>Ga0209067_10002273_pt1 | contig 11433 bp, 8 predicted proteins | sample ColStrG_CSR_2013_FD_187199 | JGI IMG/M metagenome (GOLD analysis project Ga0209067, IMG submission 187199) | Freshwater sediment microbial communities in response to fracking from Pennsylvania, USA - Cold Stream Run_MetaG_CSR_2013 (SPAdes)... | ecosystem: Environmental > Aquatic > Freshwater >... | reverse complement strand
GCGCATGGAGCCGGAGTTGTCGATCAGCAGGGTCACGACTGTGTCGCGGAACTCGGTATCCAGTTCCTTCTTGTAGGACAGCGCCAGCATCGGATTGATGATCACCCGCGACAACCGCCCGGCGTCTAGGATGCCCTCGTCCAGGTCGAACTCCCACGCCCGGGTCTGTTGCGCCAGCAAACGCCGCTGTAGGCGGTTCGCGAGCTTGGAGATCACGCCCTGCAAGTGCTGCAACTGCTGATCGAGTTGCTGGCGCAGGCGGCTGAGTTCGTCGGCGTCGCAAAGGTCTTCCGCCGCGACTTCCTCATCGTACTGGCGGGTATAAGCCTTGTAGACGGCGTCGCTGTCGGGGTTCGGGCGCTCCCGCCGCGGCTGCGGCCCACCAGGGCGGTCGTCGCCCTCGGCCACCGCGGCCTCTTCCTCGGATTCCGATCCGTCGTCGTCGGCGGCTTCGCCTTCCATTTCCTCGGGCTGGGCGCCGAGCATGGATTCGGATTCGGATTGCGATTGGCCCTCGCCGTCTTCGGAATTATCCTGCTGGCCGGACTGTTCGCCACCGTCCTCGCCGTCTTCCGAACTGTCGTCCTGGTCCGATTCGACCTCGGCTTCCGCGAGTTCCAGCGCCGCGAGCAGCTTGCGTGTAGCCCTGGCGAAGGCCAACTGGTCGCCCTTGGCGTCGGTCATTTCGGCCAAAGCTGCGTCGGCGCCATCGCCCAGTGTGTCGCGCCACATGTCGAGGATGCGCTGCGCCGGTTCGGGGCTGGGTTCGCCGGACAGACGTTCGCGCGCCAGCAGGGCCAGGGCCTTGTCGATGGGCAACTGATCCTTGCGGGTCATGCGATCGAAGCCGTCGGCCTCGCATTCTTCGGTGAGTTTGGCGCGCAGGTTGGCGTTTACGCCGTGCATGAACTGGGCGCCGATGACCTCCACCCGCACCTGTTCGAGGGCGTCGTAGGCGTCTTTCGCCTCCTTCCGGGCGGGCATGCGCTGGGCATGCACGGCGTCGTCATGGTGACGCAGGCGGAGCGCGATGGCGTCGGACTGGCCGCGCAGCTTGGCCATCTCGTTGGCGGGCAAGGCCCGCGTCGGCAAGGGCAGGCGGGCGCGCTTGCCGGATACGCCGGACGGACCGGGCTGGAATGCCACCTGCACGTCCGGCTGTTCGGCGATGGCGCGCAACACACCCGCGGTGGCGCGTTTGAACTCCTCCGCGCGTGTGTTGTCCTTGCTGGCGGACCCGCTCATGTGCGCCGATCCCCTTAGGCGAACTTGCGGGTGGTAAAGCCGCCGGTGGGGATGTCTTCGTTGAAGCAGCGCTGGTAGTACTCGGCCACGGTGGACCGTTCGGCTTCATCGCACTTGTTCATAAAGGTGACGCGGAAGGCGAAGCCGACATCGCCGAAGATGCGGGCGTTTTCCGCCCAGGTGATCACGGTGCGCGGCGACATCACGGTGGAGATATCCCCGTTGATGAAGCCTGCGCGGGTCAGGTCGGCCAGCGCAACCATGCTTTCGACCCGCTTCTTGGTCGCGGGTTCCTTGGCGGCGTCGATGCCCATCTTCGCCAGCACGATCGCGGTTTCCGTCGCGTGCGGCAGGTAGTTCAGAGTGGCGACGATGTTCCAACGGTCCATCTGGCCCTGATTGATCTGCTGCGTCCCATGATAGAGGCCGGTGGTATCGCCAAGCCCGACGGTGTTCGCGGTCGAGAACAGGCGGAAGGACTTGTGCGGCCGGATGACTCGGTTCTGGTCAAGGAGCGTCAGCTTGCCTTCGACTTCCAGCACGCGCTGGATCACGAACATCACGTCCGGGCGGCCGGCATCGTATTCGTCGAACACCAGGGCGCAGGCGTGTTGCAGCGCCCAGGGCAGAATGCCTTCGCGGAATTCGGTGATCTGCTTGCCGTCCTTGAGGACGATGGCGTCCTTGCCGATCAGGTCGATGCGGCTGATGTGGCTGTCAAGGTTGACGCGGATGCAGGGCCAGTTGAGGCGGGCGGCCACCTGCTCGACATGCGTCGACTTACCGGTGCCGTGATAACCCTGGATCATCACGCGGCGATTGTAGGCGAAGCCCGCGGCGATCGCGAGCGTCGTCTCCTTGTCGAACTTGTAGGAGCTATCGAGATCGGGGACGTGTTCGGTGCGGACGGAGAATGCCGGCACCTGCAAATCGATATCGATCCCGAACGCCTCCCGCGCCGATACGGTGGTATCGGGGAGATCGATGTCCGAGGTGGGGCGCGGGGCGGTGTCAGAGGCAACCGTATTCATAGACCAGCATTTCCTGTTTCAAAGCGCGAAAGTCTACCCAGGGCGCCGCCGCGCGCAAGGGCCGGGAGTGACGGGGGCTAACCGGTGGCAGCGAGCCGGGGTTCGGCGGCCAGATGCGAACGAACCGCCGCATAGGCCAGATTGATCGTTTTCAGACGCTCCTCCGCCGCCTGGCTTCCGCCGTTGGCGTCGGGGTGATGGCGTTTGGCGAGTTCCTTGTAACGCGACTTCACCGCGTCGAGGGTCGTGGGCCAGGGCAGGCCCAGGGTTGCGAGCGGATCGCGCAATTCTGTCGGTGTCTGATTCGTTGGCTTGGCGCGTTGCTGATTGAGCCCGCCGGTCGAAAGAATCCGCAGGGGATCGCGAAGCATATCCTCATCCCACGCCGATCCGCCGATATGGCCAAGCGGCCAGGACGGCCGGTCCCAGGCGGTGTCGGCGCGCAATTGCGCCTCCATCTGCGCGGGGGTCATGCCTTTGTAGAAGTCCCAGGAACCGTTGTAGGCGCGCACATGTTCCAGGCAGAACCACCAGTAATCGCGCAGGCTGGTGCGGGATTTTGGCGCGCGGTACTCGCCCATGGCCCCGCAGGAGGGCATGTCGCAGCACCGGCCCGGAGCGGCCGGGTCGGGCGCGTAGGCCCTGGGGCGCGCGGGACGACTAGTCATGTGCTTGTTATGTGGCGGGCATCGGCGATTGGCAACAGGGACGCTTGGCGCGACGCGATTTCAGGGCGATATGAAGGTCATGACACAGACCCGCCCCCCCCTGCGCGCCGACCGGTTGACCGCGGTGCTGACCGACACCTTCGCACCTTCTGTGCTGGAGGTCATCGATGACAGCGCGCATCACGCCGGCCACATGGGCGCGGCGGCGGGCGGACAGACGCATTACAGCGTGCTGATCGTTTCCGAGGCCTTTCGTGGCATGAGCCGCGTTGCTCGGTCTCGTGCGGTGCATCAGGCGCTCGCGCCAGAGTTCGAGGGCGGGATGCACGCGCTGTCGTTGCGATTAAGGACGCCGGAGGAACACGCCCGCGCCGGAGATTAGACTCCGGCACCGACGGCAAACCGCCTCAGAACGGGATTTCGTCGTCCAGATCCCCGCCCTTTGGCGCATCCCACGACGGTCCGCCGGACCCGCCGCGCCCACCACCGCCACCCATGGGCGCGCGTGCGGCCGCCGCGGGCGCGCGATCCCGGTTGCTGTAGCCGCCACCGCTGCTTTCGCCGCCATAAGGGCTGTCGCCGTCGTCTCCGCCGGCACGATTGCTGTCCAGCAGCACCAGCTCGCCGCGGAAATTCTTCAGAACGACCTCGGTGGTATACTTCTCCTGCCCCGCCTGATCGGTCCATTTGCGGGTTTCGAGCGCGCCTTCGAGGTAGACCTTGCGCCCCTTGCGCAGGAACCGTTCCGCGACATCGGCCAGACGTTCGTTGAAGATCACCACGCGATGCCACTCGGTGCGTTCCTTGCGCTCCCCGGATGCCCGGTCGCTCCAGGACTCGCTGGTCGCCACGGTCAGGTTGACGATCTTGCTGCCCGATTGGGTGTTACGGACCTCCGGGTCCTTGCCCAGATTGCCCACCAGAATCACCTTATTCACGCTGCCAGCCATCGATCCGAGTCCTTTCATTGAAACCGCGTTCTTAGCCCAAGCGAGTTAAGAATGGGTTAACAAGCTTGCCTCCAGGCGCGGAAAATTTTGCGTTTTTGAGAACATAAAGAGAACTTACCGGATCGGCGGCCATATTGCAACCGGCGAAGCGACCACAAGCACGCTTTAAAAAATTTCTCACCGAGCACCGCCCAAAACCGCTGAACCGGTTCCAGTCCAGACCCCTCGGCGGCCCCCGGTGCAAGTCTCCTCGGTGACCCTCGGTGAGAAACCATCAACCGCCCAACCCCACGCCCCATCAAGGTCTTGGAAAAGCATGGAAACGTTAGAAAACAACCCCAGATAGCGCGGCGTCGTACACGCACAGGACCAGCAGCTCCAAGACCATATCCCCAAGAATTTCGCTGGCATCGGGGTAAGCATGAACCAAGTGCATACCCTCAACGACACGGAATCACCCCTTTCGCATACCAGGGTAATGGACCATATTACCTGGGAACATCAAGAGAACAGAAAGTCCACCCGACCATGGCCGGCTTCATCACCGTGCGCGGGGCGCGCGAGCACAACCTCAAAAACGTCGACGTCGCGATCCCACGCGACCGGCTGACCGTGATCACCGGCCTGTCCGGGTCGGGCAAGTCGTCCCTCGCGTTCGATACCATCTACGCCGAGGGTCAGCGCCGCTACGTCGAGTCGCTGTCGGCCTATGCACGCCAGTTCCTGGAACTGATGGGCAAACCGGACGTCGATGCGATCGAGGGCCTGTCGCCGGCGATTTCCATCGAGCAGAAGACCACCTCGAAAAACCCCCGCTCGACCGTCGGCACGGTCACCGAAATTCACGACTACATGCGCCTCCTGTGGGCGCGGGTCGGCGTCCCCTATTCGCCTGCTACCGGTCTGCCGATCGAGGCGCAGACGGTGTCCCAGATGGTCGACCGTGTGATGGCGATGGAAGAGGGCACGCGCCTGCTTCTGCTCGCCCCCGTCGTGCGCGATCGCAAGGGCGAGTACCGGAAGGAACTCGCCGAACTGCAGCGCCGCGGCTTCACGCGCGCCAAGGTTGACGGCACGATCTATGAAATCGCCGAGGTTCCGGCGCTGAACCGCAAGATCAAGCATGAGATCGAGGCCGTGGTGGACCGGATCGTCGTGCGCGACGGCATCGCACCACGGCTGGCCGACAGTTTCGAAACCGCGCTGGCGATGTCCGACGGCGTGGCGTACGCCGAGCATCCGGATGGGTCGAACCGGACGGTGTTTTCGTCGCGGTTCGCGTGTCCGGTCTCGGGATTTACCATTGAGGAAATCGAGCCTCGGCTGTTCAGCTTCAATTCGCCGCATGGGGCCTGCCCCGCGTGCGACGGGCTGGGGCGCGAAATGTTCTTCGACCCGCAGATGGTGGTGCCGGACGAACGTCTGGGCTTGGCCGAGGGAGCGGTCGCGCCCTGGACCGGCTCGCAAAGCCCGTACTACGACCAAACGCTGCAAAGCCTCGCTCGGCATTACAAGGTCACCACGAAGACGCCCTGGCGCGATTTGCCGGATGCGGTGCGGGACGGCATTCTTTACGGCACCGGCAGCGAGTCCGTGTCGTTCACCTACAAGGACGGCATCCGGTCCTATACGGTGTCGAAACCGTTTGAGGGCGTGCTGAAGAACCTACAGCGGCGCTGGCAGGAAACCGACAGCGCCTGGGTGCGCGAGGAAATGTCCCGCTACCAGGCCGAAAAACCCTGCGCTGCCTGCGCGGGTGCTCGGCTGAAGCCCGAGGCGTTGTCGGTGCGCGTCGGCGGCAAGAACATCGCCGAAGCGTCCGAACTGTCGATCCGTTCGGCGTTGGACTGGTTTCAGGGCGTGCTGCCGACGCTGACGCCGCAACGGGCGGAAATCGCGGGACGGATTTTGCGTGAAATCGTCGACCGGCTGCGGTTTCTGGTCGATGTTGGGTTGGATTATCTAACCCTGGCGCGCGGCTCGGCGACGCTGTCGGGCGGGGAGTCGCAACGGATCCGGCTGGCGAGCCAGATCGGTTCGGGGCTGACGGGCGTGCTGTACGTGCTGGACGAACCATCGATCGGTCTGCATCAGCGCGACAACGACCGGCTGCTGGGCACGCTTCGGCGGCTGCGTGACCTCGGCAACACCGTGTTGGTGGTAGAACATGACGAGGATGCCATCCGAGCCGCCGACCATCTGATCGACATGGGGCCGGCGGCGGGGGTGAACGGCGGGTTCGTGGTCGCCGAGGGCACGCCGGCGGAGGTCGCGGCGAATCCCAAGTCTTTGACCGGCGATTATCTGTCGGGCCGGCGGCGGATCGAAGTGCCGATGCTGCGGCGGCAGGTCACCGCGAAAAGCCCGTCGCTGCGCGTCATCGGCGCGCGCGGGAATAATTTGAAGGATTTAACAGCGCGTTTTCCGCTGGGGACGTTCACCTGCGTGACCGGTGTGTCGGGCGGCGGCAAGTCAACGCTGGTCGTCGATACGCTCTATAAAGCGGCGTCGCGGCGGCTGATGGGGTCGGGAGAAGTGCCGTCTGCGCATGAGCGGATCGAGGGGTTGGACCTGCTCGACAAGATCATCGACATCGACCAATCGCCGATCGGCCGCACGCCGCGGTCGAATCCCGCGACCTACACCGATCTGTTTGCCCCGATCCGCGACTGGTTCGCCGAACTGCCGGAAAGCCGGGCACGCGGCTATAAGCCGGGCCGGTTCAGCTTCAACGTCAAGGGCGGGCGCTGCGAAGCGTGCCAGGGCGACGGGCTGATCAAGATCGAGATGCATTTCCTGCCCGATGTCTACGTCAAGTGCGACACGTGCAAAGGGCGCCGCTACAACCGCGAAACGCTGGAAATCAAGTTCCGCGACAAATCGATCGCGGAAGTGCTGGAAATGACGGTCGAGGAGGCCGTGCCATATTTCAGCGCGCAGACCCGCATTCACGACCGGCTGAAAATCCTACAACAGGTCGGGTTGGGATATATTTCGTTAGGCCAACAGGCCACCACGCTGTCGGGCGGCGAAGCGCAGCGGATCAAGCTGTCGAAGGAACTGGCGCGCCGGGCGACGGGACGGACGCTATATATCCTCGATGAGCCAACCACCGGCCTGCATTTCGAGGATGTGCGGAAATTGCTGGAAGTGCTGCACGCGCTCGTGGACCAGGGCAACACCGTCGTGGTGATCGAACACAATCTGGAGGTGATCAAGACCGCCGACTGGATCTTGGACCTCGGGCCGGAAGGCGGCGACGGCGGCGGGCGGATCGTGGCGGAGGGCACGCCGGAGGATATCGTCGCCAATCCCGAAAGCCACACAGGCCGCTTTCTCGCACCGCTGCTGGGCGAGCCCGTGCCGAAGAAAACAAGGCGGCGGGCGTAACGGTTCACCGCTGCAGCAGCTGTTCCGTCAGCGTTGCCCACCACGACGCACCCATCGGCAAGATATCGTCATTGAAGTCATATCGGGGGTGGTGCAGCATCGGATCGCTCTCGCTCGTGCCGCCGCCCAGCATCAGGTAGGCGCCCTGTTTGGCGTTGAGCATATAGGCGAAATCCTCGCCACCCATCGTCGGCATGCCCATATGGCGGACATGCGCCTCGCTCGCCGTGGTGTAGGCGGCGCGGACCGCCATTTCGGTCGCGGTTTCGTCGTTGATTGTAGCCGGGGCGTGGCGGGTGAATTTCACCTCTGCATGGGCGCCGAAGCTTGCCGCGATGCCGCTGGCGATGCGGTGGACGCCGGCCTCGATCTGCTCGCCCACCAGCGGTTTGAACCACCGCGCGGTCCCCCGCATCACGACCCGCTCGGGGATGATGTTCGGCGCGTCGCCGCCACTGATGTGGCCGATGGACACCACCCCGCCCTCGATCGGTTCGATGGTGCGGGAGACGATGGTTTGCAGGCCGTTGATGATTTGCGCCGCCACCATGATGGGATCGACGCCCTGATGCGGCAGAGCACCATGGCTGCCCTTGCCGGTCACCACGATATCGATCCAGGCCACCGCCGCCATCACCGGACCGGCGCGCCACAGAAACGTGCCGGCCGGGGCCTGCGGCCAGTTGTGCAGGCCGAACACCTGATCCATCGGGCAGCGTTCGAACAGGCCGTCCTTGACCATCTTGTCGGCACCCGCCTCGAACTCCTCGGCCGGTTGGAAGATCAGGTAGACCGTGCCATCGAAATTGCGTGTTTCCGCCAAATATTTCGCCGCACCCAGCAGCATCGCCGTATGGCCGTCATGGCCGCAGGCATGCATGACGCCGGGGTTGGTGGACGCATGCGGCAGCCCGGTTTCCTCGGTGATCGCCAGCGCGTCCATATCCGCGCGCAGGCCGATGGCACGTTTCGAGGTCCCCGCCCGGATCACCCCGACCACACCGTGTTCGGCCATGCCGGTGATGATTTCGTCGACGCCGAATTCCTTCAATTTCGCCTGCACGACTTGGGAGGTTCGTGCCTCGTGCATCGACAACTCGGGGTGGGCGTGCAGGTCGCGACGCCACGCGGTCATGTCGGTGTGGAATTCGGCGATGCGATTAATGATGGGCATGGAAACCTCTGCTCAGGCGGCGCGGGGATCGTGCGGCGTCCCGAAGGTGCGTGCAAGCCCTTCTTCCAGCGGTATCGGGTCGTGGCCGAGGCGCTGCCGGGCGAGATCTGTGTCGAAGGCCTTGTCTTCCAAAAGCCGGCGGATTTCGGCCGGGCCCACATCGGGCAGAAACGGCAGGATACGCGCGACCCAGGCGGCGGCGATCAGCGGGCCGGCGGGGAAGGCGACGATCCGCGGCGGTGGAAGGCCCGCCGCACGGGCCACCGCGCGGACGAAGTCGGCGTAGGACAGAGGGGCGGGACCGGCGACGATCAGCGACTCCGGGCCGTCGGAGTCCAGCGCCAAGGCAGCCAGCACCGCCGCCGTTACATCGTCCTGATGCACCGGCTGCACCAAGGCCTTGCCGCCGTTGGGCAATGGAACGAAGGGCAGTTTGCGCAGCACCCCGGCAAGACGGCGGACGTTGTTCTCCCCCTGCGCGCCGTAGATCATGGTGGGGTGCAGCATTGCGCCGCGCCGGCCGGAGCCAAGGAAGGCGGCTTCGCCCCGCAGCACGCCGTTGCCGTGATCGTCCGGCCAGCGGGTGAATTTGCGGGTGCTGCCAAGGAAGATCAGCCGCGCTTCGGGCGGCGCGGCGGCGATCACGGCCGCGGCGTGCCGCGCATGTGCACAGGAAACGATATGCGTGGCATCCGACAGGGCGGTCAGAAGCGACTGGGAATCACGCAGATCCGCCTGCCGGGCAGGGTGCGAGATACCCGTGGCAGCCCATTTTTCGGGATCGCGCACGATGGGCACGACCGCGGCTCCCCGGCCCAGCAAGGCGCGGCTTAATGCCGTCCCGGAACGCCCGGAGGCGCCAATGACATGCACGCGTTCGATCATCGGGCGTTGAGGCGCACATCCGGAGAAAAGCCGCAAGAACCCCCTCGTCAGGCCGGCGGGGCTTGTCCTATGGTCGCCGGATAAACAAGGGAGACTTCCATGAAACTGACACGCCGTACGATCCTGTCCGCCGCAGCCGCGTCCCCCCTGGTCGTGCCAGCCGTCGGGGCGCGCGCACAGGGCAAACCGACGATCCGCATCGGGGTGATGAACGACCAGTCCGGCCCGTATCGCGATGTGAACGGCCCGACATCCGTAATCTGCACCAAACAGGGCGTGCTGGAATTCAATGCCGGCAGCTTCAACGTCGAAGTGCTCTCCGCCGACAATCAGAACAAGCCGGATGTCGCGGTGGCGATCGCCCGGCAATGGATCGATCAGCAGGGCGTGGACGTGATCATGGACTGCGCAGCGACATCGGCCGCCCTGGCATTGTCGTCCTTGTGCCGGGAGAAGGACAAGGTCTGCATCCCGTCGAGCACCGCGAGTTCCGATCTGACCGGTAAGGCCTGCTCACCCAATACGATCCACTGGACATTCGATACCTATATGGAAGCGAAATCGACCGGCGGGGCGATGGTGAAGGCGGGTGGCGACTCTTGGTTCATGATCCACCCGAACTATGCGTTCGGGGAAGCATTGCAACGCGATACCGCCGGTTTCGTGGTAGCCGCGGGCGGGAAGGTGCTGGGGGTGGAGCCTTACCCGTTCCCGGAAACCACCGATTTTTCGGCGCAACTGATCAAGGCGAAAGCCTCCGGCGCGAAGGTGCTCGGGTTCTGCGGCGCGGGCAACGACGTTGTGAACATCATCAAGCAGGCCGCTGAGTTCGGCATTTCGAAAACCATGAACATCGCGGTGATGGTTGGCTACACCCAGGATGTCCACTCGATCGGTCTGGCCAGCGCCGCGGGTATGCGGCTGTCGGAAACATATTACTGGGATTTGAACGATCGGACGCGGGCGTTCAACAACCGCGTCAAGGACAAGGTGCAGTTGTGGCCAAGCATGGCGCAGGCGGGGAATTATTCCGCGACCCTGCATTATTTGAAGGTGGTGCAGGCGATGGGCGCGGCCGAGGCGAAGAAAAGCGGTGCGGCGACAGTCGCCCGGATGAAGGCGATGCCGACCGATGATGATTGCTTCGGTCCCGGCCGCATCCGGGAGGATGGACGGAAGATCCATCCGGCCTATCTGTTCGAAGTCAAAAAGGCTTCGGAAAGCAAAAGCGAGTGGGACGTCTACAAGCTGCTCGGCACGACGCCGGCCGAGGAGGCCTTCCGGCCGCTGTCGGATCATGCCTGTCCGATGATCAAGGCCTAGGGCAGAACCGTCCCGGCGCCATGGCACGCCCCATCCGTGCGATGGTGACGGGGGAATCGGCCTCCTCGCCCGATCCAATTAAGGCACCCAGACCGAGCCCGGGCACAACGATGGTGCGAAACTGGGACGACACGAGCCGGCTTGGTCCAGCCACGCCGAGCGATTGTGCAAAGGCTGAACACAGCAGCTCGGATAAGGTTATTTTTTACGCCGATGGGCGCTGATGCGCGCGGATAACAAAAGGACTGGCGGCGACCAAGTTCTTATCCGCGCCCATCAGCGCCCATCAGCGTACGAACTAAAAAGGTCTGCCCCTCGTCTCCGGCCCCTCGACGGAACGCGAAGGCGCGCCCGGCTCAAGTCGTGCAAGCCCATTTTCGTAGCAATAATCATAGGCTCGCCGGCCATAGACCCAAGCGAGGCATCGAAAAACTGTGTGCCATTGCGGGTAGGTCGGAGAGTGTAGGGCCTCACCCCCCCTCCAAATAAGCCGCCCGTATCTCCGGCCTTACCAACAGTTCAGCCCCCGTCCCCGCCATCGTGATCGCCCCGTTCACCAGCACGTAGCCACGATGCGCCAGCCGCAGCGCCAAATGCGCGTTCTGCTCCACCAGCAGAACCGTCAACCCCGTGTCGCGGTTCAACGTCCGGATCGCCGCGAAAATCTGCCGCACCACCAACGGCGCCAACCCCAGCGAGGGCTCATCCAGCAACAATAACCGAGGCCGAGCCATAAGCGCCCGCCCGATCGCCAGCATCTGCTGCTC
>Ga0209067_10002272_pt1 | contig 11434 bp, 14 predicted proteins | sample ColStrG_CSR_2013_FD_187199 | JGI IMG/M metagenome (GOLD analysis project Ga0209067, IMG submission 187199) | Freshwater sediment microbial communities in response to fracking from Pennsylvania, USA - Cold Stream Run_MetaG_CSR_2013 (SPAdes)... | ecosystem: Environmental > Aquatic > Freshwater >... | reverse complement strand
GTCCCGCGCCGACAAAATGACAGTTCGATTGGGAGATAAATGAACTCAAAAGGGACTGTTACTTTGCCGCAGAATTGATATTTTTCATGGCATGCAAACCGACTTCAACCTCCCGCCGGAGTTCAACGCGGTCAAGGACGCCAATGAACAGATTTATTGGACCGGCCGCCCGCACCTGATTCCCTTTTTGGCCACCGGTGTTTTGTTTTTGCTGTTCGGCACGGCCTGGGGATGCTTTGACATTTTCGGGTTTATCGTACCCATGCTTTCCAAGTCGGGTGGAGACATTCATACTTCAGGGTTTCCGTCCGCGGCGTTGATTCCCTTTTTTGCCATACACCTTTTTCCGTTCTGGGGCAGCATCCTGAACATGCTCCGCTTGTTCCTGGTGCAGGGCAACACCTGCTACGCCTACACCAACCGGCGGCTCATGCTGCGCAGTGGCTTTTGGGGCACCAGTTTCAAGGCCATCGATTACGATCAAATTTCCGAATTGGACGTGACGGTTAATCCGCTGGAAAACATGATCGGTGTCGGCACCATACGCGCTTTTTCCGGCGCCACCAACAGCAAGGGCGGTCGCATTTACGACTGTTTCATCGGGATCGACAATCCCTATGAGGTGTACAAAAAAATCAAGGAGGTTTCGGTCGATGTGAAAACCGATTGGAACTATCCCAATGCCATTCGTCCACCCACCAATCCCGGCTACCAGACCCAATATGATAAAAAATCCTGAATAAAAAGGGTTAAACGGGAAGACTCCAAGTCGCGAAGGAAAACATATCACGGTGAGGGGGGCCGGATGGGTTCCTGGAAATTAAATCTGCGCGGTCTGACGCGCTTGGTGCGTTGACGCGGCTTTCAGGGGCCGTTCTGCGGAAAGATCAGGCGCATGGGCACCATCTGGGAGATGAAAAAGCCGTGGTGCTGGTAAAAGCTGAGCACTTTTTCGTTGCCCTGGTCGGTGAGGAGGGTGATGCGGCGACAGCCGTTGTTTCCGGCCAGTTTTACAGCTGCGTGGAGCAATTTGGAGCCCGCTCCGCTGCCGCGGTATTCAGGACGCAGGACCATGTCTTCCAGAATGGCGGCTTTGCCGCCCATGGCCGTGCTGATGGTGTACAACAGGTTGACCATGCCCGCACAAACCGGGCCGTCGCGCAGGACCAGAATCTGCCCGCGCTCGGGAAAGTTGATGATCTGCTCCAACCCGGCTGTCTGGGCGCTGCGGTTGGAGTGGAATTCGACTTCCTCGTTGAAAAGAATTTCCAGCAATTCGCAAAGCTGTGGAATGTCGTCCGGGCGGGCCGGTTGCACTTCCATTGACTTCGCGATGATTGCCATAGGTGTATTATATCAGCAGATCATGTGCCTGAAAACCAACCTTTTAATCTTCATAGCGGTGAGGGGAGGCCATGCGGGCGCAAGTAACACAAAGGGCCAGGATGATGATGAGGGGGGCGGCCCAGAACAGGAGGTTGTTGGGGGTAAAACCCTGCTGCCATAAAACAAAAAAAGGCAGGAATACACCGGCCAGGGTGAGGCTTAAAAGCGACACCGCCCGGGAGTGGGCGAAATTGAAGGTCCAGCCCATCAGGCGCACACGCTTGGGCACGATGATGCGCGGGTCGGCTTTGCAGTAATAAAACAGACCCCAGCGCCAGTGCTGCGGGTCGGCCCACAGGGCTTTGATTTCCCCGGCTTTCAAGAGCGGCCTTTCATTCCCGGGAGATTTTATTCCGGCGGTATGAATTTCCAAGTGTTGTCATGCACGTTGTATCTCAATTCCCAGCTTTCCAGGGCCAGTTCCCATTCGCCGGTGTGGGGGTTGTAATGCGGCGTGGCCTGGGGAGGTGCGAGTTCCCAGCGGTTGTGGTGCGGGTTGTATTGAAAACTCCAGTCTTTCGGGCCCAGTTCCCAGTTGTTGTTGTGTTCGTTGTAATGGGGTTCCGAATGGGCGGGGACGAATTTCCATTGGCCGGTATGGGTGTTCTGCATCAGCACCCAGTGATCGGGTACATTTTCCCACCGATTGGTGTGCGTGTTGTATTGGGCCATTTGCGTGCTCCGGTTTCTGCCGGTTGCGCCTTCCCTGATCTGTCCACCCTCAACATGAACATAACAAATGGACGGGACATGCAAAAGCTCAAAAAGAAGTGTTCATCCCGGGGGTGTGTGGGGCTGCCGACCGGGTGCCTTTGCGTTTAGGGAACCGCATCTGTCCATTTCGCTTGTCGCAGGAGTTCCGGCGGGCTACTTTGACCGTTCAAATGGGCCTGTAGCTCAACGGTTAGAGCAGGGGACTCAAAGATGGGTCGCTGCCGCTGAAAAGTTGCAGTAGTCAGTCGTAAATTCGGCGAACGGTTTCAACTCCCAACGCCGAGCCAAGTCCCCCAAAAGGGGAAAGGTGTAGAGACTATAATCGACCACCTGAACCGCCGCAGGGCGGTGTGGTGAAGGCATAGTCCAGACCACAAACGGCCTACGGGCCGGCGGCGAAAGCCGAAGTGGCAGGCATAATCCCTTGGTTCCGGGTTCGAATCCCGGCGGGCCCACATAAACGTTCCTGAGCGCTATCCGGACGAGTGGTTTCATAAATCCGCATGAGCGGCGTTATGAGTTCCTTTTGGGTTGTAACGAGGCGCAAGGAGGGAGCCGATACGAGAGTGTGTCTGTAACCGACGCGCAACAAAGTTACAACGCAAAAGGGCCATAACCCAGAGGGCAGCAGGCTCTCTGCCGTGCCCCGCTTTGTCCCTCACTTGTCGCAGATATGGAGGGGTATTCCACAGGTTTTACACCCTTCTTGGTTGGCTGAGTCATGAGTATTTCTTAATAGACCTTGCGATTTGAGGGGGGCGTATGTCAATTGGAAAGCCTCATGTGGAATTGAGGCTGTAAGCTGCATTTCCGTTAAAACTTATCCGGGAATTAGGCTAATCAGCTGAAAATAGAGAGTGTCTATTACTGATACAAATTTGACGGAAATGGTGCGCAAGCGATCTAATCTAGCTCTCCAAAAGCACATGGCCGATTTTTCTTGGCACTGCATTTTCACCAATTCGCATGCGATATTTCGTGGCAGCACGCACGCCGATTGATGTTGTGTAACGCACTTCAAATTCAAAGGGGCATTCACCCTTGGATTCTGGTAGAGGTAAGGCAAGCTCTACATTCGTGTGTGTCCCAACAGCCACGTAATCATTAGGGTAAATAGTGCCGGAGAAGTCTTTAGAAAATATCTCCAAGTCACGAATTGGTTGTGCCATCACAGCTACAGAATTTGCGTAGAATCTCGTATTATTTACAATGCCATTACCCCAATTCAACGTCGGATGGCTTGACTCAATTTCTGCATTAAAACGACGCTGTAGCTCATTACGAGAATCTTTCAATTGTTCTGATAGAATCTCGTTTTGTTTTTTTGCATCATCACGCAGTTTTTTGGTCAGAATTGTGTACCAAGCCACAAAAATCAAAGTCAAAAAACCGGTGGGGACAGTTATGATTTGTGCCACCTTGCTCCATTGGTCCAGATTCATACGGTGGGTAATATTCTTACAATCATACTGTGTGTGTGGAAAGATCATACTGAGGGTGTGTTTTTCGCTCTTTGGCCGCCAAAAAATTTAACAATCTTTGCCAATTCTTGGGCCACCCTTGGCTTTTCCAACTCTTTAAAAGCTGTGCTGTAGTTTTTTCGTCTATTCCCAGCCGTCGTACCTCGGCCTTAACAGTTTCGTCTGAGGCTGGCGGGCCTTGGGTGCATTTTCTCGATAGCGCTTTAGCCAAGGCGGTCCTCAAACTGCGTTTGATTTGCTTGCCTCCAACCCGGACAATTGCATAATACGTCCCCGAAAGGTGACGGTAGAGGCATGCTTTTACATTAAGGACACCTTTTTAGTTTACAAACTTGATTTCGATAACCTCGATATCACTTGTAAATGGCTTGAAATAAATGACTTTGCCGGAGTAGCTCAGTGGTAGAGCAACGGTTTCGTAAACCGTGGGTCGAGAGTTCAATCCTCTTCTCCGGCTCTCTTTTTTAACCTGCTTGTCTCACACAGCCCGGGTTTGGGATAGGCACTCCGTGGCTGAGCCCTTTGGAAAAGAGCTTTGCAGGGGCCCACAGGCGTCGGGGTACAACCCGGTCTTTCCGCCACTCCATGTTAACGTGGGAAGAAGGCGCTGTCTTTCACGCTTGAACGGATGCAGTGAGTGGGAGAGCATGGGTGCGGTCACCCGTCGGGAGGCGGGATGGAAGAGAACATGCGAAAAAAAATCCACGAAGTCCTGGTGCTGCTCAACCGCAGCACGGCTGGAGCCGACCAGGTGGCGGCCTGTGTGGAAGGCATCTTAAAAAAAGAGAAGGTTTCGGCGGTTTGGATGGACCATCCCTTTGCCGACCCGGAGGCCGTGGCCGCGATGGGGGATTTGCGCAAGGCCCGGGTGGATCTTTTCATTGTGATCGGTGGGGACGGTACGCTCCTGCAGGCGGCGCGCCGCATCCAGGGTTCGGGCATTCCCATCCTTGGCATCAACTCCGGCACCCTGGGTTTTCTGACCTCGTTGCCGGGCGGGGAAGTGGCCGGTGTGCTGCCACGCATCCTGCGCGGGGATTTCAAGCTGGTGCCGCGCATGGCTCTGAACGTCCGGGTGATCCGGAAAAAGAAAGTCTGGTACCACGGCTGGGCCCTCAACGAAAGTGTCATCACGCGGGGCGGGCACTCTCACATGGTCCGTTTGGAAGTGCGGGTGGGTGCGGAATATCTGACGAGTTACCTGTGCGACGGATTGATCCTTGCCACGCCGACCGGCTCCACGGCTTATTCCCTTTCGGCGGGAGGTCCGATCATCAGTCCCCAGGCGCGGGCTTTTTTGTTGAATCCGCTGTGTGCTCATGCCCTGACCAACCGGCCCCTGGTGCTGGATGCGGCCGATGTGGTGGCGGTGGAAGTGCCGCTGCGCAGTCCGGCGCTGGATTTGGAGACGGACGGGTTGAATTGTTTGAAGCTGGAGCCGGGCGACCGGGTGGAGTTTTCACGGGCGCGGCGCCCGGTCCTGATGGCCTGCCTGCCGGAGGCCAATTTCTATTCGGTCTTGCGTCAAAAATTGAAGTGGAGCGGCGCGAGCATTTAGGATAGCATCTCCGGCTCTTTCCCAAAAGATTGCATTTATGGCCAAAACGATAGGTGAAACGCTCAAGCCGTTTCTGGTGACTCTGGATCTGGTGAATACCAGACACGAGGAGGCGTTGCGCGAGACGGCTTCAGTCTTGTTGAACCGACCCGAAGTGGTGGATTTTGAAGGTTTTTTCAAAGACCTCCTGCAGCGCGAGAAAATGGAATCCACCTGTCTGGGGCATCAGGTGGCTTTTCCCCATGCCCGCACGGATGCGGTCAAGGAAATGGTCATAGCCGCCGGACGCAGCAGGCAGGGGGTGGAGTTTCCCGGCATTTCCGAAAAGGTTAAATTCATTTTTGTCATCGGCACGCCCAAGCGCATGGTCACGGAGTACCTTGCGGCGGTTGGCGCATTGGCCCGTCTCCTGAAAGAGGAATCGCTCCGGCAGAAACTGCTGGGGGCCAAGACGCCCGAGGAATTTTTGTTCCACCTCACCGAGGCCGGCGGCAAGTAAAAATCCTCACATGGCCACGCTCAAGGATATTGCCGGCAATCTGAATCTTTCCGTGATGGCGGTTTCCAAGGCCCTGCGCGATGCGCCGGACATTGCCAAGAACACCAAGGAATTGGTCAAAAAAGAGGCGCAACGCATCGGCTACGTGCCCAATCTCATGGCGCGCAACCTGCGCGGCGGTAGCAGCGGTTTGATCGGTGTCATCCTCCCGGTCCTGAATGACACCTATTCCGGAAGTCTGTTGTCGGGTCTGGAACTGGAGGCGTCGGCCCGTGGCTACCAGTTGCTGGTGGCGGCTTCACAGAACAACGGAGCCACCGAAACGGCCTGTGTCATGCGCATGATCGAACGCCAGGTGGAGGCTCTCTTTGTACTGCCGCTGGCCCGGGTGCAGCAGCGTTCGGCCATTCTCGATGCTGCGGCCAGTCAGAAAACACCGCTGATTTTTCTTCATCATTATCCGGCTCAGGCCCGGCAATACCCGAACGTGGCCTGGGTGGCGGCGGACGCGCAAAAAGGCGCGGAACTGGCCACGGCCTATCTCATGGAGCTGGGTCATCGCGACATCCTTTATTTATCCGGGCCGCCCGCCTCCAGTTTTTCCGCCGAGCACATGACGGGATTTCACCGCAGCCTGACGCGCGGTGGTTTGAATTATGACGACGGTCTGGTTTTTCTGGCCGGGCAGGATTTTACGGGCGGGCGACAGGCGATGGCCCGGGCTTTGGCTGAAGAGGTTGTTTTCTCAGCGGTGCTGTGTGTGAATGACCAGGTAGCCATCGGGGCCTGCGAAATTCTGAAGCAGCAAGGATACGCCATTCCGGACGATGTGTCGGTGATCGGATTTGGTGATGGTCCCATGGCGGCCAATTATGCGGTACCGCTGACAACGATACGCCATCCGCAGTCGGATCTGGCACGGGCGGGTTTCAATATCTGGATGCAATCACGCGAAAGCCGGCAGCTCACCGGCGGCAAATTGATGCCGGTGGAATTGATTGAGCGGTCGAGCTGCGGCCGGAAGCGGCAATAAAAAACCCCGTCCGGGGACGGGGTTTTGCAAAAAACTTTTTTTTGCCGCAGGGCTTACTTGATTTCCTTGTGCAGGGTGTGGCGGCGGAGGTTGGGATTGTACTTTTTCACCTGCATGCGCTCCTGTTTCAGCTTTTTATTGCGGCTGCTGGTGTAGCGGGACACCGGCTTGCCTTCGGCTTTGGCTTCGGTGCACTCCAAAATCACATGGTCTCTCATAGGGCTGATAAAAATGCCCGAAGCGCAGGCAAAGTCAAGCGGCCAGAAAGCAGTATTTGTCATAAAAACGTGTCAAAAGGGGGTACCTTGGGACAAAATCTTCAAATGTGGTTGAATTTTTAACAGAGATGATGCAGATGAAGTAGCTGTGGAAGGCGAGCAAAAGGTATTGGTGGTGGATGATCAGCCCAGTATTACGGGATTTATTGTACAGGGGGTCAAAAAACGATTCCCCCGTGTAAAGGCCACCGGGCTCTACGACGGTTACGAGGCCCTGACCTGGATTTCGGAAAACATTCCCGACCTGGTGGTCACGGATCTGAGATTGCCCCACTACGGAGGCTTGGAAATCATCATGAACACAATTTCCAAAGCCCCGCAAACCCCGGTCTTCGTCATGTCCGCAGCGGTGCTTCTGGATGAAGTCAAGGGACTGGTCGGCGGCATGGAATCCCTGCGTTTTTTCCCCAAACCCTTTCAACTCGAGGAAATGCTCGATGAAATGGAATCGTTTCTGGCGGGAAAGCCCGACAGTGTCATCCAGGGCATCGGCGCCATCAGTCTGATTCAGATCATCAAGCTGGAGGAAAAAAGTTGCCGCCTGGATTTTTCCTACGGCAGCGAAAAAGCCCGCCTGCATTTCCGCAACGGGGAATTGCGCAGTGCCACGGCGGGCGAAAAGCGCGGGCGTGAGGCCTTTTTTTATGTGCTGGGCCAGCCGGATCCGAAAATCAGCGTTTATTATGATTCCAATCCCGGGACGACCAACATCGATGAGCCGATGGAAAGTTTGCTCCTGAATTTTTGCGAACAACAGGACAAAGGCTGATTCCCGCCGGCCTGTGTCTTGGCCGGCCTCCTTTAAAATTATGCGTGCCTATCAAGTTTGGACCACCCTGCCGGGGCCATTGAATCATGAGATCTGGCAATCCGTGTATTTGCAGGACAAAAAACTGTACCGTCTGGCGGTGCAGGACATGGCTGAAGCCTTGCGCAAGCGCCCGCAGGCACTGCTGGAACTGCCCCGGGAAGCCCGTCATGAACTGTTCCGACCCCTCATGGGACTGCCGCAATTTGACGTGTTGGGTCATAATCTGGTCATCAAATGGCTCGGCTCCACGCGTCAGGCCATGCTGGTGGACTTTCTTGATGCCCTGGGAATCCCGCACGATGGCAACGGCTGCGCGGAGCAATTTCCGGAAACAATGACAGTGGCGCGTTTGAAAAAAGCCATCGCGGCGCTTTACGCGAAGCATGACGCTCCGGCGGTATCGCTTTATTTGCATCTGTTTCCCTCCATTTGCGGGGTGAACTGGCCGGGTCTGGCCGACCACATCCAACCGTAGCGGTCCGGGCGCACTTTTCCGCCGGGCGGTTGTCGGGGGCCGGCTTTCGCTTGCCAGAATATTTTCAACCCGCATGCTGGACCCTTTGCATTTATGAAAATCTGTGATGCGACGCAGTTTTACTCCGAGGTGGGTGGAGGTGTGCGCCGTTATCTTTCGGAAAAGCGGAAATACATATTGGAGCACACCACGCACGAGCATGTGCTGGTGGTGCCCGGGGAACGCACGGAAGTGATCCGGGAAGGACGTTTGGTCACCTGCAAAGTGCGTTCGCCCAAGGTGAACCGTACCTCGCGCTACCGGATTTTGCTCAATCTGTCGCAGGCCGATCAAATGATTGCCGATGAAGCGCCGGACATCATTGAGGCGGGCGATCCGTATCATCTGGGCTGGCACATGATTGATACGGGGCACCGTCTGGGCATACCGGTGGTGGGTTTTTATCATTCACATTTTCCTGAAGCCTATCTGCGTACGGTTTTGAAATATTGCGGCGGCTGGCTGCGGGATGTGGTGCTGGCTTACGCGGAGGACTACATCTGCCGTTTGTACGACCAGTTTGACAACACCCTGGTGCCTTCGGTCTTTCTGGCGCAGTTGCTCAACTCCTGGGGCGTGGATCGCACGGAGGCGGTGCATCTGGGGGTGGACACGGACATTTTTTGTCCCGGCCCGGCCGACCCGGCGTTGCGAGCGGCCAACGGGTTTAGTCCGGATTCATTTCTTCTTCTTTATGTCGGACGGCTGGCCGGGGAAAAAAACACGCGCGTTCTGCTGGATGTCTTCCGTCTGCTGGCCCGGGACACGGAAACCAAATTCGATTTTTTTATCATTGGCGACGGCGCTCTGGCCCCGCAGGTGGAACAGGCGCAGCGGGAAATCCCGCGGCTGAAATGGACTTCCTACTGCGCCAGCGGAAGCGAGTTGGCCTCGTATTACCGCATGGCGGATTTGTTTGTGCATCCGGGGGTTTGCGAGACCTTCGGACTGGTCACCATGGAAAGCCAGGCTTGCGGCTGTCCCGTGGCGGGCATCCGTGGCAGTTACATGGATGCCAACATTTTTGCCGGGTTGGAGTATTGGGCGGAAAAAAACAGCGCCGAATCCCTGGCCGGAGCGATCCGCCGCTATGTCAAGCTGGACCGCGCCGCCTTGGGGGCACAGGCCAGCGCCGAAGTTTGCGGACGTTACGGCTGGAGCCGGGTTTTCGAGCGGATTTTTTCCATTTATCAACAGGAGATTGTGCGCAAGCGCGAAAGCCTGCAGCATGGCGCCCTGTACATGGAGAGTTGAGGTATGGAAACGGAAATGATCATCAGGCCGTATCAGGCAGGCGACCGCGAGGCCGTGCGGCGCATTTGTTGCGACACGGGATTTTTGGGCAAGCCCATTGACCCGGTATTTCAGGACCGGGAACTCTTCGCGGACTTTCTCACGGCGTACTATACGGATGTTGAACCGGAAACGAGTGTGATTCTGGAATGCGGAGGTGAAATCAAGGGTTACGTGCTGGGCTCGCGTTATCCGCAAAAGCAGTCGGCCTACAATCGCCGCCAGATGCCGGGGCGCATGGCCGGGCTTATCCGCCGTTTTTTGTTTTCCTACAATGCAGCTTCGCGGCGTTATGTGTTCTGGCTTGTGACGCGGGGCTGGCGGGAGGTTCCATTCACCCCCAAGGGCATGGCGCATTTTCACATCAATCTGGTGCCGGAGGCGCGTAACGTGGCCCAGACGCGCTCCTTGATCGATTTTTTTCTCGATGGCCTGACCCGGGCGGGGGAAAAGGCGGTGTATGGACAGATGGTCACCTTTGAAAAGCGGCGCGGCGAGCGCATGTTTGCCCGTTATGGATTTGTCGTCAGGGATATCGTGGAGGTGACCAAGTACCGGCGTTTCGTCGATACCCCCGTGTTCCTCTTCACCGTGGTCAAGGATCTGGCCAGCGGGGCCTCCTTGTACAGCAACGACCTGCGCGCGCAAATCGGCGATTGACCTCCGGTCCAAACCGGCTGCTTAATACGGTCGGCACGGCACATGAAACATCTGATCGTATCCCTACACGACTTCCACCCGGGCTCGCTTGAGGCCGTGCGGGAACAGATTGATTTGCTGGGCGGCCTGGGGGTGGACCGCTTTTCCATTCTGGCCATTCCGCATTATCATCATGGCAAAAGGCTGAAGGACTTCTCGGCCGCAAAAAATTTCCTGCACCAACGCCGCGCGGCGGGCGATGAAGTGGTCATTCACGGATTTTTTCATGACCGCGCGGGCGCACCGGCAGGGTCATGGTTCTGGACGCGATTCTACACCGCCAACGAGGCGGAGTTTCTGGATTTGAGCGATGGCGAGGTGGAGCATCGCATCGGCACAGCCGTCGAACTCTGGCAGTCGCAGGGCTGGCCGACGGAGGGGTTCATTGCCCCGGCCTGGATTTTGCCGCCGCGGCAGGATGCGATTTTGCGTCGCATGGGTTTTTTGTACACCACCCGTCTGCGTGAAATTCATGTACTGCAGAAAAAAAGGCACGTTCCGGCCCAGTCTCTGTGCTACAGCACCCGCTCGGCCTGGCGCCGGGGCGCATCGCAGATCTGGAATCCGGCTTTGTTTTGGAGACTGCGCCGGAATCAGGTATTGCGCCTGAGTCTGCATCCCGGGGATTTGACACACCCGGCCATCCGCCAGCAGATTCTGGAATTGACGGAAATGGCCTTGGCGGAAGGCTTCCAGCCCGTAACCTATGCCAGCTATGTCCAAATGTGATTTGCAGGTGCATTCCTGTTTTTCCGACCGGCCCAGCCAGTGGGTGCTGCGCAAGCTGGGCGTGCCGGAAAGCTACACCCAGCCGGTGGAGCTTTACGAAACACTGCGCGGCCGGGGATTTGACCTGGTCACCATCACCGACCACAACCGCATCGACGGATGTCTGCAAATCGCGGATCGCCCGGGAGTCTTTCTCAGCGAGACGGTCACGACTTATTTCCCCGAAGACGGATGCAAGATCCATCTGCTGGTCTGGAATTTAAACGAGCAGGACCATTGCGACATCAAATCGGTCCGGGAAAACATTTACGAACTGGTGCGTTTGCTGCGCGACCGCGGGCTGGCCCATGGGGTGGCGCATCCGCTGTTCAGCCTCAACGGGAAGCTGACCCCGGTGCATGTGGAGAAGCTTTTCCTGCTCTTCCGCCATTTCGAAACC
>Ga0209067_10002271_pt1 | contig 11435 bp, 10 predicted proteins | sample ColStrG_CSR_2013_FD_187199 | JGI IMG/M metagenome (GOLD analysis project Ga0209067, IMG submission 187199) | Freshwater sediment microbial communities in response to fracking from Pennsylvania, USA - Cold Stream Run_MetaG_CSR_2013 (SPAdes)... | ecosystem: Environmental > Aquatic > Freshwater >... | reverse complement strand
AGACAGTCAGACCCAGTGCCAGCCATGGATGTCCGCTAGCCAGCAGATAAAGGCTCGCCGGCGCCCACACCAGGCCCGTGCCCAAGACCGGAATCAATGCAGTCAGTGCGGTAAATGCACCCAGCGTAACCGGTGCTTCCAGACCGAACAACCAGTAGCCAAGTGCCGCTACCATACCCTGAATTACCGCGGCCGCGATCACGCCAAGCATGATTGCCCGACTTACCTTCCCAGCCGCGTCCAGGTAAACATCCACACGCTCACCGATCAGATTGGCCAGTACACGTCGGACCTGACTGAACATCGATTCTCCGTCCAGATACAACACAAACAGTGTGACGAAGGCAAATGCAAACTTGCCGAGGTTGCGCGCCAGGCCACCCATTATCGCTGGCCACCTGTTGATCCCCTCTTTGAGCCAAAGCGCAAGTTGCGCGTTCAATTCAGTTGGTCCTGCTGTCACCTGTTTCAGCAAGTCATGCATTGGGCTTCCCAGCAGCGGGATCCTGGCCACATAGTCAGGAATCGGAACTGCGGCATTGGATAAATTTTCAGTGGCAATGTTATACAGGCGAACCAGTTCGATCTGCATCTGAACTACCAGAAGGAATACAGGAATCATCAGGATTGTGCCGAGCAAAAATGTCGTGATGGTTGCGCTGACTACCGACCGGTCACCCAGCTTTTTTTTGATGTGCACATAAACCGGCCAGGTAGCATGACAGAACACGAAAGCCCAGGCGATGGAGGCCAGAAACGGGCGCAGGACCAAGTAGACAAGCGCTATCAGACCGGCCGCAAACATTGCCAGCACGGCATCATGCAATACGCGGGATGGCGGATTTGAATTCATATAAATAATTTCCGTGCAGTCGCAACAGCCCACCGACTTTCAGGCCCCTGATCGGGCTCAACGCCATTAATCGCGTTCATGACGATTTCCTTCTTCCCTGCCCTCGCCCTCGGACTCTCCGTTCGCGCTGCGATGGCATCGCACGCAGTTGATCACACCGACACCGGCGACCACCTGGATCAACAGCGCTGCACAGATATACCAGAACAGAGTCAGGGCAGTCATGTTTTCTGATCCTGCCGAGATGCTGGCTGTGGCGAGATGCTTTGCACCCGCTTCACGGTTTCGAACCAGACCATGCTGATCCCGGCCAGACCCAGTGCCATCAAAAACATGGCGGGTGCAGGCAATGAAAAAGAAAACAGCCGGCTGATTGCGGGAACGCCCAATACGACACCGAGAACTGCCAGTGTGGCGGCCGTGATCCAGCTGAAATGACGGTTGGAATCCACGTTGCCCAACAAGGATGTTCGACCCCAGGCCCGGTTCGCCTGGATCAAACCCAGGTTCGAAAGAACCAGAACCACAAAGGTCAGAGCACGGGCAATGTCGTCGCGCTGCGCATCGGCAGGGAGCCATCGCCTGGCGCCCGCATACACTGCGAGCAGCAGCACCAACAAGCCGCAACCCTGCCAAAGCCCACGGACCATCACGCTGCGGTCAAACAGCTTCTGATCCGACCGGCGCGGCGGCAATTGCATTGCGTCGGGTTCCAGTGGCTCGGCCTCGAAAACCACCGAGCAGGCCGGATCAATGATCAGTTGCAGAAACAGGATATGCACCGGCATCAGCAGCATGGGCCAACCGAACAACACCGGCAAAATGGACAGTCCAACGATAGGCACATGCACTGCCACCACAAACACGATCGCTTTGCGAAGATTTGCGAATACGCGGCGCCCATATCGCACCGCCGTCACAAGTGAAGAAAAGTCGTCATTCAAAAGAACCAGCGCGGCAGCCTCGCGGGCTACTTCGGTACCGCGCGCGCCCATGGCCACGCCAATGTTGGCTGCCTTGAGTGCAGGCGCATCGTTGACGCCGTCACCGGTCATCGCCACCACGTCTCCCTGTGTCTGAAATGCCCGCACCAGTCGCAACTTTTGATCGGGTTGCACGCGACAGAAAACAGACGTGTCGGCCAGACGGGCGGCGAGCAGGTCGTCGCTCATGGCCGCAAGTTCGGTCCCGGTGATCACGGCGGCCCCGGTGTTCAGACCCGCCTGCCGCGCAATCGAGACCGCAGTGGCAGGATGGTCACCGGTCATCATCACAACTCGAATGCCGGCAGCCTGACACTCGGCGATGGCCGCTGGCACATCAGGCCTGACCGGATCTTGCAGGGCAATCAGGCCAAGGAATACAAAATTGAAGTCGTGCTGCTGGTCGGGCAGGGCCCCCGCCGGAAAACTGGCCCAGGCGACCCCCAGTACCCGCAGTCCATCGACCGCCATTGCACGTACCTGTTCGATGATGCGCCCGCCCTGTTCGGCATCCAGATGGCAAAGATCCACAATCGCCTCGGGCGCACCCTTGGCAGCGATCAGCCGCTCAATTTTGTCTGGAGACTGCCACACCCGGGACATCGCCAGCATCTCCGGCGAAAGCGGATAGTCATCAACAAGGGTCCAATCATTATGCAGGTGCTCGGTATTGGCCAGCAGTCGTTTGCCGGCCTCGCCGATTGCGGTTTCCATGGGATCAAATGCACGCCGATGGCTTGCCAGAACGGCGTATTCCAGAACACCATGCAATTCTTCCTGCAGTGGTGTCGTGCCAGCCTGCGTCGTTTCGTAACTTGCCTGCGCCGACCACAGTCGCGTCACCGTCATGCGGTTGACAGTCAGGGTACCTGTCTTGTCGACGCATAACACAGTCGTCGCCCCGAGCAATTCAACTGCCGGGATACTGCGTGCCAGCACATGTTCACGCGCCAGTCGCCACGCGCCAAGGCCAAGAAACAGAGTCAGAATTACCGGCAATTCTTCGGGCAGAATAGCCATCGCCAGGGTCAGCCCGGCCAGTACCCCCCGCAACCAGTCGCCCAGCATAATCCAGTAGGCCATGGCCAGCAGTGCGGCAAGACTTAAGCCAACAAGCGCCACTCCCTTCACGACCCGATGGGTCTCGTTTTGAATTGGTGTCGTCTCGACCGCGATGGCGGCCAGTGATTGCCCGATCCGGCCCAGCGCACTACGTTCACCGGTGGCAATGACGATGCCGCGTGCGGTGCCGCCTGTTGCGAGAGTACCGGAGTAGGCATGAAAAAGATCCGTACTCTGGGCTGGCGTTTGCGCCGGAATGCTCTTCGTCAAATCTGCGCACTGCTTGACAACCGGCACCGACTCGCCGCTCAGCAGCGATTCGTCAACTGCAAAACTAGACGCCTGAATCAACTGCACATCAGCAGGAATCCTGTCGCCTTCGGCCAGCAGGACGATGTCGCCGATCACCAGCTCACGGGCCGCCAGACGGACAGGTGTGCCGTCCCGCTCGACGAGCGCCCGCGGATTCGACAGGTCGCGCAAGGCGTCCAGCGAGCGTTCACTGCGACGTTGCTGCACAAAGCTGATTCCCATCACCACAAAAACGAAACCAAGCAGCATCAGCGCTTCCTGCCGGTCGCCGAGCACCATATAGATCGCACCGCAGGCCACGAGCAGCAAAAACATCGGTTCGGAGGCAACTTCACGGGCCAGCCGCAACACGCTGCGCGGTTCAGAAACCGGCAATTCGTTCGGACCATCTCTGGCAAGGCGCCGTTTCGCCTCAACATCGCTGAGTCCATCGGCGTTCAAAGGCGTTTCACTGGCGTGCTGGAATTCATCTGTGACCGGGAGCGCAGTGGTGCTCATGAATGACCTCCGTCCGGCAGACGCCATGGATCAACGTGGGTCATCAGATTCAGCACGCGGTGGCGTTGCAGTACACGGCTAGACGCCTCCACCGCTATATCGTGACCGGCTTCGACGCTGACGGTGGCATCAACTTCGATGTGTGCGTCGACGATAATCATGTCACCCATTTTTCGGGTACGAATGTCGTGGACGTTTTTTACGCCAAGGCTATCTTCAAGGTCGCCGTCAAAGTCGTCGAGGTTCATGTCAATCCCGGCCCGGGAGCATCCGCAATAATATGATATCCGCTGCGGCAATCAGTATTGGCATAAGCCAATACAATGCGATGGAAATGGAACCGTAACCACCAGAATTGTTGCGCCAGTTCATTGTTGGTCTCCATAGTTGTTTCAGTACAATCGACCACCGTTATACATAGACAGGCTTTGGAATGCATGTTTTGCGTAGCATGATCTTCAATTGATACCAGTGTCTGTGCGATGACGAAACAAGCTCCATGCACCGGATCAATTTAACACCGGCGGTTTCATGTCTTTTTGATCCAACTCAAGCCAGACAGCGGAAAAATTAGTCCTCACAAAATCAATCAGTCAATTAAACGTCCAATAATCAAATCTGAATTCCCAGTCAAAAAGAAAACTCACAACGAGAAATTTGATCCGCATCAAACTGGCGCCTTGCGTTATCACCTAGTCTGACCTGAGACGGAGAGTCTGAAAAATGGACACGGAAAGTGCCGAAGCGTGCCCGCTGAAGTAACGATAGCTATTCCCATCAACCCATTTCAATGGACAATAAAATGAAAAGCCAATTCGCAGTTTTCGCATTGAGCGGAATTTTACTGACGTGCGTCCCAGTTGCATGGAGTGCCGATGCTGCATCGGATAAGCTTATGGTCAAGCAGCAGACCGCTGCCCTTCCCGCCTTAAAAAAAGCGATTGTCGATGCCATAGGGATAGACGATAAAACAGTGAACGTCAACGCGACCGCGCATCTGATCACAATCAAGCGTCACGATGCAAAATTAAATGCGGCGGACAGCTCAGGGCGGGAGATCGAAGCGCAAAAAATCGTTGTGCAGGTTGAAGCCTTTATTAAAGACAAGTCGGATTTTTCCCAGATTGCAACAATCCATGTCGATTACGTCGAGACTAATGGAAAAAAATCGAAACTGGTACAGGCGTTTGAATTTAATAAATCGGCAGCAGGAAGCTTCCCAATTCATAAAAGTTGACTTTTTTAAGTTAATTAACCTGAGTGTCTTTGTGATCCGGCCTGTCAGTTAGTCCCCAATAATTATCTGCGCCAAGAATTTATATTCAAAAATCGATGGCTTAAGTGGATCATTTTTTCATCTCAGCTCAGGATTATTACCGCCGACCGAAAATTGACATACGCCTCAAAATTGAGCGCCTGCGGTATTTCATTTATGGATTCGGGTAACGGCGTGGCCATAGGTCATTCCGGCGAATTCAACATCGCGCGCCAGCGTGTCCTTGAAGCCAGGAACGAAGACAAACCGGTATCACCTGAACCGCTGACCCATTTGCTGCGCAGAATTCAGTCACGCGCTTTTACCCGATTCAAAACGGGTTACTGACTTTGACGGACATGCAGTCTGGTCCCCCCTTCATTGAACAAAATATTTCCCTCCTGTCGGCCAATGCATGTAACACTTTGAACTTTTCTGCATGACTGTTGAGAGGAAAGTTCCGGTGAAAGATCCCTTTATTTCGTTTTCCGGCCCGGCCGGCGCGTCTGGATTGGCTGAGCACCCAGACCGCAGGCATCTGGATGCCGAGTTTCATGCCCGCCCTCCGATTCCGCTGACAGGCCCCACTTTCGTTTCCCATCTCGTGTTTTTTCACGACGGGACAGATTACCGGGGTGATCTGGAACATCTGGACCGGTTCAATGCCGACGGCAGCTGGGAAGTGTCCGAAGCGACCGACGCATACCGATGGTATCGACGTGATCGCGTCTGCATGCGCTATGAGTTGCATACCGAGTTCTCCAGCTACACTTTTTTTCTGTCACTGTCGGACGACTCCCTGAATCCAAGGTTTGCAATGGATGAAACTACCCGCAGCTGGATTGCCTCCATACCCGGCCAGCTGCTGGTTGCAACGAATGTGGAACTGCAGTCGGCAGCGGTCGTCACGCCACAGAAAAAAATCGCCGAAGTGTCGGTTCCCGGCAACCAGACCGTGGTCACGCAGGTGGTCGATGGCAAGGGCTGGATTTTTACCGACTTCAGAATTGTCGATGGCGCGTCCCATTTTCTGCTGCTGGATGCCGGTCTGACGCCGCGCCAGGCGGGACGCACCGTTCAGCGGCTGTGGGAAATCGAAACCTATCGGGTCACGGCCCTGCTCGGCCTGCCGGTTGCCAAAGCCATCACTGCGCGTCTGCGTGGCGCGGAAGAGCAGCTGGCCGAGATGACGGATCAAATTTCCAGCTCACGCTCCAGTGAAGAAGAATGTGCCGTGCTGGATGATTTGATTCAGCTGGCCACCGAGGTGGAGCATTCCGTCGCACGGACCACATTTCGCTTCAGCGCCACGCGCGCCTATGAAACCATCGTCATGCAACGCATCAGCGAACTGCGTGAACAGCGCGTCGAAGGCTTTCCGACCCTGTTTGAACTGATGCAGCGCCGGCTGATGCCCTCGGTACATACCTGCGCTGCGATGGCACGCCGGCAGGAAGATCTGTCGGCCCGTGTGGCCAGAAATTCCCAGCTGTTGCGCACGCGGATCGACCTGGCATTAAAACGTCAGAACCAGCTGGTCCTGACACAAATGAACCATCGTGCCAGGCTGCAGCTGCTGCTTCAGGAAACGGTGGAGGGACTGTCCGTGATCGCCATCACTTATTACGGCTGTCAGTTGGTGCGCTATATCACTGAAGGCGCCAGCAAAATATGGAGCGGCCTGTCGCCCGAGTACGTGACCGCAGCGTCCATCCCGCTGATCGGCATTACTGTTGCGTTGAGTCTGCGCGGCATGCGCAAACATCTTGAAGGCGCGACTGAACCAGAATAAGCCCCAATGAACTGATACACCCCTGACAGACCGCTGCGGCCCGGGTCCGGTTGCCGGCAAAGCAGATCCGGAACGCGCCTGATTCTGCAGATTTGTCCATTCCGTCCCAAAGTCCGTGCCCGCTCACAGTGCAATCACATTATTTTCGCACCATGCCAGTGCACTCCCGGCAGTCCCCAGATGGACAACTTGCCCCGATTCCCCTCTGCAGCACCCTTTCCGCTGACATGGCACACATATTGCACTGCACTAAGCATTGCCACGACGAAGTGTCAATCAGAAATGCAAGGTGCGATGTCAACGGCGGCAGCGCGCGACAAGGACAATGGCGTCCCCTCGTACAGTTCAGATACGGGCGGATGCCATTTTTATTGGTTCGCGCAGTGTGTCCTTATTCGTGACACGCTGCTTTCAGCAAGGGGATTTTCATGGATCGTAGTTTCTGGCGCTCCGGCCACACGCCGACATTGTTTTGTTCATTTTTATACTTTGATCTCAGCTTTATGGTCTGGTACCTGTTGGGTCCGATGCAGGTACAGATAGCCACTTCGCTCCAGCTGTCGACGCAGGCCCGCGGCTTGATGGTGGCAACGCCCATCCTGGCAGGTGCACTGCTGCGCGTTTTTATGGGTTTTCTGGCTGATCGCGTCGGCACCAAGTTTGCCGGCATGCTGGGCCAGTTGGTCGTTATCCTGGCACTGATCGCTGCATGGCAATTCGGCATCCACAGCTTCGCCGAAATTCTGTTGCTGGGTGTTTTCCTCGGCGTCGCCGGCGCTTCCTTTGCGGTGGCATTACCGCTCGCATCGCGCTGGTATCCGCCACAGCATCAGGGCACAGCGATGGGCATCGCCGGTGCCGGCAATTCCGGCACGGTCCTGGCCGCCCTGTTTGCACCGATGCTGGCAGTCGCACTGGGCTGGCAAAATGTGTTCGGTCTGGCCTGCCTGCCCTTGCTGCTGCTGTTGGTCATTTATGTCCGCTATGCGAAAGATGCGCCGGGAACGTTCAAGAAAAAAAATGTCGGCGACTATCTGCGTATGTTGCGTGACGCCGATGCCTGGTGGTTCATGTTTTTTTATGCACTGACTTTTGGCGGCTTTTCCGGCTTCGCCAGCGCCCTGCCCGGCTATTTCCATGACCAGTTCGGCTTCGATCCCAAAACCGCGGGGTGGGCCACCGCTGCCTGTGTTTTTGCCGGTTCAGTAATGCGGCCGTTGGGTGGTGTCCTGGCCGATCGCATTGGTGGCACCAAATCCTTGCTGGCCGTGTTTGCCAGCAGTGCCGTACTGGTTGCTACTGCCGGCTTTCATGTGGGCGGCGCAACCGGCGCGCTGACGCTGTTTATTCTGGCGATGCTTTGTCTGGGTGCCGGCAACGGTGCCGTGTTTCAGCTGGTGCCGCAACGCTTCAGTCAGGAAATCGCCGTCATGACCGGGTTAATCGGTATGGCGGGCGGCGTTGGTGGTTTCATTCTGGCCGCCAGCCTGGGTGCAATCAAACAGGCCACGGGAGATTACTCGGTTGGCCTGTGGCTGTTTTCCTTTCTTGCCGCGCTCGGCTGGATCAGTCTGAGTGGCGTCAAAGAACGCTGGCGCGCCAGCTGGTCGGCAGCCATGGTGCGCGTTTGACGAAGGGACACTGACAAATGAAAAAATTAAAACTGGTCGTCATAGGCAACGGCATGGCGGGCATCAGAACCGTGGAAGAGTTACTCGCGATTGCGCCGGACATGTACGACATCACCGTGTTTGGCAATGAACCGCATCCCAACTACAACCGCATCCTGCTGTCACCGGTGCTGGCCGGCGAACAGGCGTTTGCCGACATCGTGCTCAATCCGGTTTCCTGGTATCAGGAAGCCGGCATTGATTTGCGCATGGGCTGCGCAATCACCAGAATTGATCGCGTCAAACGTTCGGTGCATGCCGACGACGGCAGCATTACGCCCTACGACCGCCTGTTGATTGCGACCGGATCAACGCCCTTTATCCTGCCGATTCCGGGCAAGGATCTCGACGGTGTCATCAGCTATCGCGACATCCACGACACCGAAACCATGATCGATACGGCGCGGGTTAAAAAGCATGCTGTGGTCATCGGAGGCGGTCTGCTCGGACTTGAGGCTGCCAATGGTCTGACCTTACGCGGCATGCATGTAACGGTGGTGCATCTGGCCGACTGGCTGCTGGAACGTCAGCTCGATAAAACCGCAGGCAGCTTATTGCAGCAGTCACTGGAACAGCGCGGCCTGCAATTTCTGCTCGGGCAAACCACCGAAGAAATTTTGGGCAATGACGCCGGGGCTGTCAGCGGCGTGCGGTTTAAGGATGGCACAACCATCCCGGCCGACCTGGTCGTGATGGCAGTCGGCATCCGTCCCAACAGCGCGCTGGCAGAAGCGGCCGGCATACACTGCCAGCGCGGCATCGTGGTCAGTGATGCATTGCAGACCTATGATCCGCGCATCTACGCTGTTGGCGAATGTGTCAGTCATCGCGGCGTAGCCTATGGACTGGTCGCGCCCCTGTTTGAACAGGCCAGGGTCTGCGCCAATCATCTGGCACAGATGGGCATAGGACGCTATCTGGGTTCGGTACTGTCTACCAAATTAAAAGTAACCGGTATCGATCTGTTTTCGGCCGGCCAGTTTATGGGCGGTGACGGCTGTGAAGAAATTGTGTTGTCTGATCCGGCCGGCGGCATCTATAAAAAATTGGTAGTTAAAGATGATCAGTTGACCGGTGCCTGTTTATACGGTGACACCACCGACGGCGGCTGGTATTTCAAACTGATCAAAGAAGGTCGCAAGCTCGGCGAACTGCGCGATCACATCATGTTTGGCGAATCAAATGTGGGCGATGTGGGCGTACAGGGCCAGAGCCGCGCCAACCTGATGCAGGACAGTGATGAAGTCTGCGGGTGCAACGGGGTGTGCAAAGGCACCATCATCAAGACTATCAAAGACCGGGGATTGTTCACGCTTGATGACGTCAAAAAACACACCAAGGCTGCCAGTTCCTGCGGTTCCTGCACCGGCCTGGTTGAACAGATATTGCTCAATACCGTAGGCAGCAATTTTCAGGAAACACCGAAAACCAAAGCCGTCTGCGGCTGCACCGACCACAATCATGGGCAGGTCAGGAAAGCGATACGCGAGCATAAATTGCTCACCCACCGAAGCGCTTACGATTTTCTGGAATGGCGCACGCCCAACGGCTGTGCGACCTGTCGTCCGGCAATCAACTATTACCTGCTGTCGACCTGGCCCCATGAAGCGCAGGACGATCCGCAAAGTCGCTTCATTAACGAGCGTGCCCATGCCAATATTCAAAAAGATGGCACTTTTTCGGTAGTGCCGCAAATGAAAGGTGGCGTTACCAACGCGTCTGAATTACGACGTATTGCCGATGTCGCGGACAAGTATCACATCCCCATGGTCAAAGTCACCGGAGGTCAGCGCATCGATCTGCTGGGGGTAAAAAAAGAAGACCTGATCAGTGTCTGGTCCGATCTCGGCATGAACTCCGGCCACGCGTACGGAAAATCGATCCGGACCGTGAAGACCTGTGTCGGTATTGAATTCTGCCGTTTTGGTACGCAGAACAGCACCCAGATGGGTATTGAACTGGAAACGATGCTGGCCAACATGTGGTCACCACACAAAGTAAAACTGGCCGTCTCGGGTTGTCCGCGCAATTGTGCCGAAGCTGGCATCAAGGATGTGGGTGTAATTGCGGTAGACAGTGGCTGGGAATTATATGTTGGCGGCAATGGCGGTATCAAAACTGAAGTGGCGCAGTTTCTGGTGAAAGTAAAAACGGCCGATGAAGTCAAAGAATATGCCGGCGCGTTTCTGCAGTTATATCGCGAAGAAGCTTACTACCTGGATCGCACCGTCCACTACATCGCGCGAGTTGGCCTGGACTATATTAAACAGCGCATTGTGTCCGATCCGGTTCAGCGCAAGGCATTGCATGAGCGGCTGCTGTACTCGCTGGAAGGATTGCCCGATCCCTGGGCGGCACGTATCAGGGGAACACAGAGAAATGAATTCATTCCAATAAAAGTGATCGCTTAGGAAATCAAGATGGACATCAAGATGGACATGAAAACCAACGCCGCCTGGACCCGGATCTGTCAGGTGGATGACATCCCGCTGCTCGGCAGCCGGGTCGTCGAACGCGCCAGCGGAAATATCGCCGTCTTTCGCACCGCCGGGGAAACGATTTTTGCGCTGCTTGATCGTTGTCCGCATAAAGGTGGACCGCTCTCCCAGGGCATCGTTCACGGTGTCACGGTCACCTGCCCGCTGCACAGCTGGCAAATCGATTTAAGCAGCGGCGAAGCCAGGGCACCCGACGCCGGCTGCGCCCGCCATTACCCGGTCAAGGTCGAATCGGGTGATGTTTTTCTCGCCCTGAAATAACGTGGCATGAGCACCCTGCCCACCATCACCAGATCGACCTGCTGCTACTGCGGCGTGGGCTGCGGCGTGCTGATTGAAGCGCAGCATGGCCGCGTCATCGGTATCAAGGGTGATCCTGACCACCCTGCCAATTTTGGTCGCCTGTGCAGTAAAGGCATGTCACTGCCGCACACCGTGGCCAGCGATGAGGGACGCGCACTGTATCCGGAATTGCGACTGGACCGTCACTCACCGCGGCGTCGCGTGGATTG
>Ga0209067_10002270_pt1 | contig 11437 bp, 4 predicted proteins | sample ColStrG_CSR_2013_FD_187199 | JGI IMG/M metagenome (GOLD analysis project Ga0209067, IMG submission 187199) | Freshwater sediment microbial communities in response to fracking from Pennsylvania, USA - Cold Stream Run_MetaG_CSR_2013 (SPAdes)... | ecosystem: Environmental > Aquatic > Freshwater >... | reverse complement strand
AGACCGATTGCCCGCGCCCGCCGCTTACCAGATCCTGGACGGACGCACCGTCACGTTGCCGGTCTTCCGGCAGAAAGGCAATCAAGGCGGCGGCAGTTCCGTGGCCAGAAGCATCACAGAAGGCAAAGGAAACGGCAACGGCAAGTTGAATCCCGGAGAGGAAGCCACCATCTGGATCCGGCTCGATCAGGGCCTGGATCCGTTCGACAAAGGCAACTGGTACCGTGCTAAGGTGTATTCCGATTCGCCCTGGATCACGGAACCGGCGCGCCTGGAAGAGCAAAAGCAACTCGAGTGGACCAGCGCCAAGGAGCGCACCAGCGTCATCCGGTTAGCCGCGGGGACGCCGCCGGGGACGGAGATTCCCTTGCTTCTCGACAACGAAAGCTGGAGCTTCACATACACGCCGGACGTGCGTTACGGCAAAGAACGGCTCTATCAGGCCTTCCAACTCCACCAGCACCATCTGCACCGGCTCATACTCATCGCCGGCGGAGATACCGGTCGATAGCCCGCCGTTCAGCCTTTGTGGGGCAGATTGTGAATCTGCGCCGGGTTGGCAACCCGCCTGCCGGCCGGGGTTGAGACCTGCCGAGCGGGCGCGGCAGGCGGCACTGCCCTCACGCCCCAAACACGGAAAAGACTCGGCCAAAAATTAGGTAAAGAGGTAAAGAGAGGTAAAGACCGGGCATTGACGTGGCTATTGCCACGCTATACAATCCAGCTGTCTGTCCAAGTACGAAGCGGAATGCGTGTCCAGCTCGGACAGGCTGATGTACAAGCTTCAGGCGTTTTGGAGGTAATGAATGACAAAAGAGTTCTTCTCATCGCGAAAAGCGTTGTGCGCCCTCGCGTTGCTTTTATGTCTCCCGGGAACTGGCTTCGCGCAGGATTATCGGGGGAAGATCCAAGGGACCGTTACGGATCCCACCCAAGCCGCCGTGACTAGCGCCACGGTCACTTTGAAAAACATCAACACCGGGAATGAGACCGTCAAGGATACGGACTCCACTGGTCACTATCTTTTCGACTTCGTGCAGCCTGGAATCTATTCCATCACCGTGGCGGCACCGGGATTTCAGAAGTACGTGCAGGAGAACGTCACCGTCCTGACGCGCGGCGATGTCACCGTCAATGCGAGCCTCACGGTCGGCGCAGTCACGTCGGCCGTAGAGGTAACCGCCGGCGTCGGGGCGGTGGAGTTCAACAGCTCCACCATGACCACCACCATCCAGGGCGGAATGATCCAGGATCTCCCAGTGCTGGCGCGAAATCCGTTCACGCTGGCTCTGTTGAATCCGGCCGTGGTGAACCAGTATTGGGACATCGCCCATCGCAACCCGTTCTACATGTGGTCGAACGGCGGAATGAACATCGGTGGTCCCACCGGCGGAAAGAACGACCAGGAACTGGACGGCACCACGCTGAATATCTCGGCCCGCGGCTCGTATAACCTGCCCATGGACGCGACGCAGGAAGTGGCTGTCCAACAGAATGCCATGGACGCCGAGTTCGGCTTCAGCGCAGGCGGCACCATCAACCTTTCGAGCAAGTCGGGCACAAACGACATTCACGGTACGGCCTACTTCTTCGGCCGCAACCCGTATTTCGACGCCCTGACCAACCGCATCACTCGCGACGTGGGCGTGGTGCGGTCGAACATCTTCGGCGGCAGCATCGGCCAGCGGATTATCAAGAACAAGCTGTTCAACTTCTTCTCCTACGAGAACTGGAGGGTCAAGCAGCCTTCGAGTAATCAATCGACGGTACCCACGGCAGCCGAGCGCGGCGGGGACTTCTCGCAGGCGCTGACGCCCCAGGGGAAGCTGCAGCAAATCTACGATCCGTTCAGCACGCAGTTCGATCCAACCACCTCCGCGGTGACCCGCACACCATTCCCGGGCAACGTCATCCCCAAGAACCGCATGGATCCGGCCGGCTATAAAGCAGTCAACGACCTGTGGCTGCCGAATAATCCGGGCACCGATCTGTCGGGCCTCAACAACTTCCAGAAGGCCTACCCGTGGTGGGAGAACTACTGGAACCTGAACGACCGCGTAGACTACAACATCAATGACAAGTGGCGCTTCTTCTCCCGCTTCAGCAAGTTCCAGACCCGTCTGGACAACCCCAACTGGGGCGGCACCCTTGCGGTGCCATCGGATAACGGCGGCGTGATGGACGCACTGAACGCGTCGGCGGACGTCCTGTATATGTTGAGCCCGCGAACCACGATCAACATCCGCATGGGCGTCACGTACATGGAGGACGATTACGCTTCCCAGTGGGCCCAGGTGCCCCAGAGCGAATGGGCGGCATTTTGGGCCAACAGCAACTGGTATAAGGGCGTGATCAATCCCGACCAGGGCATCTATTACCCGAATTTCAATTTCAACGGGAACGGCGGCTCCCGCACGGGCATCGGCGGGTGGTGGCTGGTTCACGGGCGTTCGTACAACCCGACCGTGAACGTAACGCACGACGCCGGCATTCACCACCTGAAGGCGGGCTGGCAATTGCGCTACTCCTACGACCAGGACAATGCCAACTCCGGACCGGGCGGCTTCACCTTCAACTCCATCGATACCGGCAAGTCGTTCCTCGGCTACGATGCCACGCAGTCGGGCAACATGTACGCCTCAGCCCTGCTGGGTGTGTTGAACTCGGGCAACGCGAACATTGCACCCAACCTGGATGTGCACCAGCAGCAGTGGGGCGTCTTCTTCCAGGACGACGTCAAGCTCACCCGCAATCTCACCTTGAACCTCGGATTGCGCTGGGAACGGGAAACAGCGCCTCTCGAAGAGACCCGCCAACTGGTGCAGACTCTCGACCTGACAAAGCCGATTCCCGAACTACAAAACATCGTCATGCCCGCGGCTGTAACCAGCATTGCGAAGATTGCCTACAAGTTTAATGGCGCGATGATTTACACCAGCAACTCGAGTCCCCGGATGTACGACGCGCCGTGGACCACGTTCCTCCCGCGCGCCGGCTTCGCCTATCGCCTCAACGACAAGACCTCCATCCGCGCCGGGTACGCCCGCTATGCCGTGCCGTGGGTCACCATCCATCCGGAAACCGGGGGACTGCCGACGTACGGCTTCTCGCAATCCACCAACGTGCTGGGTCCGCTCCAAGGCACCCCTCGCGCTCTCTTGAGCGATCCGTTCCCTTCCAGCAACCCCGTTGTGCTGCCCACAGGCAACAGCCTGGGCCGCTACAGCCAACTCGGCAACGGTATCGACTTCTGGGATGGAAACGTCATGAAGACGCCCATCAACGACCGCATGAACTTCAGCGTGCAGCGGCAGGCGATGCAGAACCTCTTCACGGAGGCTACGTTCTTCATCCACCTCGCTCACAACACGCAGGACCCCAGCATGTGGGGCGGCAACTACTCCTACAACCTCAACCAGGTGGATCCCAACCTGTCCTACCAGTTCAAGGGCCAGTTGGACCAGTCGGTAGCGAATCCGTTCTACAATCTGCCCGCTAATATCATGCCCGGCACGTTGCGGACCCAGCCGACCGTGGCGGCGAGCCAGTTGCTGCGGCCGTATCCGCAGTACGGCGATCTCAATCTGTTAGGCTGGCCCGGCAGCACCGACCACTACTACGGCTTGGCGCTGAAGGCGGAGCGCCCGTTCGCCAAAGGGCTTACCGCCATGTTTGGCTACAACTACAACCAGGAGTTCCATTCGGACTGGTTCAACGCCGTGGACCTCTACAACAACAAGCAGACGATGTTCGATCGCGGACAGCCGCGGCATAACATCACGATCGCCGGCACGTGGCAGCTTCCCATCGGCCGCGGACGGCAGTACTTGAATCAAATCAACCGCGCGGTCGACGCCGTCATCGGCGGGTGGGCCACCAGCCAGATCTACATGTTCCACAGCGGAAACCTGCTGCAGTTTGGTGCGGCGAATGTCAGCGGCGATCCGCGCCAGAACGTCCCGGCAGGGCTCTACTTCAATCCGGCGGTGTTTTCCGTGATTGCCCCTTACACCCCGCGAACGAACCCGCGCTATTACGACGGGTTGCGCGGCCCGAATTGGTGGCAGTTGGACTCGACCATCGTGAAGTACTTCAAGCTTAACGAGCGGGTCAAGTTCGAGCTGCGCCTGGAGATGTTCAACAGCCTTAACGTCTTCATGCCGAGCGACCCGGATCTGACGATCGCCGGCGGAACGATGGGACGCAGTACCTGGGTAGCGAACGGCAACTACGGCCGCGAGATTCAGTATACGGGCCGTATCCATTTCTAGAGAACGTTAGTCCGGAAATCCCTGGCCACCGTCCTTCGGCGCCTCCCGGCGCCGGTGCGCGGTGGCCTACCCGTGTGGGGTAATCCGCCTGCCGGCGTGGGTTGAGAACTGCCGAGGTGGCGCGCTTGGCCGCGGCAGTCGAACGCCCAGTGGGCCAAGTTTGCCTTGCTGCCCCAATTTCAATGCAGTAAAATTCCACACATGAAAAGTCTACTGATTCTACTGGTCCTGTTCACATCCAGCGGCGCGCTCTTTGCCGGACCCGTCACGTACACTTTTGACGTTGCGACAGATTCTCCAATTAATCCGATACACTTTTCTTTCACAGCGGATGGCTACCTTGGTACACAAAGCGGTCCTCTCTCGATTGAGCCATTCAATATTACGGACAGCCTGGGAGACTCTTGGACTTTCACAAACGGCCTGATCAACGTAACTTTCCCCCCCACAATGCAGGCGTGTTTTGGTCTTTTTGCACCTCCTGCCATAGGTGATCCCTCATTATGCGGCGCTATGACAAACCCTCCCGGCGGGGGGTTCCTGTTTATATTTGGGCCTGGAGGTCCGATCAACCTGCCAGCGACCGATGGAGTGTTCACCGTAAGAACCGACTACGTCCTGGTTAGCCCAAGCAACGTGACCTACAACGGAAGCGAACCCGGAGGACAAACAACGATAATGACTGTTACCTCTCCGGAACCAACGACGGCGATCTCTTTTCTCGCAGGGCTGATCGCTCTTCTTGGCCTCACCGTCCGCTCCGTGTCCGGGCGATCGGCTGGACGAATGATTACCACCCTGCCGCTCCTGGAAATGATGGAGTGCACGCCTTCTCCGGGCGCTCGCACATCCATCGTGGCGGCAGGGCCATACTCCAGCGGCGCATCCACGGCGTCTGCCCTTTCGCCGCGCAGGGTTGGGGACATCCTCGGCTGAGTGCGGTTTTCTGATATTGGCTTTCGGTGATGGCCATCACTGGCGAGCGCCGACATGCGCCGACAACCGCCGCACTAGCCTTGACAGTGTGCCGAACGTTTGTTACGCTCAAGCACAATTCAGCATGACCATTGGAGGTTAAACTCATGTTCTCCACTACGAGCTTGCGATGTCTCGGGAGGTTGGCCTTGCTATTGGCCGTGCTGGCTGTCCCCTTAGGGGCGCAAACGGGTCTCGGCGTCGTCCGAGGCACCGTGCTAGACGCTTCGAAGGCGGTTGTGCCGAAAGCCAAGGCCACCTTGACCGACACGGCGACCGGAATCGAGCGGGTTACCTCAAGCAACTCGGATGGCATCTACGACTTCGAGAGTGTTCCTGTGGGGCCGTACAAGCTGGTGATCGAGGCCTCCGGTTTTAAGAAGTGGGAGGGCACGCTGACGGTGCAGGCCGGCCAAACCGTCGCGGTCGATCCCGCCATGGAGGTCGGCAGCCTGTCGGCTACAGTGGAAGTCACCGGGGCGGGCGCCATGATCGAGACGCAAGGCGCCCAGGTGAGCGACGTCAAGGACGCCCTAACCATCCACGACTTGCCCCTCAACGGGCGCCAGATTTCCAACCTCTTCGACTTAACGCCAGGCGTGGTGGGCGGCGGCAACCCGCGCACGAATGGCATGAAGGTGGGATCCACGGAGATGGTTCTGGACGGCATGTCGTATGTGGACCGCTTTGGCGGAGGGATATCGCGGGTGCAGCCGGGTCTCGATACGGTGCAGGAATTCCGCGTGGAGACCGCCGGTTCCGGCGCGCAGTTCTCGCGCCCCGCTACCATCGAGCTGGTCACCCGGAGTGGCACCAATCAGATTCACGGCGCGGGCTTCGAGACCTTTCGCTCGAACGCGGATGGGCTGCGCGCCCGCCAGCGTCAGGATGGCAACACTGCCGCCAAATACATCCGCAACGAATATGGCGGGTATCTGGGCGGTCCGGTGTTTATTCCCAAACTCTACAACGGCAAAAACAAGACCTTCTGGTTTTTCGATTATGAGGGCCTGAAACAGCGCCAGAACCAATTCGCCATCACGGCGACTCCGACCGCGCCCATGTGGAATGGCGATCTCAGCAGCATCACCGATACCAGCGGCGATAAGTTTACGGTTTACGACCCGGCGACCACCGCCGGGCCCAATGGAGCGCGCTCGCCGTTTCCCAACAACGTGATTCCGGCGAACCGCATCAGCCAGACCGCCAAGACCTTTCAGAGCATCACCCCCACGCCGAATATCGCCGGCAACCTGAACCCGTGGACCGACCAGAATTTTCAGACATACTACTCCGTGCCGTCGGATCAATACAGTTGGACCATCAAGATCGACGAGACGTTTTCGGCGAAGGACAGCGTCTCGGGACGGTTCACGAGTTCCCCATACACCAACTCGCAAGCTGGCGGGCGCTACGGCTATCCTCCGATCGGTTGCACGAACTGCGGCGGCACGAAGGAAGAGGATGCCAAGGTTCGCTCCTCGTATGTCCGGTGGACCCACGTGCTTTCGCCGAATTTGCTGAACGAGGTGCAGATCTCCGCGCACCGCTCGCCGACGCACTACGGCACGCTGGGGGACAGCACCAATTGGGCGAACAAGCTGGGACTGCCGAACCCGTTCGGCGTGACCGGGTGGCCCACCGTCTATGCTGCCGGCTCGGGCGATCCCTTCGGCAACATGTTGTACTACGGTGGCTGGGATGGAGACAACAATCACCACCAGAACCTGACATCGTTTCAGATTGACGACAACGTCACCTGGGTGAAAGGCAAGCACACCGTCAAGTTCGGTTTCAAAGGGCGCCAGGAATACAACAACATCGAAGAGTTGCAGCAGGCGGAAGGCTCCCATAGCTTTTATGGGGATTGGACGTCGTTGTACGATCCCTCGGCGCAAACATCTGCGTCCTTCACGGGCACCGGTTTCGGCAGCCTTCTGCTGGGCTTGCCTACTTACCTGAGCGACCAGTACAACCGCGGCTATTTCTATTTCCGGCAGAAGGAATTCGGCCTTTACGTCGACGATACGTGGAAAGTGACTCCCAGGCTTACGGTCGGACTGGGACTTCGCTGGGACCACTGGAACCCGTACAAGGAGAAATACGACCGCCTCGTCAATCTGGACCCGGCGAACCTTACGGGATTCACGGTCATTACTCCGCATGATACTTCGCTCAATAGCATCCAGGGGATTCCGCCCGGAGTGTTAGCCTCCTGGAAAGCGCGAGGGTTATCGTGGGTGACGGCCAATTCGAAGAGCGGTTTTCCCGGCGCTCTGATTCCGCAATACTGGAAAGACTTTGGCCCAAGGCTCTCTCTGGCCTACCAGATCAGCAACAAGTTCGTGTTGCGCGCCGGGTACGGAATGTTCTACTGGCCCATGCCTCTTTCCCAGATCCTGCAAGGCGCCCGCATCAATCCGCCCTTGAATCTTCGATTCCAGAACAGCGTGGCGGATCAGAACGGCGCGGTTCCGAACTACGATCTATTGAACGCTCCCGCCGCCAGCGATACCCTGCCTAACGCGACCGTCAACATTAACGGCCTTGCCGGCATATCGAGCACTTCGCAGGGCATCTGGGTCTTCGATCCCCACAACTGGGCCGACAACCGGATGCAGCAGTGGACCATCAGCCTGGAGTATCAGCTAGAGAAGAACACCGCCTTTCGGTTGAGCTACCTCGGCAACCACGGCAGCAACCTGGAGCAGCGCGTGGCCTTGAACCAGCCCATATCGGCATGGAATTACCAGACGCAAACAGGGCTGCAGGTTCAGCCGGGAGGCGCGGGCGCCGACGCGCGGCGCGCGGACCCCAACTGGAACCCCACCATGATTTCCCACGTGGGCTATTCCAATTCGACTTCGTTCCAGGCGCAACTCCAGCACCGCTTCTCGAACGGGCTGAGCTTCCAATGGTTTTACGTCTACAGCCACATCCTTACCACCAGCGATTCCGGCGGGTTTAGCGACGGTTCCGACGGCGCCCTGGTGGTTCAGAATTCGGATATTCTCGGGAATCCAAACCTGTCCTTGAGCCAGAGGCTCAAGCTGGTCTACTACAACACCGGCTCGGTTCCGCCCCACCTGATCAGTTGGAACGGCATATACGAGTTGCCGTTCGGCAAGGGCAAACGCTTCGGCGGGAATATCTCCAAGGCGGTCAATGAGCTTGTGGGCGGCTGGCAGGTGGCGTTCCTTGGCTCCTGGCGGAGTGGGTTCTGGATGGGCGTGACCGGCAACGACTATCTGTTCGGGAACCCGTCGCTCGACCCCAGCCAGCGCCTGACGATGAACATCTTCGGACACAATCAGTTGCTCTATTTCGCAGGCGACTTTAGTCCGACGTCGGCCACTAACGTCGACTTGACCAAGCTGGAATCCCTGGTCCCTGTGGATCGTTCGCAGCGCATATTGCGACCGATCGGTCCGGGTTTCAACAACAAACTTCCGTTCACCCTCGCGAACGGCCAGGTGGTGACCACCTCGATCACGGACAATCTGAGTTGGAACTCGCATAACTTCTACGTGGGCCCGCGTTCGTGGGGCGCGGATGCCACGATCTTCAAATATCTCGCCATTACCGAAAAGACGAAACTGCGGCTGGCCGGCGACTTCTTCAACTTCCTGAATCACCCCAATGACCTGAACCCGAACGCGACAACAGGGCTGATCAATCTCAGCCAGCAGGCCAACGATCCGCGCATCATTCAGCTCGGGGCACGCGTGGAGTTTTAAGAATCGGTTGTGGGGCAGGTTGTAAAACCTGCGGCGGATTGTTAATCCGCCTGCGCGATGCGGAGCGAGCCAGCCAGTAGGACCTCATCCAAGCCCGGCAGGCGGATTGCCAATCCGCCGCAGGTTTACAACCTGCCCCACGAGCTGGTGATCCTGCTTGCGCTTCTTTGCGCCAACTGCAGTCACGCACCGCGGCCGGCCGCGGCGGTCTTCTCACCCTACCGTTTCAACGACCACTTCGAGACCGCCACGGTGTCGGCATCGGCCGCACGCTCCTCGGCGCTGGCAGCCGAACCAATCCTCTGGCACAGCTTCCTCTCCGAGAAAGACCTTACTTGGAATCTACTGCGCGGACGCATGGGATACCGACAGGGCGATCTGGTGATGAAAGGCGAGGGCAGCTCGCCCGTGATGCTGGCGCCCGACCGCCCGGCGATCGCCTGGGATCTTTATCAAGCCGTGCAGATCCGCATGCTGGCGGAGGGCGGCCACGAAATCAAAATCAAAATCGGCGACCGCGAGTTCCGGCAGAAGCTGGGACCTCCGGGCCGTTACCACGACTACCGTTTCGAAATTCATCTCGAAACCGGCACGGGTATCCAGCCGCTGCTGATCATGCCCACCGACGGCATCAACGACCTGGTGGCGATTCAGTCGATCGAGCTGGTCCCGCGAGCGGCGGAGTTTCCCCAGACAGCCGGCCGCCGCATGATCGGTAAGCGCGAAGAGTACCGTGAGACGCTTTTTGCGCACGCGCCGTCCTCCCTGGCCTACGAGGTAGAGATCCCGCCTACGGGCCAGTTGCATTTCGGCCTGGGCATCACTGAGAAGGACTCTCCGATCTCCTTTCGGGTTCTGGCGGATCTGCGGGAAGTCTTTTCAAAGACCCTGGCTGACACGGAGGTGTGGGCAGACGGCGCCGTGGACCTCTCCTCTCTTGCGGGCCGCAAGGTCAAGTTGTCTTTCGAGACCAGCGCCGCTAAGACGGGCACGGTGGGCTTCTGGGCGAATCCGCTACTGACGACCAAAGCGCCGAAGAGCCGGCCGAACGTGCTCCTCTACATGATCGATACATTGCGCGCCGATCATACCAGCCTCTACGGCTACGCCCGCGACACCACGCCCTTCCTCAAGAAACTTGGTGCGCAGGGGCTGCTCTTCGACGACTGCCTGGTGCAGGCGACCTGGACCAAGCCATCCGTCGCTTCGCTGATGACCTCGCTGTACTCCTTCACGCACGGGATCCGGAACGACGACGACACCATCCCGCGCGGGGCCGCTACCCTGGCCGGGCAGTTGCGTGCCGCGGGATATGTCACCGCCAGCATGGTGACCAATCCATTGGTCGGCCGGCTTTCGGGTTTACAGCGCGGGTTCGACTACCTCTCGGAATGGCAAGTGGCGGCACGCTACTTGAAGGAGGCCGAGGACCGCGCTACGGACTCAGCGGGGCTCAACAAGCTTCTGTTCGCGTGGCTCGATGAACACCGCGATGAGCCATTCTTCCTGTACGCGCACGCCACCGATCCGCACGCGCCGTACCGGCCTCCCGCTGGTTTCGAGGAGAAGTTCGCGAATCCCGCGGAAACGGCCGAATTCGACCGCGATTTCACCAGGCTGAAGAACATCGCCCTGAGCCGCGGCGGCTTCGGGGTCAGCCGGAGCTTGTGCTTGAAATCGGGGATCGATCCGGATCGGTTCATCCGGCGCGCGGTCGATCGCTATGACGCCAAGATACTCCACAATGACTGGAGCATCGAGCAGTTGGCCGAGAAGTTGCGACAACTCGGAATTCTGGAAAACACCCTGATTGTCGTGGTTTCCGATCACGGCGAAGAATTCTGGGAACATGGTTGGACCGGCCACGGCCAGTCGCTATACCAGGAACTGGCGCACGGGGTGCTCCTGATATGGAACCCGAAGCTGATTCCCGCACCGCGCAGGATCGCCGACCCGGTTCAGTTGATCGATGTGATGCCTTCGGTGCTCGATCTGCTGGGGGTCGGGATACCGGCCGGCGTGCAGGGTCAGAGCCTGGCGCCGTTCGCCATGGGCCAGCCGTTCCAAAGGCGCGGCCCCGTGATGACTTCGCGATTTGCGCATCCCTATTCCCAGCACGACGAGTTGCTTCCGGAGAACCATATCGATTCGCTGGCGTTTCTGGATGTGGACTGGAAGCTCATCTACCGCGAAAAAGGCAAAGAGGTCGGAATGAACCAGGTCGAACTGTATGATCGCCGCGCGGACCACGAAGACACAAGCAACGTGGCTGCCCGGCATCCGCAGGAGGTGGACAGGATGATGGCGGGAATTGGCGCTTGGATGGAGGCGCAAAAACAGATTCGGAGCACCCTCGGCCGGGCAGGCAAGGCTGCCGTGGACCAAAACACCATGGATCGTCTGCGAAGCTTGGGATATCTCGGAGGAAAACCATGATCACGCGGCGTATGTTGC
>Ga0209067_10002267_pt1 | contig 11450 bp, 13 predicted proteins | sample ColStrG_CSR_2013_FD_187199 | JGI IMG/M metagenome (GOLD analysis project Ga0209067, IMG submission 187199) | Freshwater sediment microbial communities in response to fracking from Pennsylvania, USA - Cold Stream Run_MetaG_CSR_2013 (SPAdes)... | ecosystem: Environmental > Aquatic > Freshwater >... | reverse complement strand
AAAACATTATTGGTATATTGGTTTTCTTTCCTTTTCTGATTTATGGAATTACAGAAGTCTTTTTGGGGCGATACCAAGGGGTTGTTTTTTTTGCATTTTTGCACCAGTGTTTTGTAAACTATTACCACTCAAAGACCTCACCTATATAAGTGTATGTTGTTACTTCATAAGAAAATTGATTTTTTGCATATTTGAGCGAAAAACGAAGTAGCATGCCCCCTTTTTCCCAGCTGATATTCTTTATTGGAGATTTGATTATATTAAATGCATCTATTGCACTTTCGTACCTTCTATTTGGACACTCTGTTTTTGAAGATGAACTATCAAACAGCATTTACCTTTTTATATTCAGTAATTTAGCTTGGCTTTTTTTATCTTTAGTCTCAAGCCCTTATAATTTTACTCGTACAGCCGGAATCTTTAGGGCTTTTAAAAGTCAACTCAGTTTTATTTTCGTTCACATACTTGTTATTGCTTCCCTTATTTTCTTTTTTAAGAAGAGCTATACTACGTATCAGATTTGCTTAATGTATTTACTGTTTATTCCATTTTTTTTCATATGGAAGATGCTTGTCTTGTATATGTTTAACCTATTGACCAGGCGTAAGCCAGAACATAAGAATTTTATCATACTTGGAACCGGAGATCAAGCAAGGGAAATCAGAGAATATTTCCTTAAGAATAGGACCATGAATTATAGATTTCTTGGATACATACAAAGAGTTTCTGAAGTGTCTTTAATTGAGCAAATCCGTCTCTTTTGCAAGGGGAAAATTGTCCATGAAATTTATTGTTGCATTTCTAACTTGAAGACTGACGAATTAAGAGCAATTGTTGAGCTTGGCTTAAATAGATTAATTAAAATCAAATTTATTACCGGCTCTTCGGAAGCAAAGGAGGAAGCCATTGCACTTGATCGGAATGACTATATTCCCGGATTGGGCTCAAGCACTATTACTTTGGACCAACAATGGAACAGAACTATAAAAAGAGTTTTTGATATAGTTTTTTCTTCTTTTGTGATTTTAACGATACTTTCGTGGTTAGTGCCGATAACAAGTATCGCTATAAAGTTAGATTCTAAGGGCCCAATATTTTTTAAACAAAAAAGGGCGGGAAGGGACAATAAGCCATTCAATTGTATAAAATTTCGCACAATGATCTTGAATAGTGAAGCTGATACAAAACAAGCCACTAAAGATGACCAGAGGATTACCTCCCTGGGAAAATTTCTACGTAGAAGTAGTTTGGATGAAATCCCGCAATTTTTTAATGTTTTAGTAGGTGATATGTCAGTTATTGGGCCACGGCCTCATCCTCTGAAACTTAATGAGCAGTTTTCGTCAAGAATTGAGAAGTTGATGTCAAGGCACTACGTTAAGCCTGGCATTACTGGCTTGGCACAAAGCATGGGATATAGGGGTGAAACAAAAAGTCTTCAGGATATGAGAAATAGAATTAAATTGGATAGGTTTTATATTGAAAATTGGTCTTTTTACCTTGATGTAAAAATTATAATTCAGACGGTAGTCAGCCTTTTAAGAGGCAGTGAAAATGCATACTGAAGTATTTCTTTTGTATTAAAACATTAAGATGTCCAAAATAAGTGCAACAATTATTACCTACAATGAAGAAAGTTACATTGCAGGATGCATTGACTCTTTGAAGGCGATTGCTGACGAAATAGTTGTTGTTGATTCTTTTTCACAAGACTCCACAAAGGAAATTTGTATTAGGAAAAATGTGCGTTTTGTGGAAAATGCGTTCACGAGCCATATTGAACAGAAAAACTTTGCGGTATCCTTAACTTCATTTGACCACGTTATTTCATTGGATGCCGATGAACGATTGTCCAGTCAATTAATTGAGTCAATTCAAATGATCAAAGACACTTGGCCTGCCGATGCTTACCGAATGAACCGACTTTCAACATATGGGGACAAATGGATCCAACGTGGCAACTGGTATCCGGATCGACAACTTCGTTTATGGAATAAAAAGTTTGGTCATTGGGGGGGCAAAACACCACATGAAAGTCTTGTCCTTGATAAGAACATCAAATCGATGCACCTAAGGGGCGATATTTTGCATGAGGCCTATAGAGACTCATACGAAGCACTTCAAAAAATTCAATCCTATTCAGACATTTTTGCAAAAGAAAATCTAGGTAAGTTGAATAGTTCTGTATTTAAAATCATTACCCACTCAAGTTTTACTTTTTTTAAGAGCTACATAATTAAGCAGGGCATTTTTGATGGCTTCGAGGGGTTAATGGTGGCCATGGCAGAGGCTAACCATACCTTTTATAAATATGCCAAACTGTACGAGGCCGAACGCATATTAAGTGAGAAGGCGAAGCTATCGAATGGTGAGGGTAGCTAACTATTTCATCGGTTACCCGAGTCACGCACCACGCTACAATCATGCTATTATAGTATTTTTGGTGGATTTCATCGACAAAGAATGCACTCAAAAATGGTATTAGTAACTGGATCAGCTGGGTTCATCGGCTTTCACCTTTCACAAAAGCTTTTAATTCAAGGCTACAGGGTTATTGGACTGGACAATCTAAATGACTACTACGATATTACACTGAAAGAGTCGAGGCTTGCCGTTTTAAACAAACGTCAAGGATTTACTTTTGTGAAAGGAGATTTGCACGACCGCGCTTGTATCGAGAAATTATTTTCTGATTATAAGTTTGATTACGTAGTGAACCTCGCGGCTCAGGCAGGTCTTCGTTATTCTATTCAAAATCCACATGCTTATATTGAGAGTAACATTCAAGGTTTTTTGAATATTCTTGAAAGTTGCCGCCACCATCAGCCAGCCCATTTGGTGTATGCATCTTCCAGTTCGGTATACGGAGCCAACAAACTCATGCCTTTTTCTGTTCATCAAAATGTGGACCATCCTATTTCACTCTATGCAGCCACCAAAAAATCGAATGAGTTGATGGCTCACACCTATTCGGTACTTTATAAAATCCCTATAACCGGACTGCGTTTTTTCAACGTTTATGGTCCCTATGGTAGGCCCGATATGGCTTTGTTTATTTTCACAAAATCTATTTTAGAAGGTAAACCTATAGATGTTTTTAATCATGGAAAGATGAGACGCGATTTTACTTATGTTGATGACATCGTGGAAGGCATTACAAGATTAATACCTAAAGTAGCTGAAAGCAATCCGAAATGGGACGCCTTTCATCCTGATCCCGCAACGAGTTTTGCTCCTTACCGATTGTATAATATAGGTAATACAAAGCCAGTAGAATTGATGTACTACATTGAAATTCTCGAACAAAAATTAGGGAAGAAGGCAATCAAGAATTTAATGCCAATGCAGGATGGGGAAGTCACGGATACATATTCTGATGTTGATGATTTGGTCGATGCTATTGGATATAAACCCTCCACCCCGATTGAATTCGGGATCGGACAATTTGTTGATTGGTATTTGGATTATTATCAGGTAAAAAGATAGTTAGCATGGAAAAAATTGGAATCATCGGGTTAGGATACGTTGGTTTGCCACTGGCAGTGGAATTCGGAAAAACAATTGAAGTAGTCGGGTTTGACATCAATCAGTCCCGAATTGACGAATTGAAAAGAGGAATTGATCGCACACTTGAAGTTGAAAGCGAGGAATTAAGAACAGCAAAGCATCTTAGCTATTCTGGCGATACTGATGACCTTAAATCAGTAAATTATTTTATTGTGACTGTTCCGACACCCGTCGATGAATACCATGTTCCAGATTTACGCCCGCTGCAGTCAGCAAGCAAAACGGTTGGATCCGTTTTGAAAAAAGGAGACATTGTAATTTATGAATCGACTGTGTATCCAGGATGCACCGAAGAAGTGTGTGTTCCGATTTTAGAAATGAATAGTGGATTAGAATTTAATAGTGATTTTTTTGCTGGTTATTCGCCAGAACGGATTAACCCTGGGGATAAGCAACATCGTCTGCCGAATATAAAGAAGATCACCAGTGGTAGCTCACTCGAAGTAGCGGAGAAAGTCGACCAGCTTTATAAGAAAATTATCAAAGCCGGCACCCATAAAGCATCATCAATAAAAGTGGCTGAAGCAGCAAAAGTGATTGAGAATTCGCAACGCGATCTCAATATTGCATTTGTCAATGAGTTGGCATTAATCTTCCAACGCATTGGTATTGATACACATGAGGTGCTAGAAGCTGCAGGGACAAAATGGAATTTTCTTCCTTTTAGGCCCGGGTTGGTTGGGGGTCATTGTATTGGCGTTGATCCCTATTACCTCACTTACAAGGCGGAAAGTCTTGGGTACCATCCGGAAGTCATCCTTTCAGGGCGTAAAATCAATGACAACATGCCTATTTATGTCGCCAATGATGTGATTAAATTAATGGCCAAAAATCAACTTCCTATTCATGGTGGGAAGGTTTTAGTATTGGGCGTGACATTCAAGGAAAATTGTCCCGATATCCGAAATAGCAAAGTAGTGGACGTAGTTCGTGAACTGATCAGCTTCGGAACGCTAGTTGATATTTACGATCCACATGCTGCTGTCGAAGAGGTAAAGTATGAATACAATCTAGAACTCATCAAGAGTATCTCAAAAAAATACCACTCAATCGTCTTGGCAGTTGGTCACAAGGAATTTTCTTTACTGGACTTGAACCAGATGAAAGAACCCAATGCCATAGTATATGATGTTAAAGGATTTCTTGATAAATCGCTGGTCACGGCTCGCTTATAATGAATAATAAGAGAATTATACTGACGGGGGGTGCCGGATACATCGGTGCCCACACGGCCGTAGAACTAATTCGGTTGGGCTATGAGACCGTATTAATTGATGATTTTTCCAGAAGTGATAAAACACTGTTGGAGGGCGTTGAAAAAATTACAGGGAAGAAACCGGTTTTTTTCGAAGGAGATTGCAGAGATACTGAATTCTTAAATCGAATATTTGGTCAGAATAGGTTTGATAGTGTAATTCATTTCGCTGCCTATAAGTCGGTTGGCGAATCAGTTAAGGAGCCTTTGCTTTATTATGACAATAATTTGCGTTCAATGATCGAATTGTTGCGTGTAATGGAGAAGTTTGACGTTAATGAATTTATTTTCTCTTCTTCGTGTACCGTATACGGACAGCCTGATGTAATCCCGGTGGATGAAACGGCTCCTTTTAAAAGAGCTGAATCTCCATATGGAGCAACAAAACAAATGTGTGAAAGATTGCTGGAAGACCAAGTGATTGCAAATAAAGATTTAAAAGTTGTTTCACTCCGGTATTTTAATCCGATCGGTGCTCACCCTTCAGGGTTAATCGGAGAACTTCCAATTGGTGTGCCAAATAATTTGGTTCCTTTTGTTACCCAAACTGCCGCTGGCCTGCGTGGAAAGCTAACAATCTTTGGAAGCGATTACGATACGCCCGATGGCAGCTGCCTTCGCGACTTTATACACGTCTCTGATTTAGCCCGTGCACATGCGAGCGCAGTTGATAAAATTCGAACCATGCCTAGCCGAAATGAAGCGTTTAATCTAGGCACTGGCGAAGGCGTTTCCGTTTTAGGATTGGTGAAAAAATTCATTGAAGTAACCGGTGTGAAACTGAACTATGAAGTTGGACCGCGCAGGCCAGGTGATATTGAGAAGGTGTATGCCAACCCTGACAAAGCAAAGCAATTATTGGGCTGGCAAACCATTTTGAAATTAGAAGATGCGTTAAAAGATGCTTGGCGGTGGCAACAAAAATTAGCACAAGTATAGTTGGTCAATTTGCAATGACTACGATGAAAGAAATAAAGATGGTTGACTTGCTGGGGCAATACCTCCACATAAAAGAAGAGATTGATGCTGCTATTCAAGAAGTGTTGATGTCAGCCGCATTTATTCAAGGGCCTCAGGTCAAAGTATTTGCCGAGGCGCTTTCAAAATATAATCAGGGTGTAAATGTAATTCCCTGCGCTAATGGAACTGACGCGTTGCAAATAGCGATGATGGCTTTGGACTTGAAATCTGGCGATGAAGTAATCTTACCGGTGCACACCTATGTGGCCACCGCAGAAGTGATTGCATTACTTGGTCTTGTTCCGGTTTTTATTGACGTGGATGAAAAAACTTTCAATATTGACGTCAGCCAGATCGAAAGTAAAATAAGAGAAGAAACGAAAGCCATTGTTCCGGTCCATTTATACGGGCAGTGTGCTGACATGGAACCCATCACGAACACGGCGGAAAAGCATAATCTTTTTGTGATTGAAGACGTAGCGCAAGCACTTGGGGCGGATTACACGTTTTCAAATGGAACCGTGAAGCGAGCAGGGACCATGGGCGTCGTCGGAAGCACCTCTTTTTTCCCATCAAAGAATCTTGGCTGCTTCGGAGATGGTGGTGCCATCTTTACCAATGACGAGCTTCTTGCTGAAAAAATGAGGATGGTCTCTAGCCACGGACAAAAAGTAAAGTATCAACATGATATTGTTGGCGTGAACAGTCGTCTAGATTCGTTACAAGCTGCTATCCTTCAGGTAAAGTTGAAATACCTCGATGACTATACCCGAAAGCGAAATGAAGTGGCTAACTACTATGACAAATATTTGGCTAATGTATCGTTCGTTGAAATTCCTTACCGGGCAGCGAACTCATCGCATGTGTTCCATCAGTACACCATCAAAGCAAACGGTATTGACCGAGATCGTTTCAAAGACTATCTCGCTAAAAAGAATGTGCCTTCGATGATTTACTACCCTGTCCCTCTGCATTTGCAAAAGGCGTATAGGCAAGAAGGATTTGGTGAAGGGTCATTCCCGGTAACGGAGAGACTCTCTAAAACAGTCCTTTCGCTGCCCATTCATACGGAAATGACGGAGGATGAATTATCTTACATTTGCCAAGTCATTAAAGAATATAATGCCTGACGAAAGGAAATATTTTGCGCATGCCACTGCCGTAATCGATGAAGGCTGCCAGATTGGTGCCGGCACAAAAATCTGGCATTTCTCCCACATCATGCCCAATTGTAAAATCGGCGACGACTGTAACATCGGCCAAAACGTGGTCATTTCTCCTGACGTGGTTCTTGGCAAAAATGTGAAAGTTCAAAACAATGTGTCGATTTATACTGGCGTGACTTGTGAAGAGGATGTGTTCCTAGGTCCATCTATGGTTTTTACAAACGTCACCAATCCGCGAAGTGCGGTGAATAGAAAAAATCAATATGCAAGAACGATGGTAAAAAAGGGTGCTTCGATTGGTGCCAACGCCACCATTATTTGTGGCCATGACATTGGAGAGTACGCTTTCATTGGAGCCGGAGCGGTGGTTACCAAGGATGTTCCGGATTATGCTTTAGTAATCGGCAATCCAGCAAAACAAACCGGCTGGATGAGTGAGTACGGTCACAAATTAAATTTTGATAAAAAGGGAGTGGCAGTTTGTCCAGAAAGTGGAGAGACGTATTTATTAAAGGAGGGGAAAGTAACGAAGCTCAAATGAAAAATTTCGCACTAATAGGAGCGGCAGGGTATATTGCACCGAGACATTTGCAGGCCATCCGTGACACTGGAAATAATTTAGTGGCGGCTTTGGACAAGTTCGATAGCGTTGGCATTATGGATTCTTACTTTCCCAAGGCCGATTTTTTTACGGAGTTTGAACGCTTTGATCGTCACCTTGACAAACTAAAAAGAGTGGGGCAGCAAATTGATTATGTAAGTATTTGTTCACCCAATTACCTTCATGATTCTCACATTCGGTTTGCCTTGCGTCATCATGCTGATGCCATTTGTGAAAAGCCATTAGTGCTCAACCCGTGGAATGTTGATGCCCTTGAAGAAATTGAGAAAGAGACGGGTAAAAGAGTTTTTACTATTCTTCAACTGCGACTTCATCCAAACATTCTTCAATTGAAGAAAGAAATTGAAAGTTCTCCGGCAGGTAGCCTGTTTGATGTCGATCTGGCTTATATAACGTCCCGAGGAAAATGGTATCACCACAGTTGGAAGGGGGATGAACAAAAGTCAGGGGGGATCGCTACCAATATTGGCATTCACTTCTTTGATATGTTGCTTTGGATTTTTGGAGGAGTAAAAAGCATTCAAATGAAATCCTACGAACCTGATTCTGCCTCCGGTTATTTTGAGCTTGAAAAAGCCCGTGTTCATTGGAAACTCAGCATTAATGAGAATCATTTGCCGGAAGATGTAAAAGCAAAAGGCAACAGAACGTATCGGTCTTTGAAAATGAATGGAAAGGAAATCGAGTTCAGCGATGGGTTCACCGAATTGCACACAAACAGTTATAAAGAGATTTTGGCTGGACGAGGTTTTGGATTAACAGAGGCGAGACCATCTATTGAGCTTGCACACGAAATCAGGCCGAAGAAAAATTAATGGAATGAAAGGAATAGTTTTAGCCGGTGGATCAGGCACCCGCCTTTACCCACTTACAAAGTCGGTGTCGAAGCAATTATTGCCGATTTACGACAAGCCCATGATTTATTACCCACTGTCTGTCTTAATGCTGGCAGACATAAGAGAAATTTTGATTATCACCACGCCGCATGAAAAAATTTTATTTCAAAATTTACTAGGCGACGGAAGTCAATTTGGATTGAAATTAGAATATCGAGTTCAACCTGCACCCGATGGATTGGCACAGGCCTTTATCATTGGAGAAACGTTTGTTGGAAAAGATTCGGTTTGCTTGGTTTTGGGTGATAACATTTTTTACGGTTATAATTTTTCAACAATGCTGGAGGAGGCCAGTCAAACGAAGAGTGGGGCCACGGTGTTTGGCTATTATGTGAATGACCCCGATCGTTATGGCGTCGTTGAATTTGATGCTTCCGGAAAAGTAATTTCCATTGAAGAGAAGCCAAAAATACCAAAGTCGAACTATGCGGTAACGGGCTTATATTTTTATGATAATAGTGTAGTGGCCAGGGCAAAGGGAATCAAACCATCACCTCGTGGTGAGCTGGAAATTACTGATTTGAATAAAAGTTACTTACGGGACGGGACGTTGAGAGTAAAACTGTTGGGCCGGGGAATGGCCTGGCTTGACACGGGTACTCATGAGTCTCTGCTGCGAGCTTCCACCTTTGTAGAATCAATTGAAGAAAGGCAGGGACTAAAGATTGCATGCCTCGAAGAAATAGCGTTCCGCAAAGATTATATTTCTAAGGAACAATTATTGGAGTTGGCAAAGCCACTGAGTAAAAACCAGTATGGCCAATATTTGGTAAAGATTGCTAATGAAAAGTTCCTAGCATGAACAAAGTAAAACTTATTGAGACTGGGTTTGATGACTTGTTTGTTGTCGAGACCTTTAAGTTTGGGGACGCGCGCGGATATTTTTCTGAAACCTACAACTACCGTGATCTGAAATCCTTGGGCATTGATATAAGGTTTGTCCAGGATAATCAGTCCCGCTCAATGCGTGGGGTGATGCGAGGCCTCCACTATCAAAATGCTCCGCACGCGCAAACAAAAATGGTGCGGGTTCTCTCAGGTGCTATTTTGGATGTAGTTCTGGATTTAAGGAAAGGCAAGGACACATTTGGTAAAATATTTCAATTAGAAATGTCAGCTGAAAAAAACCAAACATTTCTTGTGCCTAAAGGTTTTGCCCACAGCTTCATTGTTTTAAGCGAGAGTGCCGAAATATTGTACAAAACGGATGATTTTCACTACCCAGAACTGGAGGGGGGTATTTTATACAACGATCCAGATTTGAAAATTGACTGGAAAATCCCGGAGGCAGAAATGATAATTTCAGAACGCGATAAAAGGCATCCGAAATTGAAAGAAGCGAATTTTAATTTTTAAATGTAATGAAATCAATATTAGTTACCGGAGGCGCAGGGTTTATAGGCTCAAATTTTGTTAATTATTTTTTAAAGGAATACCATGATTTTCAAGTCATAAATCTTGATGCGCTCACCTATGCTGGGGATTTAAGCAACCTCAAGGAACTTGAAGGTGATGCACGTCATGTTTTTATTAAAGGTGATATATTGGATAGGTCCTTGCTTGAAAAAATATTTCGGCAAAATGAAATTTCCGGAGTCATTCATTTTGCTGCAGAATCGCACGTAGATAATTCGATTGCAGGCCCGGAAGCTTTTATCCAAACCAATGTGCTAGGCACTTTCACGGTGTTAGATGTAGCGAGAAGAAATTGGATGGAGGCGCCATTCCAGTTTAAGACAGGCAAAGAGAAAAATCGCTTCCTCCACATCTCCACGGATGAAGTCTATGGCAGCCTTGGTGAAACGGGTTTTTTCACCGAACAGACGCCTTACGCCCCCAACAGTCCTTACTCCGCCTCCAAAGCGGGAAGCGACATGGTTGTGCGAAGTTATTTTCATACCTATGGAATGAACGTGGTGACAACTAATTGCTCCAACAATTACGGCCCTAAGCAAAACAACGAAAAGTTGATCCCCACCATTATCCGTACGGCGCTGGCCGAAAAACCGATACCGATTTATGGGGACGGGAAAAATGTACGCGACTGGTTGTATGTGATGGACCATGTCAAGGGGATTGATTTATCCTTTCGCAGCGGTCGTGCCGGCCAAACCTATAACATTGGCGGGCGAAACGAACGCAACAACAACCAGATTGCTAAGGCCGTTTGCGCTATCCTCGACCAGCTCAACCCAAGAAAGAACGGGAAACTTTACAGCGAACTGATCACCTATGTGCAGGACCGTGCGGGCCACGACAAGCGCTATGCCATTGATGCCTCGAAAATTGAAAAGGAACTCAAATGGAAGGCGGAGGAGACCTTTGACAGTGGCATTCAAAAAACAGTGAAGTGGTATTTGGAGAAACAGTCATGATCTGTTTTTAATCTTTCCGGTTCTGAATTTATTTAAAAGAGTGTAGATAAAAATTCCTGCTACCAAAACTAATAGCACCATAGCTGTTTCTGCAATTGTACGTTGTAAGGTGTTTTCCCAGCGACGATAAATTCCAGCCAGCGCCCAAATGACGACAGCGGCAAAAGAGGGGGTTTTAAATTTAAGCGTGATAAAAGCGGCGAGGATAGCTGCCATGGTCATCATCAACAAGGTCCAAAGCTCTGCCGATAATGGCGCTCCGTTCCAGCCGATAGACACAAGCCAGGCTGAGGTATTGGCAATTGTCGCCACACAAATCCAGGCAAAATAAATGGTGAAGGATGAACGAATAAAAAGTTCTTCTTTCAGTGAGTAAAATTTCAACGTGCTTAGTTTTAAAAAAATCATGGTTAATGAAATCAGCAAAACAAGCATGATGAGAAGCGCTAGTCCAGGACGTAAATAGTGCCAGGCGATGATCCAGCTCATGTTGGCCAGGTGAATATACCGGAATGTCTGTCCTAGGGTTACCGACAATGGTGAGTACTAGGGCTACCGACAATTGTCTGTCCTAGGTATACCGCTAATGGTCTGTCCTAGGTATACCGA
>Ga0209067_10002266_pt1 | contig 11451 bp, 8 predicted proteins | sample ColStrG_CSR_2013_FD_187199 | JGI IMG/M metagenome (GOLD analysis project Ga0209067, IMG submission 187199) | Freshwater sediment microbial communities in response to fracking from Pennsylvania, USA - Cold Stream Run_MetaG_CSR_2013 (SPAdes)... | ecosystem: Environmental > Aquatic > Freshwater >... | reverse complement strand
CTGTGGGACCTCTCCGACGCCTTCGCCACCACCGAGGTCAAGGCCTTCGCGGCACCGACGGTGAAGGCCCTGTGCGTGCGTGGGGGAGCCGAATTCACGCGTTCGCGACTGGACGCCCTGACCGACCAGGCCAAGGCGCTCGGTGCTCAAGGCCTGGCGTGGTTCCGCGTCACCAGTGAGGGGCTGGAGTCGCCCCTGGCCCGATTCCTCACCGAGACCGAGACGTCCGCCCTCGCGTCGGTGGACGACGCTCAGGTGGGTGACCTGATACTCGTGGTCGCCGACGAGTACGTCACGGCGTGTCACGTGCTCGGGGCGCTGCGCCTAGCGATTGGTGCACCACCAGTGAGCCAAGGCCCTCACCAGTACGTCTGGATCACGGAATTCCCCCTCTTCGAAGGTGTCGACGACGACGGGCACCTCGTCTCGGCGCACCATCCCTTCACCATGCCCCACCTCGACGACCTCGACCTGATCGAGAGCGATCCCCTGAAGGTTCGTTCGCAGTCCTACGACCTGGTGCTGAACGGTTGGGAATTGGGTAGTGGTTCGGTGCGTATCCACCGGGCCGACATCCAGTCGCGTATCTTCTCCGCCCTGGGTATCAGTGAATCGGAGGCGGAGGCGCGTTTTGGCTTCTTGCTGGGCGCCTTCAAGTACGGTGCGCCACCCCACGCCGGTTTCGCGGTGGGTATCGACCGTTTGGTCGCGATCTTCGCGGGTGAGGACAACATCCGCGAGGTCATCGCCTTCCCCAAGACGCAGTCGGGAACCGACCTGATGACCGGCGCGCCCAAGAACATCACCGAGCGTCAGGTCCGCGACCTGCGACTCAAGTTCGCTCCGAAGGTCTAACGACGTCGCTCTTCGATGACGCCCGGGCCGAGCGCGTGCGCGCCACGGCACCCCTCGCGGAGCTGTTACGACCCCGCTCCCTCGACGAGGTCGTCGGGCAAGACCACCTCGTCGCGCCCGGACGCGCCCTCCGTCAGATGGTCGACGCACGCCGCCTGTCCTCAATGATCCTCTGGGGGCCCGCCGGCACCGGGAAGGCCTCACTCGCTCGGATCGTCGCGGCGTCGGCCGGCTACGCCTCCGAGAGCCTGTCGGCCGTCTCGAGCGGGGTCAAGGACGTCCGCGAAGCGTTGGAGCGCGCGCGTCATCTCCTGGGCGAACGCGGCGTGGCCACGGTGCTCTTCATCGACGAGGTCCACCGCTTCAACAAGTCGCAACAGGACCTCCTCCTGCCCGCCACGGAGACGGGTGAGATCGTGGTCATCGGCGCGACCACGGAGAATCCCTACTTCGAGGTGAACGCGGCGCTCATGAGCCGCACCACCCTGTGGCGCCTCCACCCTCTCGGGGACGAGGACCTACGGATCTTGATCTCGCGTGGGGAGCAACTCCGTGGCGTGACGGTGGCCGACGACGCCCGTGAGGCGTTGATCGCGTCGTGCGACGGCGACGCGCGCTCCCTGTTGACCACGCTCGACACCGCGCTCGTCGTGGCCCGGGGCGCGCAGACCACGGGTGACACGGTCGTCACCCGCGACCACGTCCTCGCGGCCCGCGACGGTCGACTGGTGCACCAATCACCGGATACTCACTACGACCAGGTGTCGGCGCTCATCAAGTCGGTGCGCGGGTCCGATCCCGATGCCGCGCTCTATTGGCTCCTCGCGTTGCTCGAGGCGGGCGAGAGTGCCCGCTTCCTGGCGCGCCGCCTGGTGATCCTGGCGTCGGAGGACGTCGGTCTCGCGGACTCCCAGGCCCTGGTGATCGCCGAGGCGGCGGCGCGGGCGGTGGAATTCGTCGGTCTGCCCGAAGCGCGGCTGACCCTGGCCCACGTCGCGGTGTACCTGTCACTCGCCCCCAAGAGCAATACCGTGACGCGCGCGCTCGCGGCCGCGACCGCGGCGGTGCGCGCGGGCGGTGCCGAGGTACCCGCGCATCTGCGTGACGCCCACTACGCCGGTGCGCGTCACCAAGGTTTCGGTGACGGCTATCTCTACCCCCACGACGATCCCTCGGGCTGGGTGGCCCAGAGTTACCTGCCCGCGAGCGCGGCGAACGCCCGATTCGTGGAGCCAACCACTCACGGCGCCGAGGGCCCACTGGTCGAGCAGTGGCGAACACGGCGAAGGGCGGCGGAGTCGCCCGACGAGTCGCCGGTAGAGTAACTGCCGTGGAAGCCGCTGAACTCCGTTCGATTTTTCTCAACTATTTCGCCGATAACGGCCACCTGGTGGTGCCCTCGGCGTCGCTGATCCCGCACGACCCGAGTCTGCTGTTCACCGTGGCGGGCATGGTCCCGTTCAAGCCGTACTTCCTGCTCGAGGAGACCCCGCCGTCGCCACGAGCCGTGTCGATCCAGAAATGTTTTCGAGCCCCCGACATTGACATCATCGGCACGACCCAGCGCCACCTGACCTTTTTCGAGATGATGGGGAATTTCTCCTTCGGCGATTACTTCAAGGAGGGCGCCATTCGCTTCGCGTGGGGCCTCATCACCGAGGGGTTCGGACTCGACCCCGAGCGACTGTGGATCACGGTGCACCACTCCGACGACCAGGCCGAGGAACTCTGGCGCGATCTGATTGGAGTACGTCCGGAACGGATTCAGCGCCTCGGTGAGGACAATTTCTGGGACATGGGCGAGTCGGGTCCCTGCGGGCCGTGTTCGGAGATCTTCTTTGACAAGGGCCCCGAGTTCGGCGCGGACGGCGGTCCGGCCTACGGCGGTGATGACCGGTTCATCGAATTCTGGAACCTCGTCTTCATGCAGTACGAAAAGGGCCCCGGCGGTTCGATGGTCGACTTGCCGAAGCAGAACATCGACACCGGCGCCGGATTCGAGCGGGTGCTGTCGATTTTGAACGGCGTCGAATCAGTGTTCGCCACCGATCTGTTCACGCCACTCCTCGAGACTGCGGCGCGAGCCCTGGACGTCCCCTACGGCCGCAGCGAGGAGACCGATATCGCGATTCGGCGCATCGCCGAGCACGGACGCGCCATGACCATGCTCGTGTCCGACGGGGTCATGCCCTCGAACGAGGGTCGCGGCTACGTCCTGCGGCGGATCATCCGACGCGCCATTTTGGCGGCGCGTCGTTCCGGCTCGGACGCGGCGCTGACCGCGGCGCTCGTTGACGCCACCATCGAGAAGATGGGTGGCGCCTACCCGGTCCTCGTTAAGGACCGCGACTTGATCGCGTCCATCCTGGAGCGTGAGGAATCGGGCTTCGCGCGCACGCTGCGCACGGGGATGAGTCTGCTCGACGAGGCGCGCGAGGAGGTGGTCGCCAGCGGCGCTCGCGTCTTTCCCGGCGACGTCGCTTTTCGTCTCCACGACACTCACGGCTTTCCCATCGAGCTGACGTCGGAGCTCGTGGCCGAGTCGGGTCTCGACGTCGACCGCGCGGCCTTTGACACCGCCATGGCCGCCCAACGCCAACGCGCGCGCGAGTCGTCCAAGGCGCTGCACTTGGCCGACGACGCGCAGTACCGCGAGTTGGTGGAACGCCACGGCGTGACCGAATTCGTCGGCCGTGACGTCACGCGCTACAGCGTGGAGACCACCGCCCTCGCGTTGCTGGTGGGGGCGGACGGCACGAGTGAGCTCTTTCTCGAGTCGACGCCGTTCTACGCCGAATCCGGCGGCCAAGTGGGCGACCAGGGCACGTTCGTGACCGAGTCGGGGCGATTCGAGATCCTCGACACCCAGAGCGTCGCCGGGGGCTTGTTCGCCCACCGGGGACGCCTGGTGGGCGAAGTGCTGCCCGGTCAAGTCGGGGTCGCCACCATCGATCCCGCGCGGCGCGAGGCGACGCGCCGCAATCACACCGCGACGCACCTCTTGCACTCGGGACTGCGTACGGTGCTGGGCGACCACGTGCGCCAGCAGGGCTCCTACGTCGGACCCGACCGACTGCGATTCGACTTCGCCCACGGTGCCGGGGTGCGCGCGGAGGAGATGAACGAGATTCTCACCCTCGTCAACACCGACGTCGTGGAGAACGACGCCGTCGACACCATCCAAACCACCAAGGTCGACGCCGAGAAGATGGGCGCCATCGCGTTCTTCGGCGACAAGTACGGTGAGCAGGTCCGGGTGGTGCGAGCCGGACGGCACAGTCTCGAATTCTGTGGGGGAACGCACGTCAATCGATTGGGCGACATCGGTCAGATTCAGGTGGTGTCGGAGGCCTCGATTGGTTCCAACACGCGTCGCATCGAGGCCGTGACGGCGCTCGGCGCCTACCGGCGCACGGCCGAGATGGAGCACGCCCTGAGCTCCGTGGCGACGCTCCTCAAGACCTCGCTCGACGACATCGTGCCCTCCCTGGAACGCGTCTTCGAGCGTCAACGCGACGTGGAACGAGAACTCGCCTCGTTGCGCCAAGCGCAGTTGAACGTCTTCGCCGAGAAGTTGCATCAGGAGAATGAGTCGCCGGTCCTGGTGGCGCGGGTGGACGGATACTCCGGCGAGCAATTGCGGACTCTGGCCCAGGATCTGCAGCGACGCGGTCGCCGCGTCGTCGTACTGGTCGGCGCCAGCGACGCCAAGGTGAACATCGCGGTCGCGAGTGACGAGACTCTCGACGCCCAGAGCGCCGTCAAGGAATTGGCGGCCCTGGTGGGCGGCGGCGGCGGGGGATCGGCGCGCCTCGCTCTGGCCGGCGGACGCGACGTCGAGGGAATCGACCGCGTGCTCGCCGCCGCGGTGGCGTTGTAGGGATCGTGGCACGACTTCTCGGTATTGACCCGGGAACCAAGCGGTGCGGTATCGCCCTCACCGACTCGGCCGAGACGATGGCGTTTCCCCGCGAGGCCCTGGCGTACGACGACGGCTTCTTCGATCACCTGCGGGCCTTGATCGAGGACGAGGGAATCGAGATGATCGTGATCGGTCGACCGCTCTCGCTCGGGGGAACTCCCACGGCCAGCACGGACTTCGCTGACGACCTCTTTCGACGGCTGAGTGAGGCGGGACCCACGCCCGTCGTTCAACACGACGAGCGCCTGACGACCACCGCGGCGCAACGTTCGCTCGCGGCCGCGGGGCTCACGACGCGACGCCAACGATCGCGCATCGACTCGGCCGCCGCGGTCGTGATGCTCCAACACTTCGTGGAGAGCCGTCATGCTCTCTAGCCTTCAACGACGCATCGTTGCGGCCGCCGTGGTCGTCGGCCTGGTGATGGGCGGCTGGTTCGCCGCGCAGTACTTCCCCCTGGGTGCCTCGGGTCGACTGGCCCTCTTCACCGTGCACCCGGGCGACTCCCTCTCGACGATCGCCGGCGAGATGCACGCCGTGGGAATCGAAGCGTCACCCTTCGCCTTTCGTCTCGACAGCCTGTTGGAGGGCTCACCCCAAGTGCGGCCCGGCGCCTACGAGATCGCCCAGGGGGCGAGTTTCTCCACCATCCGCGCCATTCTCAGTGGTGGCCCCAACGTTCCCCAGGTGGACGTGGTGCCCGGATTGACGGTGCGAGAGATTGCCCTCAGCCTGGCCGGCAGTGCCGGCAGTACCTTCGCGTCGCAGTTCCTCGCCGATGCCCAGTCAGCCGCCGCGACGAATCCCTATCACCCCGCGGGCACGCTGGACGGACTCCTCGGGCCCGGGCTCTATCTCATCACCCCCACCGAGACCCCCGCCCAGCTCCTGGCCGCGATGCAGTCGAGCTTCGCCAGTGAGGCCCGCGCGCTGGGGCTGACGCCGACGACGGTGGTCGCGGGCCTCGACGCGTACCACCTGGTGACGGCGGCGTCGATCGTGGAGAAGGAGGGCTACTACGTGAAGAACATGCCCGACGTCGCCCGCGTCATCTACAACCGCTTAGCGCGCTCAATGCCGCTGCAGATGGACTCGACCGTGCTGTACGCGTTGCACCAGGACGGTGGGCGAGTCACCCCGGCGATGCTCCAGACCCAGACCCCGTACAACACCTACCTCCACCTCGGGCTCACGCCGACGCCCATCTGCGTGGTGTCGGCGTCGGCGCTGCGCGCGATCCTGCATCCGCCCGCGGGCCCCTGGCTGTATTTTGTACTAGTGAACAAGAACGGCGACATGGCGTTTTCGACCACCTACGCGCAGCAATTGGCCAATGAGGCGATCGCGGCCAAGGCCGGGGTGTGATGGCGTGGCGCGCGGGAGTAGTGGGCTCTCCGATTGAACACTCGCTTTCGCCGCAGCTGCATCTCGCGGGTATGCGCCATCTCGGCATAGAGGGCACCTCGGAGCGGTTCGAGATTGACGAGACCAACGTCGCGCGCCTCGGCGAGTTGCTGGGCGAGCGCGTCGACTCCTTGTCGGTCACGATGCCCCTCAAGACCGCGGCGGTCGCTTTCTGTGACGAACTCGACGCCACGGCGCAGTCGCTCGGTGTCGTCAGCTCACTGTGGTACCACGAGGGTCGTACGCGGGGGGCGGCCACCGACGGACCGGGATTCCTGGACTCTCTACGAGGCCTCTTTGGCGTGGACGTGGCCCACATGCACGCGGTGGTCCTCGGCGCCGGCGGTGCGGCGCGCGCCATCGTCGACGCCCTCGTCACGCACCAGGTTGCTTCCGTGGTCGTCCACGGGCGTTCCCCCGAGAACGTGGAACGACTGGTCCGCCGTTACGACGTCGTGGTCGATGAGATGGTCGTCCATCGACCCGTCGATCTGATCGTCAACACCACTCCCGTCCAGGGTCGACGTCACGACGCCGCCGTGCTCCAGGGGGTCACGCGCGACACCATCGCCGTCGACATCACCTACGACCCCCGTCTCTCCCCGTGGCTCCAGCAGCACGCCGAACACGGGTGTCGACACAGCAACGGCCTCGCCATGCTCGCGTACCAAGCGGCGCGGCAAATGAATTGGTGGTGGGGGAGCGATCTCGATGGCGGACTCCTGTTAAAGGAATTATCGTGACCAACACCCTGAGCGCGCGGGCGGTGGCGCTGCGTCGACCCAAGCCCCACGTGGACTACGCCCTGACCGTGGCACTGGTGCTGCTGGGAGTCTTCGGGGCGTTCATGTCGTATTCCACGACCCGCGTCGCACTGGTCAACGCCGGTTACAACCCCCATTACTACCTCGAACGTCAGGGAACGTTCGTCTTGGTGGGCATCATCGCGATGACGATTATCGCCCACATCGACTACCGACGCCTCGAGGTGCTCGCCACTCCGCTCTACATCGGTTCCTTCCTCGCCCTGGGTGGGGTCTACGTGGTGGGTCAACGCGCCCTCGGCGCGCAGCGCTGGTACAGCTTCGGTCCCCTCACCATCCAGCCCTCGGAATTCACCGTGTTGTTCATCATCCTGGCGGTGGCGACGTTCTGCCAGCGACGTAGCGAGGGTCTACGGATGTACGACGTGGTGCGGCTCTTGATCATGGCGGGCGCCCCGCTGGGTCTCATCGTGTTGCAACCGGACCTGGGAACGTCGATCATCATCGTGCTGGTCGTGGCCGCCATGATGGTCGTGGCGGGAATCCCCCCACGATTCATGACCTTCCTGAGCATCGTGGGATCGATGGGGTTGGCCGCGTCGATCTACCTCGACCTGCTGAAGAAGTACCAGATCGACCGCTTCATCTCGTTCGTCAACCAGAACTCGAACAACCCCGCCATCTCGGCCCTGCTCTACGAGGTCCACAACGCGAAGAGCGCCATCGGGGCGGGCGGGCTCTACGGGGCGGGATTCTTCCAGGGCCTCCAGACCGTGCTGGGATTCGTGCCCGAACAGCGCACCGACTTCATCTTCACCGCCATCGGTGAACAACTGGGGTTCGTCGGGGCGAGTTCGGTCATCCTGCTCCTGGCCTTCATCGCCTGGCGGATGTGGGTAATTGGTCGTCACGCCAAGGACATGATGGGTCGGCTCTTGTGCATCGGGATCTTCATCTTCTTCTCCTTCAGCTCTTTTGAGAACATCGGCATGACGATGGGCATCATGCCCGTCACGGGTATCCCGCTGCCGCTGCTGAGCTACGGGGGTTCTGCCGCCCTGGTCTTCTACAGTGCGGGCGGCCTGGTGCTGTCGGTCTCTCGGCGACTCGGCGCGTGATGGCCGGCGACTCCACGACCTTTCGGGTGGTGCAGGTCGACGACGTGACCTATGACTTCGAGGCGGTCGCGGGTGTCGTGGTATTGCGCGAGGCCGAGGGGCGTCGTCGGGCCGTGCGAGTGCCGGTCGCACTTCACGACGCCACCGCCGTGCACCACGCCTGGCGTCGCGTCCCCGGACGACGTCCCACCTCGGCGGAACTCGTCATCACGATGCTCCAGGAATTACAGTGCGACGTCATCGCGGTGCGCCTGACGCGTTACGAAGCGGGCGTGTTTTACGCCGAGTTGGACCTGATGAGTCCGCGTGGACGGGTGGTCCTGGATTGTCGCCCCAGCGACGCCCTCAGCTGGGCACTACGCCAGGCGGTGCGGGCGCCGGTGCTGTGCGCCGAGGAACTCCTCGGTCCCTAGTCGAACGTCACGGCCACGACGTCACCGCCGCGGCGCTCCTCGGCGTTCTCGTGGCTGATGCGCAGGAGCAGGGCCACGATGAGGTAGTTCGCGAAGAGGGAACTCCCCCCGTACGCCATGAAGGGCAAGGTGATGCCGGTGAAGGGCACCAGCCGCAGGATGCCACCCATGATGAAGAACGCCTGCAGGCCCAACGTCGCGGTCAGCCCCGTCGCGGTCAAGCGCACGAAGTCCGAATGCGAACGCTGGGCGATGCGAAAACCCTCGCCGATGAAGACCGCGAAGAGACTCAGGATCAAGATGATGCCGAGGAATCCCAACTCTTCGCCCAAGCCCGCGAAGATCATGTCCGAGGTGATCTCGCCGACGTAGTGTCCCGCCGAGCCCAGACCGAGTCCGGTGCCCACCACGCCTCCGTTAGCCAGCGAGTACCAACCCCGGGCCAACTGGTTGGAGGTCGCCGACCACGGGTCGAACCAGAGGCTCACTCGTTGGTGTACCTGGGGGAACAGTTGGTAGGCCGCGAGGGCCCCGGCGACGAAGAGCCCGACGCCGATCATGACGTAGGACTTCAACCCGGTCGTCAGCCACAACAGGGCGAAGAACAAAGCGAAGAGCAGCATGGCGAATCCGATGTCGTTCTCACCGCCGAGAATCATGAGGGCGATGCCCCACGCCGCCACGATGGGCACCAGGACCTTGGGCGGGACGATGAGCACGCCGCCGAACCGCTGGGTCGGGGTGGAGAGGATCTCGCGGTTCGCCGCGAAATACGAGGCGAAGAAGAACACGAGGAGCACCTTGGCCAACTCAATGGGCTGGAAGGACAGCGGACCCACGGCCACCCACAGACGGGCACCGTTGATGTTCTCCCCGAAGTGAGGGATGAAGGGGGACAGCATCAACAACATGGCCGCCGTGAGGGTCAAGTAGCGGTACCGGTCGAGGTCACGGATGGAGGACACCAATTTGAGCGCAAGCACCACGATGACGCCACTCACGATGAACCAGAAGGCCTGGTAGCCCGCGCGCGTCGGATTCCATCGCGCGATCTCCACCCACCCGATCCCGTTGAGCAGCGTGGCGACCGGCAGCAGTACCTGCGATGAACGGGGCACGTACCGACGAATCGCGGCGTGCATCGCGAGGGTGACCGCGACGATGATGACGAGAAACACGCCCAGCCGGGCGGGCAGGGTGCCCTTGGTCGCTAGGGACATCAGCACGTAGAAGCCGGTGACCACGGTCCACGCCACCACGAGAAGCCACAATTCCGTGGCTCGCGAATGTGACGTCGTCGTGACGGCCGCCGGGGGCGATTTTGCCAATTCGCTACGCGCCTGTCTCGCCACGTTGCCACAGTAGTCGTAGCATTATCGGAGTTGTACTCCTCCACAGAAAGTGTTTTTCCCCGTGACTCTCGATCTTGCCGCGTTCGGCCCCGAACGGTTCTCCAGTCGGGAATTGTCGCGCCTCGAGTTCGGCGCGCGCCTGTTGGACCTCGCCGACGACCAGAGCTTGCCCCTGTTGGAGCGTTGCAAGTTCATCGCCATTTTCGCCGACATGATTGATGAGTTCTTCCAAGTCCGCGTCGTCTCCCTCGAAGACAAGGTGGCCGCCGGGGTTCAGACGCCGTCGGTCGACGGCGTTCGCCCGCGCCAGCAATTGGCCGACATTCGCGAGCGCGTCCTGAGCCTGGTGGAGCGCCAAGACCGCCTGGTCCTCGACGTGCTGCTGCCAGAGTTGGCCATGGTCGACATCGCCATCGTGAAGTTCGCCGACGTGGGTGACGAGGCTCGAGTCACGCTGAGCGAGTATTTCGAACACCACGTCTATCCGGTCCTGACTCCGCTGGCGGTGGACCCGGGACATCCCTTCCCGATGATCTCGAATCTGTCACTCAATATCGCGGTGACGGTGACCGACGTCGAGTCGGGGGAGGAGCGCAACGCGCGCATCAAGGTGCCCAGTTCGTTGCCACGTTTCTTGCGCGTGGACCAACATCAGTGGGTACTTCTCGAAGACCTGATCATGTCCAATCTCGGCCACCTGTTCCCGGGAATGCGCGTGGGTCGGGCGGACCTGTTCCGCGTGACGCGCAACGCCGACCTCTCGCTCGAAGAGGACGAGGCGGACGACCTGCTGATCGCCCTCGAGGTCGAACTTCGCCGGCGTCGCTTCGGCGAGGCCCTACGCGTCGAGATCCAAAGCGGCATGTCACCCGATTTCCTCGAACTCCTGGTCTCGCAGCTCGAACTGGACCGTTCGAACGTCTACGTGACCGACGCGCCCCTGGGTCTGCACGATTTTTGGAGTCTGTACGCCATCGACCGCCCGGAACTCAAGGGGGAGGGCTGGTCACCGCTCACGCCCAAGCGTTTGCTCGATGGTGATCACGTGGGCGACGTCTTCGCCGCCGTGCGCGAGGGTGACATCCTCCTGCACCACCCCTACGAGTCGTTCAGCGACTCGGTCGAGATGTTCATCGCGCAAGCGTCGCGCGACCCCGACGTGGTGGCCATCAAACAGACCCTCTACCGAACGTCGGGCGACTCACCCATCGTGGCGTCACTCATCCACGCCGCCGAGCAGGGCAAGCAGGTGGTCGCCCTGGTGGAGTTGAAGGCGCGATTCGACGAGGCGGCCAACATCGAATGGGCCAAGGCACTCGAAGATTCGGGGGTGCACGTCGTTTACGGCATCGTGGGCCTCAAGACGCACTGCAAGGTGGCGCTGGTGGTGCGCAACGAGGGGGACACCACGACGCGCTACGTCCATATCGCCTCGGGCAACTACAACTCCAAGACGGCGCGCAACTACGAGGACTTCGGGCTCCTCACGTGCACCCCGTCGATCACCCGCGACGTCGGTGAGTTGTTCAATTTCCTCACCGGCTTCTCGAAGAACGGCAACTACGACAAGATCGTGGTGAGCCCACTCTTCGTGCGGGAGCGGATGATTGAACTTATTCGCGC
>Ga0209067_10002265_pt1 | contig 11453 bp, 8 predicted proteins | sample ColStrG_CSR_2013_FD_187199 | JGI IMG/M metagenome (GOLD analysis project Ga0209067, IMG submission 187199) | Freshwater sediment microbial communities in response to fracking from Pennsylvania, USA - Cold Stream Run_MetaG_CSR_2013 (SPAdes)... | ecosystem: Environmental > Aquatic > Freshwater >... | reverse complement strand
GATCCACCCTGATCCAGATTGATGTGGATCCAGCCTAAATAGTATTTTACCGATTGGCATCCATCAATGACCAGGGATAGGCTTTCATATCCCTTAAATAATCCTTTTGCCAATTATATTCAGGATGCTTTTCAAGGAAGGTAGAGGCAATAAAATCTTCCCCACAAGGATGACCCATATGGGCCCAAAATTGAAACTGGGAGGCTAATCGGGCGGTTGTTAATTTACCCTGTACCGCACCTCCCGGATAAAAAGCTTTCCAATCCCATTCAGGACATCCCTTAGGATCCGTATCCACATGACCACAAATCACACATCGGTTTTCCTGGTTTGAATTTTGAATAGCATCATAATGATCGGATTCTAAAACTTTACCAATTTCTATATTGATTTTCCCTTTTTCTTTTTCCATTAAACTCTCATATCGAACACGACGAGCATTGGGTGAATTATCCTTTTCACCTGGATTAAAAGTGGTTTCCTCTTTAATTAATTTGGGATCCAATGCAAAATTTGAACCGATATACATACCATCCCGGGTTCTCCAAATCGCATGATTTTTCAAACCCAATTCTAAACGGGCAATTTCATTGGTTTTAGTATCTCCTACCAGCCAATCATTAGCATATCCTCCATTATTTTCCTTTAACATGATTTTTATAAAATCATTGATTGAATTGGAATACTGAGCGGCTTTTCGGGCTCGCATAAATTCAGGTACAGCATGAATATCAAATCCATTAAATTGGGTAATGGTGGTTTCGGTAATTAAAATACCCGCTGAATTCTCTACAAAATCATCCCCGCTATGAATAAAACCCGGAAAAGAATCCATAAAAATCCGATTGCCGTTTTCCGGCTGAATATCCAGAATAATATTCCATCGTTCACCCAGAGCATATCCGGTCCAATTATTATGGCCCATGACAATTTTTCCATCCTCGGTATATTTCCCATTGGCGATAAAGGCGCTGCAATTTCCGGGAGCCTTATTATTGGCTGAACCGGGCTTCGCCTGATTATCCAGGAAGGGAACATAGTATTCGGATAATTCCATATAGCCATTCAGGGCGGTGATATCATATCGATCATATATCTTCCCCTTGGATTGTAGGCCTTCCACGATTCCGTCAATTTCATCCTGATATTCTTTATCCAATTTTTTCCAGAAAAAATCCTTGGCAGTATCATGGTAAAAAGCCCAATTTCTATGGGTTTCATGTTCCAGAAACGGTTTTAGGGCTTTAAAGGCATCGTCAATCTCTTCAGCCAGGAAGGATCCTTGACCGAAGCCAAGAGCCTCGGGTTTACCCTTCAAATGGAGTATGATCCATCCGTCCTTTTCGGTTCGGGAGGAGTTTTTGAGGAGTTCTTTATAATAGGAAGGGGTTTTTAAGCCATTTACTGGTTTAAGAGATTGAAATGAACTGATTACCAGGAAAAAAAAGGCAAAAATTAGGATTGAAACCCGGTTTCTAGGCATAATGGTATTCATATTTTTATCTTTGAAACGAAAATTACCGAATTATTTTGAATAACCCAACCGATACATACCGTCACAAAGGCCTTAGAAAGAATTTAATCAAAGAAATAAAGGAAAAAGGGATTAAATCGGATCGGGTATTAGAGGCTATGGAAAAGGTACCCCGCCATTTCTTTTTTGATGATGCCTTTGTAGAACAGGCTTATACCGATAAAGCCTTCCCCATTGGAGAAGGGCAAACCATTTCACAACCCTATACGGTGGCCTTTCAGACCGAATTGTTAAATATAAAAAATGGAGACAAGGTTTTGGAAATAGGAACCGGTTCGGGTTACCAAACTTGTATCCTACTCGAATTGGGAGCCAAGGTGTATACGATTGAACGCCAAAAGGTATTATTCGAAAGAACTAAAATTAAACTTGGTGATATGGGCTATAAAGCTCGTTTTTTTTGTTCGGATGGATCCTTAGGCTTGCCCATGTACGCTCCCTTCGATAAAATCCTGGTAACCGCAGGGGCTCCTTTTGTACCCAAAACCTTAATGGATCAATTGATGATTGGAGGAATTTTAGTGATTCCGGTTGGGGATGAAAAAGTTCAAATCATGACCTCTTTAATAAAAACAGGTGCAGATACTTATGAAAAACAGGAACAGGGAGCTTTTCGATTTGTTCCCTTAAAAGGTGATCAGGCCTGGTAATTAGGATAGCCCTCGTCTTCTCAGATCAATCTGAACATCGCGATCTTTAATCGTTTCGCGCTTATCATATATCTTTTTACCCTGTGCTAAGCCAATTTCGAGTTTAGCATATCCCCTATCGTTCACAAAAAGATATAAAGGTACAAGAGTATAGCCTTTTTCCTTGATTTTAGCCCCAATTTTCCTTAATTCCTTCTTTTTTAAAAGAAGTTTTCGGTCTCTTTTGGCTTCATGATTATAAAAGGATCCAAAGGAATATTCAGCAATATGAATATTTCGAACATATAAAATATCTTCCAGAAAAAGACAATACGCATCGTTCAAATTGGCCTTTCCTTCCCGAATAGATTTAATCTCGGTACCCAATAATTGCAGACCGGCTGTATATCGCTCCAGAATCTGGTACTCGAAATACGCCTTTTTGTTTTTTATATGGATATCACTTTTAATCAAGCTCATAACACGGGGGTGCGAATTTACACAAATAGAACGGATTATTGAGGGAAGGTATAAACTTGGTTTTAGCAAACCTCGTTCAAACCCCTAAGGCTTATTTCCTTTGTTTCCTTTGCGAATTCCTTGGATCGGGCCTTATTCAGGATGGGCTCCAATATTAAAAAGATTAAAAATAAAAAACCCGAAATCAAGCCTATCCAACTGAGAATAAACCAAAATCTCCCCTTATCCCCAGTCCAGGTCAATAATCCGGATATATTAGATAATAAATAATAGCTATTGATGGCTATTATAAATAAAACGGAAATCCAACCAAAAATTTTCACGGGATAGGATAGGCTTAGGTTTCCCATCCATGCCTTTAAAGAATTAAACTGCAAAAGAGGAATTATTGCAAAACATAATTGTATGGATAAAATTATTTGACTAATAATCAACAATCCATTGAGAGAATTAAGCCCGGCAAAATGCAAGGTAAGGGTAGCTGGAATCAGGGCGAGTGACCGGGTGATAAGCCTTCTGAGCCATGGCTTTAATCGAATATTTATATAGCCTTCCATAATCACCTGACCCGCCAGGGTACCTGTAATAGTAGAACTTTGACCGGAAGCAATTAAGGCTATGCCAAATAAAGTGGAGGAGGTTGAACCCAGTATATGTTTTAAAAGTCTATGAGCATCCTCCAACTCAGCCACCTTATTAAACCCCCGGGAATGGAAAGCAGCAGCAGCTAAAATCAAAATGGAAAGATTCACTAAAAAAGCAATATTCAGGGCTATTCCGGTATCCCAAAGGGCAAATTTAGTCGATTGGAGGTTGGCCTTTTCATCTCCTTTTTTGTGTTGATGAGAAACCAGATAGGAATGCAGGTACAAATTATGAGGCATTACCGTAGCCCCAATAATTCCTAAGGCGATGAATAAAGCCTCTCCATGAATTTCACTGGGAACAAAACCTCGGGCAATAGGAACCCAATTCAGTTTAACCATGAACAATTCGATTAAAAACGAGAAGGAAATTATGCTTATCATCCCTATTATAAAGATTTCCAAGCGTTTCATTTTCTTGCCCATTAAAAAAAGTATCAAAAAGCTATCGAGAAAGGTGATATAAATACCATAAATCAAGGGTATCCCAAAAAGAAGCTTTAAACCTATGGCCATTCCAATGATTTCTGCCAAATCACAAGCGGTCACGGCTATTTCGGCCAGTAGATAAAGAATAAAATTTATTTTGGGAGGATAATACTTTCGGGAGGCCCTTGCCAGATCGATTCCGGTAATTATTCCAAATCGGGTACTTAAATTTTGTAGAAATAATGCCAAAATATTAGAAAGCATTAAAACCCAAACTAATTTATATTCAAAACTACTCCCTCCTGCCAAATCGGTTGCCCAATTTCCTGGGTCCATATAGCCCACCCCTATTAAGTAAGCCGGCCCAAAAAAGGAAAAAAGCTTCTTGAAATCCTTCCCTTTCATAAATTAGCGTTATCGAAAATAATTTTTCTATAAACCTAACAAAAAATTTAGACTAATCTAAATTTTAATAAAGATAGATTAATCCAATTTGTTTTATATTTATTTATTTTTGATCATGACCTCTAACTTAGATAAAACCGATTTTCAGATTTTAAAACTATTACAGGAAAATGGGAGAATTACAAACCTTCAACTTTCGTCCGAAATAGGTTTATCCCCAGCTCCTACCTTGGAAAGGGTAAGGAAATTAGAGCAGAGTGGTTTGGTTAAAAGCTATCATGCCGTAGTGGATGAGGAAAAACTTGGCTTTGGCATAAAAGCCTTTATGTTGGTCAATATTACCTCCCATCAATCGGACTATATTTCAAAATTTGCCGAACAGGTAAACTCCATTGAGGAAATCGTGGAATGTCATCATATTACCGGTTCCTCCGATTTTATGCTTAAAATCATGGTAAAAAGCATCAAGGATTATGAAAGCTTGGTGGTAAATCGTATTGCTAAGATTGAGCAAATGCGAAACTTAAAAACCATGATGATCATGTCGACCATCAAGAACACCCAGGCCGTTCCCCTTGCCCAAAATTTATAAAATTAGGAATTCAGATCCCAGTGAATAGGTTTAATACCCTTTGAGACCAAATACGCATTGGTTTTAGAAAAGGGTTTGGAACCTAAAAAGCCTCTATGGGCCGAAAAGGGGGAAGGATGAGCCGAGCAATAAATCAAATGTTTGGTAGGATCGATTAAACCCATCTTGGATTGAGCAAAATTACCCCAGAGCAGAAATACTAGATCCTTTCGTAAGGTCGATAATTCCTCAATGGCCTTATTGGTAAATATCTCCCAACCTTTCCCTTGATGGGATCCAGGCTGATGCAGCCTTACCGTTAATGTAGCATTCAATAATAAAACACCCTGACTGGCCCAGGCACTTAAATCCCCCTTTTTTGAAATGGGAATATTCAAATCCGATTTTAGCTCCTTAAAAATATTCCCCAAGGAAGGAGGTATAGGAATGCTATCAGGAACGGAAAAGGAAACCCCCTGTGCCTGACCAGGTCCATGGTAGGGATCCTGGCCTAATAAAACAACTTTAACTTGATCGAAGGGTGTAAGGAAGAAGGCTCTAAAAATAGCATCAGAATCCGGGCAAATTTTCTGACCACCGGCCTTTTCATCTTTTAAAAAGGTTTTCAAGCCCTGCATATAGGGCTTTTGAAATTCAGGTTCCAATACCTTTAGCCAGGAAGGTTCAAGCCTTATTTCCCCCATTTACATTTTTTCGGGTCTCATTTGAGGAAAAAATAAAACATCCTGAATAGAATGTTGATCGGTTAAAAACATCACCAATCGATCAATTCCAAAGCCTATCCCGGCCGTAGGTGGCATACCATATTCTAAGGCTCTTAAAAAATCATGGTCTACAAACATGGCCTCATCATCCCCTCTTTGGGATAATTTAAGCTGGTCTTCAAATCGTTCCCTTTGATCTACCGGGTCATTCAACTCAGAATAGGCATTAGCCACTTCCTTTCCATTAATAAATAATTCAAATCTTTCTACCAAACCCGCCTTAATCCTATGTTTCTTGGTTAATGGCGACATTTCCACCGGATAATCAATAATAAAAGTGGGCTGAATATAATGATGCTCACATTTATTGGAGAAAATCTCATCAACTAGTTTAGCCTTGCCCATGCTTTCATGAACGGGAATGAATAACTCCTGACATACCGCCCTTAATTCCTTTTCTTCATAATTCCGTACATCAATTCCCGTATGTTCAAGAATGGAATCAAATATCGAAACCCTTTTGAAAGGTCCTGAGAAATCGATCTCATTCCCATTATAGGTGATTTTTGAACTATTATTAATATCCTGAACTACTTTATGAAGAATTTTTTCAGTGAAATTCATCATCCATATATAATCCCTATAAGCCACGTAAAATTCCAAAACGGTAAATTCGGGATTATGGGTTCTATCCATACCTTCGTTTCGGAAAACCTTGGCGAATTCATAAACCCCATCAAAACCTCCTACAATCAGGCGTTTTAAATACAATTCATTGGCAATCCGCAAATAAAGGGGAATATCCAAAGCATTATGATGGGTTATAAAAGGTCGGGCAGTAGCTCCCCCGGGTATGGATTGTAAAATTGGGGTTTCCACCTCCAGAAAATCCATTTCATTTAAACTCTCCCTTAATGAACTGATTATACGGCTTCTCTTTCTAAAAACCGTTTTGATTTCCGGATTGATAATCAGGTCGGCATAACGCTGGCGATATCGAAATTCTGGATCCGAAACGGCATCGAAGGTATGACCTTCTCCATCCGTTTTAACAATAGGAAGAGGCTTTAAGGATTTACTCAATAAAACCATTTCCTGAACATGCACAGAAATTTCACCGGTTTGGGTTCGGAAGGCATATCCTTTAATACCTACGAAATCTCCAATATCCATGAGTTTTTTAAAAAGGGTATTGTAAAGGGTTTTATCCTCACCCGGGCAGATCTCATCCCTTTTTAAATAGATTTGAATTCTACCTTCCGAATCCTGAATCTCTGCAAAGGAAGCATTTCCCATAATGCGCCGGGTCATTAACCTTCCGGCAATTTTCAATTCAGAGGGAAGTGGGATTTCGAGTTCAAACTTCCTTTTTATTTCTTCGGTAAAAGCATTGGTTTCAAACGATGCAGCCGGATAAGGGTCAATACCCAGATTTTTGATTTCGATTAAACTTTGACGTCTTAATAATTCCTGTTCACTAAAGCGAACGGCAGGATGATTATTGCCTTCTTTATTGATTTCCATGTAGGTTCAAAAATAGGGATTTTACTGAATTGCTCATGACACTTTAATCCTATCCTTTTGTTTTTATAGATTATAAACCAAAAAGGCATCCCGAAGGATGCCTTTACTAGCTAAAATTTTAGATGATTAATATCTCTTAATTTTTATTTACCAGGAATCCTTTTTCAGGCATGGTATCCGATTGAACCTGGATCAAATAAAGTCCTTTGGCTAAACGGGCAACCGCATCATTCAAATTTTTATCGTTGGATCCTATTTGAATAGCCTGACCGGGTTCATCATATAATACCTGACCCTGTACATTCAAGATGCGTACTTTATAATTCCCCGTAGTTTCCGAATTAAAATGAATGGTAAACGCATTGGTAAAGGGAACGGGATAGGCCGTAATTTCCGGGCTGGTCGAAATAACCGGCTGCTTCACCGGAGCAGCCGAAGCAATAAATTTACCAATAGCCACTGCCACATTCTGTAAGCTAGGAGGAATCTGGTGAGATTGAATTGTCAAAGCACTGATAATTCCAAAAGTCTGACCTGCAGCCGGCTTAATGGTAATTTTGATATTTCCATATTGATCGGCCAAAACATTATTTATTTGAACGGTTTTAGAATTATTATTGGTTGGATCCAGGTTAACCATTTTTCCATTGATCACATAGGATGTAATTCCTCCGGCAAATGGGTTTGCCCAACTATTGAAGAATATAAAGTCATAGCTCATATTCGAGGATAATCCGGAAACCGTTAGGATAGCCGTATCGGGAGTCTGAACATAGAATTGACCTCGGATTACATAATCCGGATAAATACCGGAATTATTTCCCGTAACCGCCCCCAAAACATTCGTTCCATCAAAACTATTGGTCATGGTAACATTGATTCCCGAATTATTTCCGGTGGTAGTGCTTAGGTTAGAAATGGTTAATCCGGCAATAGGCGTGGCATTAACATGATTCCAAGGGAAACCAGCCGGATAATCGGTGTTAAACTGTAACTGGGTTACATATTGAAGGGTAGTAGCATAGGCGATATTTCCGGCAATACTTAAACCACTGGCGTTTTTAGACTTTAACTGATAAAAATAAGAGGTGTTTGAATTCAAGCCAGAATTCAGGTAGGTACTTATATTTCCAGACACCGAATCGATGAGCTTCCAAGGTCCGGTAGCGGAGGGTGCCTGATAAATATAAAACAGATTGGTATTGGCCGATACCACCCAGTTTAAGGTGACCGAACTAATACTTCCACCATGAGCGGTCAAATTGGTGGGAGGATTTGGAATGAATGGATTTACTGCGGCTTTAATCGTTATGGTAAAGCTTTCTGTGCTGGTTCCTCCAAAAGCATCCACCGCCTTAAATACCAGATTATGGGTACCAATATCTCCAGTAACTGGGTTCATATATAAAACGCCTGTTCCATTACCCTTATCCGTAAATCTTGCCGAAGCGGACAATCCCGTTACCGATAGGGTCAAGCTAGTACCCGATCTTGGCGTTGCGGATAAAACCAGGGAATCGGTGGTACTTACCTGCCAGGTTGGATTTACTACTGGGGTTAAAACCGGAATCTTATTATTGGTGGAAAGGGTGAAAGTATTTGAATTTGCTGAAGTTCCAAAAGGATTCACCGCATTTACATAATACTGATAGGTTGAATTTCCCAGTGCAGTATTGTCCAAATAGCTTAATGCATTTACCGGACTAGAATTTAACAAGGTAAAATTATTAGCTCCATTAAGGGATCGGTAAATATTATAACCGATATTATTGGTTCCGGCATCCGACCAACGCAGACTTTCTCCGGAAACATTATCCGCACCGGTCAAAGAAGAAGGAGCGGTAGGGGCTGTGGTCGTATTATCGGGGTTTTGTAAGGCAAAAATGGCATTCGGAATGATCTGTCCCGAAGCACCTACTCCATTGGCCGTATTTTTCCAGGAAAGACTCATGGAAGCTGCGCTGGTTCCATGAAAATAAGCGATCGCAATTTTATGTTCCCCTTTCGTTAGCGATAAAGTAACCTGAGCCGACTGATTTCCATGAATTCCATCGTTATTGATCGTTGGGGTGATGGTATAATCATAAGGTTCATCAATAAATACCTGACTACCGTCGACCGAATTTAAAACAAAGGTATAAGAACCGGTTACGGGGATATGCAAAGTACCCGTCCATAAAAAAGCATAATTACTGGATTGGGTAGCCTTTGTTAAATCTAAGCTGGGTGAATTTCCATAAGCCACTGGATTTAAGGCATTCAAATCCTGGAAAACTGTCCAATTACCCGGAAGGGTAAAGAATTTATAATTAAATCCACCATCATACATATTGGCTACCGATGGGGTACTAGGTGTAGAAATATTACCAGCTGCGTCAAAGGCTTCAACCGAAATACTATAGGACTGACCTTCATTTAAATTATACAATGAAATGGAGGTATTGGTAGTGGTATAATTCTTAACGCCATTGATTAACACATAATATCCTGCTACGGCCACATTATCCGTCGAAGCGGTCCAGGTTAAATTCGCTGTACTGGAACCCAGATAAAGAACTATTCCGGAAGGCACGCTGGGAGGGGTAATATCCTTTACGGTTAATCCCACAACGGGTCCTGAAGTGGCTGAAGCTCCGCTACCATTCACCGCCCGCATTTCATAATAATAGGTTAGGCTGGCCGATAGGTTTTGATCCAGATAGGTATTGGTTCCATAGGGAATTAAGGCCATGAAAGTATAGGGTCCTGAACGGCTGGTGGCACGGTAAAGTTCAAATCCGGTCGCCGCATTGGCTCCCGGGGTATAGTTCCAGTTTACATTTAAGCTGGTGGTCGAAGCGGCCGATGTGGTTAAATTGCTAATTGCTGCAGGAGCTCCAGTTCCACTGGCCGAAACTACGGTATAAACCGGAGAAGGAACCGTTGAACAGCTAAATTGCTGGGTAACCGTGCACTGATAGTTACCAGGACTAGTGGCTAAATAGGTAGCACCGGTGCCTAAAACGGTGGTGGTACCTGCTTTTACCCAACTATAGGAGGTAAAGGTTCCAGGAACCGTCAATAAAACGCTGGTACTTCCATCCAAGGCCGGAATTACATTACTTTCGGTAGAAGCTAATTGAATCGGAGGGGTAATGGTTGGGGTATTGATGGTTACGACAACCGGAGTAGGCGACCAGGATGACCAGGTACTGCCATTTAAATATCGTGCTGAATAGGTACCCGTTTTGGTGGCCACATAGGTATTACTATTAGCCCCAGAAATCACGGTTCCATTGTACATCCATTGATAACTATTAAATCCCGGAGTTAAACCCAAAGTATCACTGATACCATTGGCTGAACAAAAGGTAGTTTGGCCATGTAAGGCCCAAGGATTGGCCTTGTTTTGGCGTAACATCCAGGGGAAAAAATCGGGATTGGCCCACATATCATTCCAGGTACCATGTCCATCATTCGGAAAATAACTATACAATATATTACCCCCTGCAGCCTGAATATTGTTTACCAGGGAATTGGCCGTGGAGGGAAGTGGATCGGTATCCAAGCCTCCCTGAGCCAACCAAATCGGGGTAAATCGATAGCCAGGAATACCTGCATTATACACATAATTGGCGGCTGAAAACATAATGGCTCCGGCGGCTACTTTGGGATAAGTATCCAAAATATCCCAGGTTCCCTGACCTCCTGCCGATAATCCATAAATAATAATTCTTTGCGGATCTACCTTGGCATTCTGAACCATATAAGATATGATAGAATTTAAATATTGATAATAGGTAGGACCCCAGGTTCCTCCATTATTTTGAGGAAACATAAAAAAAGCGTCAACTCCTGAGCTAATAGCGCTAAGAGTCGGTTGGCCTCCCCAGTATAATTGTTTATCGTTATTGTAAATGGTACCATATTCTCCGGCACCATGTAAAAATATAATCAATGGATAGGATTTTCCATCGGCCACACCCGATTTATAACTGGTAGGATAGGCTAAACGAAAGGCCATATCATTATAAACATAAGGCTTGAACTGGTTCGAATTCCAACTAACAGTAGGGGTAATAACCCATTTTCCTATGGTATTATAATTTGGATAAGTGGGTGGGCTATTGGGATTGTAAATCGTAACCGGATCATTAGGATTTAAAATCTGGGCATTGGCCCAATTTATATTGGATCCTAAAAACCCTAGAAATACCAGAATGGTGTTAAGAATAAGGTGTTTAAAGTATTTGTTTTTCATAAGCATCATAGTAATCATTCAATAAGGGGATTGATACCAGCTACAAAACTGACCAATTAATCAGTGCCGGCTGGACATCGTTCGACCAAATGAATTAAATCATCGTTGAATTAAATAACCTAAAAGAATATTGTTTGAGCGTTAGGGCGTTTAGCGATGTAAAAATAGATATATCTATTATAATTTATAATAGTTGTTTAAACATAATTTTCAGGGATTTAACGATTTAAAAGAGCGAGAAAAAATAAAAAGGGACTGCCTCGCTATGAGAC
>Ga0209067_10002264_pt1 | contig 11453 bp, 19 predicted proteins | sample ColStrG_CSR_2013_FD_187199 | JGI IMG/M metagenome (GOLD analysis project Ga0209067, IMG submission 187199) | Freshwater sediment microbial communities in response to fracking from Pennsylvania, USA - Cold Stream Run_MetaG_CSR_2013 (SPAdes)... | ecosystem: Environmental > Aquatic > Freshwater >... | reverse complement strand
GCGTCGGCAGCATCATCACCCTGACCAACCCCAGCGGCACTTACGCCGGTCAGCCGACCGATATTGTCCTTTTCAACATCGGCTCCACCGTGCCCACCAATGCGGTCAGCCTCGGAATCGCCGCCTCGCGGCCGGGAACTTCCACGGCGCTGACCCTGATCGGGTACGGGCTGCACGGGTCGGGTACCGTGACCACCATCAGCTACACCGGCGGCAGCAGCCTGGGTTATTACAGCGACGGAGTGAATGCCAAGGCCTGGGGCAACAACACCAATGGCCTTACGGGCACGGATATATCGGTTCAGTCGAGGGATGGTGGTGGGAATTTATTGAACGGATTCCAGGCCTTTTATACGGTTTTTTCAACGACCGGATCCTCTGATACGGCGCAGGCGGCCGTGGGCGATTCGGGGGGTGGTGTTTTTGTCAAAACCAGCGGGGTCTGGTATCTGGCTGGTACGATCAATGCCGTGTCATCGGCGCAGCCCGGCCAGCCGGCCAATACGGCCCTCAATGGAGATCTTACCGCCGTAGCGGACTTGGCTGTCTATGCCTCGCAGATCAACCCCATCATTGCCGCCGGTCTTTCGACTTCGGTGGAGACCAGTGACGCGCCGCTGCTGTCGCCGCCGTTGACGGCGTTACTGGCCTTGTCATTTATGGGGCTGGCGTTCCGGCGCCTGTCCGCGCTCAAGCGTTGCGCGGGCTGAATCAGCGTGTTTTTTCCAGATCCTGCAGGTGCAGGTCGAGCGCCCGCACGGAATTTTGAATTTCCAGCAGGGAAAAGGCCAGGGAAGTGATCAGGAGGACCAGGCTGGCCCCGAATGTGACGGCACCGGCCCGGGTATGGCCGTAAAAGAGCAGAAAAAGACAGAGGGTACACATCAGAATGCTCATGACCCCGAGGGCCTGCATGTTGCGTATCAGGCGGATGCGGAAGCGGAGGTTGTCGATTTGGGCCAGGATCATGGGGTCGGGGTTCGCTTTGTAGGACCGGTGCAGGTCCCGGATGAGGTTGGCCAGCGACAAAAAGCGCTGGGTATAGGCGAGCATGAGCAGGGAGACGGTGGGGTAGATCAGGGAAGGGGTGGTGAGAGTCAGTTCCACGGACCTGAGTTAAGCCGGTTTCCGGCGAAAGGAACAGACCCATTTTGCGGAAAATGGGGCAGTCTCCGGGGCGGATCGGCCCGGGGTCCTGAAATAATTGAAAATACTTTAAAAAATCTCTTGCACCTTTTTTCTGCCTATGTAGAACATTTCTTCCCTTTCGAAGGAAAGGAACACCGAAGCAGGTGTGGTAGATAAAAAGCGTGTGACGGCCAGAGGGTCGTCCTCCATGCGAAAGACGAAAAGCTTTCCGACACGCATGGTTTTATCCCCATGCGTGTTTTTGTTTTTTTAGGAAAAATAACAGGAAAATTTACATGCCGACGATCAATCAGCTCGTTCGTAAAGGAAGACAGCCCGTCAAACGGAAGACCAAGGCCCCGGCCCTGACCGGAGCACCGTCGCGCCGCGGGGTTTGCACCCAGGTCATGACCCGCACGCCCAAGAAGCCCAACTCGGCTCTGCGTAAGGTCGCCAAAGTCCGTCTGACCAATGGCCACGAAGTCATTGCCTACATCGGCGGCGAAGGCCACAACCTCCAGGAGCACTCCATTGTCCTGGTGCGCGGCGGTCGTGTGAAGGATTTGCCCGGTGTCCGCTATCACATTGTGCGCGGCACCCTCGACTGTCTCGGCGCGGTGGGACCGAGCAACACCAACAAGCTCAACCGCAACGTTTCCCGTAGCAAATACGGTGTCAAACGGCCCAAGAAAGGCGCTGCCGACGCAGCCGCCAAGAAATAAGCATTTAACGGAGTAGCCCACCATGTCACGTCGCCGTAAAAACATTAAGCGCAGAACCTCGATCGACCCGGTTTACGAAAACTCGGTCGTCTCGGTATTGATCAACACCGTCATGGAGCGCGGCAAGAAATCCGTCGCCCAGCGCATCGTTTACAAGGCCATTGAAACCGCCGGCGGCGAAGCCAAGGAGGGCAACCCCCTGGATATTTTGAACAAGGCCATCGAAAACGCCAAACCCCGCCTCGAGGTCAAGTCGCGTCGTGTGGGTGGCGCCACCTATCAGGTGCCGATGGAAGTGCCCGCCGAACGCCAGTTGGCGCTCGCCCTGCGCTGGATCGTCAGTTACGCCGAAGGGCGCAAGGGTCAGCCCATGTACAAGGCGCTGGCCAACGAAATCAAGGAAGCGGCGGCCGGGCAGGGGAATGCCATTAAGAAACGCGATGACGTGCATCGCATGGCCCAGGCGAACAAGGCTTTTGCGCATCTGCGCTGGTAAAATCGAAATTCGGACAAATATCATGGCTGGCAGAAGTTATACTTTGGAAAGAACCCGCAACATCGGGATTTGCGCGCACATCGACGCCGGGAAAACCACGCTCACCGAGCGCGTGCTGTTTTACACCGGCAGCATTCACAAGATGGGTGAGGTGCATGAAGGCACCACCGTCACCGACTGGATGGAACAGGAACGCGAACGCGGCATCACCATCACATCGGCGGCCACCACCTGTTTCTGGCCCGTCAAGGCCGAGAGCGGTCTGGTCAAGGCTTTTGAAGGCACCAAGAACCGCATCAACATCATCGACACTCCCGGCCACGTGGATTTCACCGCGGAAGTGGAACGTTCCCTGCGCGTGCTCGACGGCGCGGTGGCGGTGTTCTGTGGCGTGGCCGGTGTGCAGCCCCAGTCCGAGACGGTCTGGCGCCAGGCCACCAAGTACAACGTGCCCCGTATCGCCTTCGTCAACAAAATGGACCGCGTCGGTGCCAATTTCGAAAATGCCGTCAAGGAAATGCGCGAGAAGCTCGGCGCCAATGCCTGGCCGGTGCTGATTCCTCTCGGCAAGGAGGATTATCTCAAGGGCCAGATCGACGTCATCAACCAGAAAGCCATCATTTACGTCGATGACAACACCTTCGGCTCGACGTACAAAGTCGAGGAGATCCCGGCCGAGTTGCAGGACATGGCCAAGAAGGCCCTGGCCGAGCTGATCGAAGCTGTGGCCGACAAGGATGACGAAATCGGCACGATGTTCCTCGAGGAAAAAACCCCGACCTCCCTGCAGATCAAGCAGGCGCTGCGTCGCTTGGTGGTTAAAAATGAAATCGTGCCCGTGGTGGGCGGCTCCGCCTTCAAGAACAAGGGCGTGCAGGCGCTGGTGGACGCGGTCATTGATTATCTGCCCAGCCCGATCGACATTCCTGCCGCCGTCGGTCTGGACCCGGACTCCCCCGAGACCAAGGTTGAGGCTCCGGCCAATGATGATCACAAGTTTTGCAGTCTGGCCTTCAAGCTCTGGTCCGATCCGTTTGTGGGCAAGCTGATCTTCTTCCGCGTGTACAGCGGCAAGCTCAGCAAGGGCGACACCATTTACAATCCGCGCACCAACAAGCGCGAACGCGTCAGCCGCATCATCCAGATCCAGGCCGACAAACGTGAGGAAGTGGAAACGGTTTACGCCGGCGACATCGCGGCCACAGTCGGCATGAAGGACATCCGCACCGGCGACACGCTGGTGGACGAGGATTTTTCCATCGTGCTGGAACCGCCCTCCTTCCCGGAACCGGTTATTTCCATGGCCATCGAGCCCAAGACCAAGGGCGACCGCGAGAAGCTCGGCGAAGGCCTGCAGCGCCTGGCGGAAGAAGATCCGACGTTCCAGGTGCAGACCAACGAGGAAACCGGCCAGACCATCATCAAGGGCATGGGTGAATTGCACCTCGACATTATTTGCGACCGTTTGAAGCGCGAATTCAACGTGCAGACCAATGCCGGTGCGCCGCAGATTGCCTATCGTGAAACGATCACGAAAGAGGCTCCGGGCGAAGGCAAGCTGATCAAGCAGTCCGGCGGACGCGGTCAGTATGGTCACGTCATCATCAAGGTCAAACCCCTCGAACGCGGCAAGGGCATTGTCATCGAAAACAAGGTGGTCGGCGGCAACATCCCGAAGGAATACATCGGACCGAGCCGCAAGGGCATCGAGGAAGCCATTTCCAACGGTGTCATCAACGGCAGCCAGGTCATCGACATGGAAGTCCATATCCTGGACGGTTCCTACCACGAAGTGGATTCCAACGAACTGGCGTTCAAGCTGGCCGGTTCCTTCGCCTTGAAGGACGCGCTGCAGAAAGCCGGATCCATCCTGTTGGAGCCGATCATGAAGGTGGAAGTCATCACCCCCGAGGAATATCAGGGCGATATCCTGGGCGACATCAACCGCCGCCGTGGCAAGATCAACCAGATGGAAAGCAAGAGTGGCGCTTGCGTCATGCATGCCAACATTCCCCTCGCGGAAATGTTCGGTTATGTGAACACGATCCGCTCCCTGTCCCGCGGCCGCGCCGCCTATTCCATGGAGCCGTCGCATTTCGAACAGGTCCCGGCGCAGATCCTCGCGCAAATTTTGGAGCAAAAGAAAGGTTAAGTTTATGGCAGGCACACGAATCCGCATCCGTTTGAAGGGCTTTGACTACCGCCTCATCGACAAGGCAGCCAAGGAGATTTCCGAGACCGCCGTCCGCACGGGCTCACGGGTTTCCGGCCCCGTGCCGCTGCCGGCCAAGATCGAGCGTTACACGGTCAACCGTTCCCCGCACGTGGACAAGAAGAGCATGGAACAGTTTGAAATCCGCACGCACAAACGATTGATTGATATTGTCAACCCCTCGGCCAAGACGGTGGATGAGCTCAAGAAGCTCAACCTGCCGGCGGGCGTGGATATCACCATTAAAATTTAAGGACTAACGCTCAAGCATTAGAAAGAACGGACAATACTGAAAAATCGAATACTGCGCGACCGGCTGTTCGAGTGAGTTTGATTTTAAAGGGTATTGCGCTGGAGAACATATGAGCATCGGAATTATAGGTAAAAAAGTGGGAATGACCCGGGTCTATGACGAGGCCGGAGTGGCCGTGGCGGTGACCGTGATTGAAGCGGCCCCCAACATCGTCACCCAGCTCCGCACCAAGGAGAAGGACGGTTACAATGCCGCCCAGTTGGCTTTTGACGACGTGAAGGAATCGCGTTCGACGAAGCCGTTGACGGGCCATTACAAAAAAGCCGGCACAACCCCCAAGCGCATGGCGCGTGAGTTCGACTACGCGGGCGAAGATCTGCAACTCGGCGCCGCCATCAGCGTGGCCCGTTTCCAGGTCGGCCAGCTCGTGGATGTGGTTGGCGTGTCCAAGGGTATGGGCTTCCAGGGCGTGGTGCGTCGTTACAAATTTGCCGGCCAGCCGGAAACCCACGGTTCCATGATGCACCGCCGCCCCGGCGCCATCGGTTGCCGTAACAAACCCGGTCGTGTTTTCAAGAACCAGAAATTGCCCGGTCACATGGGCGATCGCCGTGTCACGGTGCAGAATCTGAAGGTGGTGCAGGTGCGTGAAAACGATCACCTCATCATCATCAAGGGGGCCATCCCCGGCGCACCCGGCAGTTACGTCATTGTCCGCGACGCCGTCAAAGCCAAAAAAGTGGAGGCTGCTAAATAATGAAAGCGAAACCTTTGGATCTCGCCACGGCGGAAACCGCCCTGTCGGTCAAACTGATTGCCAACGGTCGGGGCACCCAGGCGTTGCATGACACCGTGGTGGCCTACCAGGCCAACCGCCGCTCCGGCACGCATTGTGTGAAAACCAAGGCCACCGTCAGCGGCTCCGGCAAAAAACCCTGGCGCCAGAAAGGCACGGGCAACGCCCGCGCCGGTTATGCCTCCTCCCCGGTCTGGTCCGGCGGCGGCGTGGTCTTCGGACCCCATCCGCGCGATTATTCCAAGACCACCAGCAAGAAGGTCAAACGTCTCGCCCTGAACAAAGCCATCAGCGAAAAGGCCAAGGCGGGCAACCTGCACAGCATTCCTTCCTTCAGCCTGAAAACGGCCAAGAGCAAGGAGATCGCCCAGTGGATCAAGGACAACAAACTTTCCAGTTCGCTGTTGATTGTGACCAAGGAAGTGGATCACGCGGCTTATCTGGCCTCGCGCAACATCCCCAAGGTCCGCATCATCAATGCGGCGGACGTCAACGCGGAACAGATTTTGCACCATAACCAGGTCGTGCTCGCCGAGGATGCCTGCGCCATTCTCAGCAACCGTTTGAAATAAAGGCCATGAAAAACCCTTACGACATCATCAAGACCGCCCGAGTCACCGAAAAAGCCGGCAACCTCACCGAGAAGCTCAACAAGTATGTCTTCGAGGTCGAGCGCACCGCCACCAAGCTGGACATCCGCCGCGCCGTCGAAACCATTTTCAAAAAGAAAGTCAGCGCGGTGAACACCCTGCGCGTCACGGGCAAGAAAAAACGCGAACGCACCGCCAGCTTCGGCCGCAAGCCCAGTTGGAAAAAGGCCATTGTGACGCTGCGCGATGGCGAGAAAATCGACCTGATCTGAGGACACTTCTATGGCACTCGTAAAAACATTCAGACCCTTGACGCCCAGCCTGCGGTTCACCGCCTTGACGGATTACAGTGATCTGACCAAAAAAGATCCGGAGAAGTCGCTGCTTGAACCGTTGAAAAAGACCGGTGGCCGTAACAACTACGGACGCCTCACCTCCCGTCGCCGTGGCGGTGGTCACAAGCGTCATTACCGTATCATCGACTGGAAACGCCGCAGTGTGGAGACCGCCCAGGTCACCGCGCTGGAGTATGATCCCAATCGCACGGCCAACATCGCCTTGCTGCAATATCCCAACGGGGACAAGACCTACATCGTGGCCCCCGAAGGCCTCAAGGTCGGTGCCAAGGTCCAGGCCGGCCCGCAGGCGGCGCCGGAAATCGGCAATGCCCTTCCGCTGAACAAAATCCCTCTCGGTGCGGCCATTCACAATATTGAAGTCATCCCCGGCAAGGGCGCGCAACTGGTGCGTTCGGCCGGATCCTCCGCCACCCTCATGGGTATGAGCGGTGACTATGCGCAGGTCCGTTTGGCCTCCGGTGAAGTGCGCCAGATCCACGGCACCTGCATCGCCACCATCGGTCAGGTCGGCAATGTGCAGCACGAAAATGTCAGCCTCGGCAAAGCCGGTCGCAACCGCTGGCTGGGCCGCCGTCCGCGTGTGCGCGGCATGGTGATGAACCCGGTCGATCACCCCAATGGTGGCGGTCAGGGCAAGAGCAAGGGGGGTGGCGGACGCCAGCATCTGGTGTCTCCGTGGGGTCAGTTGGCCAAGGGATACAAAACCCGCCGCAAACACAAGCCTTCCAACCGCTTCATTCTCGAACGCAAAAAGAAGAAGAAATAACCAAGGTTAACGATTTATGGGACGCAGCTTAAAAAAAGGACCGTTTGTTGACGAACATCTCTTCGAGAAAGTCGAAAAGATGAACGCCTCCGGCGGCAAGAAGGCGATCAAGACCTGGTCGCGCCGCTCGATGATCACACCTGATTTCGTGGGTCACACGTTCCTCGTGCATAACGGCAAGGTTTTTAACTCCGTGTTTGTCACGGAAAACATGGTGGGGCACCGCCTGGGTGAGTTTTCGCCAACCCGCATCTTCAAGCGGCACGGCGGACACACCGAGAAGGTGACCAAGTAAGCGATGAAGATTTGGCCTGCACTGGTTGCGGGCGTGTTATGGGCTGGCTTGGTGCTGGCCGCCGGGGAGAAAAACCCGGATGGTTCTTTTAAAGACAGGATGGATGATCCCGGAAAACGAATCCGGGAGCTTGAGGAAAGTCTGGCGCTGGCGCTGACGGAAGCAGATTACTTCCATCAGCAATGGGCCGAGCTCAAGCTCAAAAACGAGGCGTTGGGGCTGGAAGCCCTCACAGCGGACGAGAAAGCATTGAACGAAAAGCTTGTCCGCCTGGTGGGGGAACTTTACCAGAGTGAAAAACGCCGCGTGCAGGCCGAGAAAAGCCTGCAGGGTGTCATTGATGCCGCGCAGCATTTGAATGAGGCCGGACCGCTGGATAAAGCCCAGCGCCGGGCCGAATACGAAGTGGCGGTGCGCAACGCCCGGCAGTTGTTGGAGACGGATACTTCGGATTTGATCCGGGTGGCTCCGGACTGCACGGCGGGAACAGTGACCGGGATCAACGAGGGATTGCAGGTGGTGGTGGTCAATTTCGGCCGGACACAAAAGGCTGAAGTGGGAATGCCCTACCGGATTCTGAGAAAAGACAAAGTGATTGGAAGATGTCGTTTGATTGAAGTGCGTGCGTATTTGAGCGCGGCACGGATCGAAAGTATGATTGAAAAAGAAAAGCCGCAGACGGGAGACCGGCTGCTGCTGGAAACAATAAAGTGAGTATGGAAGTCAAGGCTATTACAAGATATGTGCGCATTTCCGCCTTCAAGGCGAGGGATGTCGCGCGTCACATTCAGGGCATGCCGGCGTTGAGCGCGCTGGACGTTTTGGAGTTTTATCCCCAAAAAGCCGCCCGGTTGATCCACAAGACCCTCAAGTCCGCCGTGGCCAACGCCGAAAACAACAACTCGCTCGATCCGGCAAATCTCATTGTCAAGGAAGCCGTGGTCGGGGAAGGCCCGACCATCAAGCGGTTCATGCCCCGCGCCCGCGGCAGCGCCAGCCCGATCATGAAACGCACCAGTCATGTGCGCATCGTCCTGATCGAACGCAGTGAATTGCCCGAGCCGGTCAAGGAAAAGAAAAAGACCGTCCGCAAAACCAGCCGTAAGGCCACCAAGGAATAATTTATGGGTCAGAAAGTTCATCCGATTGGATTCAGAGTCGGCGTCAAACGCAATTGGCGTTCCATGTGGTACGCCAGCAAGAAGGATTTCCCGATCTTCCTGCACGAGGATGCCATCATCCGCACGTTTTTGAAAAAACGCCTGGTCGGCGCCGCCATCTCGAAAATTGTCATCGAGCGCGCATCCAACCGCGTCCGCGTCAACATCCACACCGCCCGTCCCGGCGTTGTCATCGGCCGCAAGGCCAGTGAGCTGGACAAGCTCAAGGAAGAGATCCGCGATCTCGTGCCCGACCGCGAGGTGCTGGTGGACGTGAAGGAAATCAAGAATCCCGAGATCGACGCCCAGTTGGTGGCCGAGAACATCGCCCTCCAGCTCGAGCGCCGCATCTCCTTCCGCCGCGCCATGAAAAAAGCGCTGCAGACCGCCATGGATTTCGGAGCGCTCGGCATCAAGATCCGTTGCTCAGGCCGTTTGCAGGGCGCGGAAATCGCCCGCACGGAAAGCTACCATGAAGGCATGGTTCCGCTGCACACCCTGCGCGCGAACATCGATTACGGTTTTTGCGAGGCCATGACGGTGGCCGGCAAAATCGGCATCAAGGTTTGGATTTGTTTGAAGGAGGAGGCGGCGTTGTCCGCCTGATAGATATATGGCTTTGATACCCAAACGAGTTAAATACCGGAAAACCCAGCGGCGCAGCCGCAAGGGCAACGCCACCCGTGGCAATTCGCTGGCTTTCGGCCAGTTCGGATTGCAGACGCTGGACCGCGCCTGGTTGACCAACACCCAGATTGAGGCCGCCCGTGTCGCGCTGACCCGCAACATGAAACGCAAGGGCAAGCTGTTCATTCGTGTGTTTCCCGACAAACCCGTCACGGCCCGCCCGCCGGAAACCCGAATGGGCAAGGGCAAAGGCCAGCCGGAGTTCTGGGCGGCAGTCATCCGCCCCGGCAATGTACTTTTTGAATTGGACGGCCTCACCGAGGGTGTGGCCCGTGAATCGCTGCGCCTGGCCGCCACCAAGCTGCCCATGCACACCCGTTTCATCACCCGCAACCGGAAACTGAGCGTATGAAGATCTCGGAAGTGAATACATTGAGCGACTCGGAACTGCGCACCCGCGCCCTCGAGTTGAAGCAGGAAAAATTGAACCTCCGCATCCAGCAGCAGGGCGGGCGTCTGGAACGCCCCAGCCGTCTGACGGAAATCCGCAAGACTCTCGCGCGGATTGAAACGATATTGAGCCGCCGCCGCCTGGAACAGGCCAACAAGGCCTGAGATTTAAAAGGACAAGACAATGACTGAAACTGCTGCTGTGAAAAAAGTCCGGAAAGAACTCCAAGGCGAGGTCATTTCGAACAAAATGCAAAAAACCATCGTGGTCCGGGTGACGCGTCGCGTGCCGCATCCCCAATACAAGAAGATCATCAAGGTTTCCAAGAAATTTTACGCCCACGACGAAAAAAACGTCGCCCAGCCCGGAGACGTGGTCCGCATTGCGGAAACCCGCCCCCTGAGCAGCCTGAAACGCTTTGAGCTGGTCGAAGTCATCAAAAAGTAAAAACATATGTTACAGATTCGCAGTTGGATGGATGTGGCCGACAACACCGGCGCCCGCAGGGCGACGATGATCGGTGTCATCGGCAAAAAGACCCTTTACGCCCGCGTGGGGGATGTCATCACCGCCTCGATCAAGGAAGCCGCGCCCGATGGCACGGTGAAAAAGGGTGAGGTGGTCCGCGCGGTCATCGTGCGCACCAAGCAGCCGGTGCGCCGTTCCGACGGCTCGTACCTGCGCTTTGACAGCAATTCCATTGTGGTGATCGACAAGGACCAGAATCCGCGCGGCACCCGCATCTTCGGACCGGTGGCCCGTGAACTGCGCGAAAAGAATTTCATGAAGATCATTTCTCTTGCTCCGGAGGTGTTATGAAAAAAGGCAAACGTGTTTCCATACCCCTCTCTTACAACGTCAAGAAGGACGATGAAGTCCTCGTCATCAGCGGCTCCCACAAGGGCAAGCAGGGACGGGTGCTGCAGGTCGTGCGCAACCGCGGCCGCCTCATCGTGGAAGGCGTCAATTTGATCAAGAAAGCCGTGCGTCCCACTCAGGACCGTCCCAAGGGCGGTTATGATGAGAAGGAAGGGACCCTGCACGTGTCCAACGTCAAGGTGGTCAAGGCCGCCGTGCACAAGGGCAAGAAAGCCAAGGAATAACGGACTATGACAGCCGATTTGCATAAGGAATACAAGGAGCAGGTGCTCCCGGCGCTGATGACCCAGCGCGGATACAAGAATGTCAACCAGGTGCCCAAAATCACCAAGGTTGTCGTCAACTGTTCGGTGGGTTCCTCCCCCGACGTCAAGGCGGCCATGGATGATGCCGAGCATGACATCACGCTCATCACCGGCATGAAACCCCTCCGCACCAAGTCCAAGCAGAGCATTTCCAACTTCAAACTCCGCGAAGGCCAGGAAATCGGCCTCAAGGTCACCCTGCGCGGCCAGCGCATGTACGAATTTCTGCTCCGCCTGACCCGCATGGCCCTGCCCCGCATCCGCGATTTCCGCGGCATCTCCACCCGCGCCTTTGACGGGCGCGGCGCCTACACCCTGGGGGTGAAGGACCACAGCATCTTCCCTGAGATCGAACTGGACAAGATCAAGCGCAACATCGGCATGGATGTCACCATTGTCACCACCGCGCAAAAC
>Ga0209067_10002262_pt1 | contig 11462 bp, 7 predicted proteins | sample ColStrG_CSR_2013_FD_187199 | JGI IMG/M metagenome (GOLD analysis project Ga0209067, IMG submission 187199) | Freshwater sediment microbial communities in response to fracking from Pennsylvania, USA - Cold Stream Run_MetaG_CSR_2013 (SPAdes)... | ecosystem: Environmental > Aquatic > Freshwater >... | reverse complement strand
GTTCAGTTCCACCGTACATGCAACGCTTCCTGGCCAGGAAGAAATACTGTTGGGAGTGACGCGGTGGGCGTCCCTCCTAATTCGAAAGTAACATACACTGTCAAGGGGTTTCGGGACTTAATATCTGTAAGTAATTGATTCTGGGGGGACGAAATATTTAATTTCCGTGTGAACGCCCATCGCGGCTTCGCCACATGAGAAATGGACGGCGCCTTCTTGGCCGCGGACGGCGTCCGGCGGCGGGCCAAGTTCGAATTTCCGAAGCCCTTGATTCTAGACCATCCCGGCGGCCCCGGTAAAGACGCTTTCCCGGTGGTCCGAGGGATCGAGTCGCCTCGATCCCCCAAGACCATGGTCCGCTGCCTTACCAGAGTATCTTGGCAGCCAACTGGATGCTGCGGGTTCCGCTGCCGCTGGTGATCGAGCCGACAGTGCCGCTGGTGATGTTGGTGCTGGGACCTCCCGGATTGAAGTGGTTGAACGCGCTGAACGCCTCCGCGCGCAATTGCAGGTTGTAGCGCTGCTCGTGCCCGAAGTACGTGTTCTTGAACAGTGACAGGTCCGTGATGTTGGTTCCCGGGTTGCGAACGTCCGGCAGCAGGCGCCCGACGTTGCCAAAAGTGAACGCGGCGGGTTGCGAGAACACCGTGGGGTCAAACCACAACGTCAACTTCTGGTCCATGGATTGCCCGCTGTGATCGATGAACGCGGTCTTGCCGTTGTTATTGGCCCGCTGGCTGGAGGTGCCGATGTTGGTGTTGTTGGTGATCCCGGTAATGTAAATTGGCAGTCCGGTCTGGAAGGTGGTGATGCCGTTAACCTGCCAGCCTTTGACCGCCGTGTCCAGCGCCTTCGGCAGGGCGTTCAGGAGCTTCTTGTTGCGGCCGAACGGGAATTCATAGACGTAGCTGATCACGGCCCGCTGGGATATATCGAAGGAGCCGATGGAACGCTCGTTCTGCCAGTTGTAGAAGTCCAGGTGTGTACCGGCGATGCTGCCAATGAAGCTCACCGCCGACGAAGCGTTGTCGATCTCCTTCCCTGCCGTGTAAGACAGCAGCACGCTCATGCCATTCCCGAAACGCTTGTCGACGCGAATCGTCATGGCGTGGTAGATGGATTGGGCGATCGGTTTCCGGTACGACTGAATGCCGGTGTATTCCGGGTAGGGACGCAAAAGTTGCATGTACGACACCGTGGGCTGGGCGAGGCTGCCGGTCGTATAGGGAATTTTCCCATAGAACGGGTTCGTCACCTGAGCCTGCAACTGGGTTCCCAGCGCCATATAGGAAGCCGGAAGCTGGTCGTACTGCTTCCCGGTCTCGCCGTCCACCAAGTGGAGCGTGTGGTTCCCGATGTAGCCGATCTCGGCCACCAGGTTGCCCGGCAGCGAGTGTTGCAGAGTCATATTCCACTGCTGCACCTGGGGGTTGAGATAGTCGCTGAAGAACGAGTCTCCGACCGAAAGGCCCATGTTCGTCTTGGCGCCCAGGCTGTTTCCCGTCGGCAAATTGAAGCCTGCCGGATAGGGATTACTGAGGGTGGCGTAAACCGTCTTCATGGTATCGAACGTATAAGTGACGTTCGAATTGGTCTGGAAGCCTTCCATGCCCGCGGTCCCCGAAGTCCCCGCCGCCTGGATCGCCGAAGGGGCGTAGGATATGCCGTACGCGCCGCGCAGAACCGTCCTTGGCGCGAAGCTGTAAGCGAAGCCGAAGCGCGGTCCCCAGTTGTTGGTGTCGGTCGGAGTCTGGCGCCGGTGATCCGGAGTCACAAACTGCATCGCCCCCTTGAGGTTGCCGCAGTACAAGCAGGCCGACGCCGGGATCTGGCCCTGCAAGGGCGAGGCGGCGTTGATGTCGAAGTACGAATACTGGTTGTACCGCTCCGTTCGTGGGATATCCACGTCGTAACGGAGGCCGATGTTCAACGTCAACTTCCGTGAGATCTTCCAGTCATCCTGCACGTACCCCGCGAAGTAGCTGCTGGCGGAAGAAGCCGAAGGCTCGTGGGTCATGTAGCCCCCGCTTCCCAGCCCCAGTAGGAAGGATGCGTACCCGGCGCCCGCCGTGGAGCTGGTGGTGTTGATCTCCTGTTGCGTCCAGTTCCGGTCGAAGTTAAAGCTGCCCGATGGATACCCGTATTGGGCGAAGTTGATCATCAGTTTGCGGTATTCGCCGCCCCACTTGATGGTGTGCGCCGACCACACTTTGGTCATGCTGGCGGTCAACGAATGGTTCATGGGGTATTGGAACAACCGCGTCCATCCCGCCTGCCCCAGTCCGTTGAGCGACAGGTTGCTGCCCATGGTGACGTTGGGGAACTCCAGGCCGCGCAGCGCCGCTATGGCTGCGTAGCTCTTCGAAAAGCCCAACTGAGTCAGATCGATGCCGTTGGAGAACGGGATGTGCGTGTTGGCGAATCGGCTGAATCCGTAACGCACGTTGGCGATCAGCGTGGGACTGAGCGTATAGGCATGGTCCATGGAGAACTGGATCGATTTGCTGGTGGACGGCCCGTCGCCGGAGGATGTACCGAGCGTGCCAAAGCCGTTGGTTGACGAACTTCTGCCCCACGAAACCGAGGCGCGGAAGAACATGCGCCACTTATCGCTCCAGTTCTGATCCCACCTGGTATCGTTGCTGTAGCCGTCGCTGACGGCAGGACCCGAGTTCTGGAAGTTGTTCTGCTGCGTGTAGACGTTGAGCGGCGCGAAGTTCGGCGACGGATAGTACTTCGCCATATTCCTCGCCACCGGGTCGATCCGGTCCGGGCTGATGATATTGCCAGGGAACGGATCGCGGATCCACCTGGCCGGGTTATTCGGGTCCACGTGCACGGTCGCGGGATCGTAAATGATGATGGGCGTCCCGGAACCGGTCTTGAGATTGGAGAAGTTCCCGGCGCTCCACTCCGGGAGTGGCACGGTCGCGGACGTATAGGCGGTGTTGCGTGACGGCGAGGCCTGCAGATCCGAGAAAAAGAAGGTTTTGTTGCGGCCATCATACACGTGGGGGATGTAAACCGGCCCACCCAGCGTATAGCCGTACTGATTCTGCTTGGATCCCGACCGCAGGCGCAGGTTCCGGTTGTTCATGAACCCATTGGCGTTGAACCAGGGATTGCGGACGTAGTCGTAAGCGGTGCCATGGAGCTGGTTGGTGCCACCCTTGGTGACCACATTGATGACACCGCCGGCATAGCGGCCATACTCGGCCTGCAAGCCGTTCACCACCACGCTGAACTCCTGAACCGCGTCTACCTGCGGGTCGTAAATGCGATTGTTGATGCCAACGTTGTTTTCGGGAGCGATGTCGGTCATGCCGTCAATCTGTACGTCGCTCATGGCGTTACGTCCGCCGCCCATGCCCGGCGTGGCGCCTCCGCCAGTCGGGTTGACGGCCGGTGTCAAGTTAGCCAGGTTGAAGACGCTGCGCCCGTTGAGCGGCAGGTCCATGATGCGCTTGTTCTCAATCACCTGGCCGACCGACGAGGTATTGACGTCGACCACGGGTGGGGCGGCGTCGACGCGCACTTCCTGACTCATCGCGCCTACTTCCAAGGTAAGGTCGACCGAACGGTTCTCCGACACGTCCAGTCTGATGTTCTCCTGGCGGAGCGCGCGGAATCCGGTCTTCTCCACCATGATGGTGTACAGCCCTGGGCGCGCCAGCGGCAGGATGTATCGTCCAGTAGCATCGGTCGCCAGCGTCGAGGCTGTGTTGGTGTCGACATGTGTAACGACAACTTTTGCGTCTGGCACAACGGCACCGCTAGGGTCCGTAACCACCCCTTGGATGGTCCCTGTCGGCGTCTGGGCGAACAGGCCCCCGAGTGCCAGAGCAATGACAATCAAAAGCGAGCCAATTCTCGGCATGGTATTCTTCTCTCCCCGTACTTTTCCTGAAGCTTGGTTTCCGAAACGCCGCGTTTGGCGCGAGTTTCAGACAATAGCAGCCGATTCAACTGATTTGCAACCGGCTAGTTCCGATTGTAACTCCAAGCGCCCGTTTGGGAGCTCTTTTTCTGATGTACGATTCCGCCCAGCTCGGGCGGCAAGGCAGGGCGGTCCCTGGCGGACTGCCGGTCTGCACTCTGCTTGCGTCCATGCGTGCAAGGTTGTATCGTTACCGGCAAGGAGCGCATCTCCATGACTCAGGACCGCAGACAATTTCTATCCGCCGCGATGGCCGCCGCGCCGATGTTCGTGCCGCGTACCGCCTGGGGCGCCAATGACCGGCTTTCTTATGGATTGATCGGCTCGGGAGGGCGCGGCCGCTACCTGAACGGCAATTTCCAGAAGCTGGGAGCGGAGTGTGTCGCGGTAGCCGATGTCTACGAACCCTACCGGCAGATGGCGCTCAAGACATCGCCCAGTGCCAAGGAATACGTAGACTATCATGACCTGCTGGCGCAGCCCGGCGTGGACGCGGTGGTGATCGCGTCGCCCGACCACCAGCACGCGCCCATGCTGTACGCCGCGCTCGAGGCCAAGAAGGATGTCTACCTGGAAAAACCCATGTCGCATTCGCTCGAGGAAAGCCAGGAGATGATTAGGGCCGTGCGCAGAACTTCGCAGATCGTGCAGATCGGCATGCAGCGCCGCAGCGCTCCCTCGGTGATCAAGGCCAAGGAGATTGTGGACAGCGGCATCCTGGGCAAGATCACCCTGGTCAAGCCCATGTGGAACTGGAACGTCTCCAAGCCGCTCGACAACTCCCCCCTGCCCGGGAAACTGGACTGGCGCCGCTTTCTGGGCAAGGCCAAGGACCGCGACCTGGAGCCCATGCGCTTTCGTTCCTGGCGCTATTTCTGGGATTACTCCGGCGGCAACATGACCGACCAGGGCACCCATCTGATGGACGTGGTGCAGTGGTTCACGGGCGCGGGTTTGGCGCGCTCCGCGGTGTGCTACGGTCAACTCGCCAAGAATACCGGCTCCGAAGTGCCGGACGTCTTCTGCGCGGTTTTCGAATACGAGAAGCTGATGGCCACCTGGACGCTGAACTACTGCAACTCGTACGAGAACGACTGGTCGATTCTGTTCCAGGGCGACCAGGGCACCATGCACATCAACAACGAGGGTTTCCGCATCTGGAAAGAGCCGGTTCCGAAGAATCCGGATCCCGTCCAGAAGATGGAGGCGCCGATTCCCATCGAGCCCCACATCCAAAACTTCCTGGATTGCGTCAAGTCGCGCAAGGAGCCCAACGCTCCGGTGGAAGTGGGCGCCAGCGCGGTTTCGGCGCCCCATCTGGCCAACGTGGCATTTCACCAGGCGCGGCAAGTCAGGCTGAGCGCCGACGGAAGCAAGACGATGTGAGCGCAGGCGTAAGCGGGGCCGACACGAAATGACCCGGTTTCGCAGGCTTAACTGACACAGCAGTGCTGATTTGCATCTAGCAATTATGGCGGCTGGCACGGCCAGGTTGAGACGATCCTCCGAAATCCGAAGTCCATTGATGTTGCCCGTGACGGACTGAAGTGTTCCATGAAATGAGCGTGATTTGCTCGAACTCAAGTGCCCGTGGGGGCGCTTGGCGAGAGGACCCCTCGAGGTTCCAGAAAATGTCTCCGAGGCCGAGGTGGTGGATGAGACCCAGTTGACAAGAAAGTGGTAGGGACGACGGGGCTCGAACCCGAACAAGGCCATATCGGCGGGTGCGGGCGCGTGCTGAGTGTTGTGTTTTCAGGACGCGCCCAGGTCCGTCGTCCACCCAATAACGGCGCGTTTTCGTGGCATGGTTTCATGTTGGTTGCACGGACTGCGCTCATGGCCGGCTGCGGTCTTATCGTGCGGATTCGAAAGTCAGCTTCAGTCCCATCGCCTTGGCGACGGCGACAAGCGTGGAAAACCTCGGATTGCCGCGGGGCGAAAGCGCTCGATAAAGGCTCTCGCGCTCGATGCCGGCCGTCTTGGCCACTTTGGCAAGGCCGCGGGCTTCCGCTACCCGGCGCAGGGCGACCAGCAGCACGCGGGGTTCGGCCTCGTCTTCCATCGCCGCTCTCAGGTATTCCGCCGCGAAGTCCGGGTTCTCGCGCAGCTCCCGAGACATCGCTTCATCGTGCGAGATGCCGGCCTTGTCTTTCATTTGCTTCGCGTCCTTTCCTTGAAGTCTTTCAAATAATCGATTGCCCTTTTGATATCGGACGACTGCCCGCGCTTACCGCCGCCGCACAACAGAAGCACGCATGTCCTGCCCAGCATCGCGTAGTACACCCGATATCCTGGACCCAAGTCGATCCGGAGTTCGGACACCCTTCGCGCAGCGCCTTGCAGTCGCCGAAATTCCCCAGAGACAGCCGATCGAGACGCGCCGCAATTCTCGCCCGTGCTTTCAGATCCTCCAGATTCGCCAACCAGTCGCCGACAACGTCGATTCCGCTCCGCTTGACGTAGCGGCGAATCTCGATCACGATCATAATTGTAACTTATAAATCACAGCGGCGCAACTTGGCTGCATCGGCATCACCGCAGCCAGGCCGGCATCTGGCCGCCGTTGATCGGGGCCGGTTGATGGTAATGCCGGACGTTTTTCGGGAATGTCTTTGGCGGAGCGTTTCTCGAGCCACTTTCGGAGTCCGATTTCCCAAAGCGCCATTCTCGCCGACAGCGAGGAGTGCAAACCCCTCACGGGATTCGATATGCAAATAGACTGGACCAAAGTGCTGGGGGCGCAGATAGGGGGCCTTTGCAGTTCCCCCTTTCGCTTCTCTAAGTGCGCTGTTCAGAACGGCCTGGAGCGGTCAAGGGCGCGCGGGTTTTGCGCGGCGGAGAAGGGAAAGGGGGCGGGGTCGCGAAGTGAACCCCTGGGATGAGACACGAAGTTAAGGGGGTTATCGCCGTTTGCTGCAACAGTCTTGCCGGCGAGGTTGCGGTTGCTCCACTCTGGAAGTACCTGAGCGGAGGATAGGGCAACGCAGGGATGCGACCCGATCGTCGACTCAGCGGCCGGAATGGCCGGGGCGGCGGCAGCCGCCCCGTAGCTTAATAGCCATTCTGGCGCAACTGCGTTAAATCCCAGGGTCGCAGGGGCGGAGCCCCCGGTCTGTAGCGTGCGGCGGCCATCTCGGATCATGACGTGGTCCCGTTCTCGAACTCGGCTGGCGAAACGTAGCCGAGCGCCGAATGCAGCCGCTTCTGATTATAGACTCGCTCCAGGAATTCACCAATGCTGGCGCGGGCTTCGTCAAAATCGCGGTACTCGTTGCGATAAACCTCCTCGTATTTCAGGGTCTTCATGAACGATTCGCAAGCCGCGTTGTCCCACGGGTTTCCTTTCCGACTCATGCTGATGGTGGCCTGGTGTTGTTTCAACATCTCCGTGTAGTCCAGCGAAGCATACTGCACGCCACGATCGGAGTGATGCACCAGGCCGGGCCCCGGCTGCCGCTCCATCAGCGCCATACGCAGTGTCGCGACGGCCAGTTGAGCTTCCAACGTGCGGCCCAGGGCCCAGCCGATCACGCGCCGCGAGTACGCGTCCAACACCACCGACAGATACACAAACTCGACACGCAGGCGAATGTACGTGATGTCGGCGACCCAGAGCTGGTTGATGGCAGTGGGCTGCATGTCACCAGCCAGGTTGGGGTAGATCGGTAGATGGTGACGGGAGTCGGTGGTGATCACGAAGGCGCGCTGTCGCAGGCACAGCAGGTTGTCTTCACGCATCAGGCGCAGCACGTGCTTGTGATTCACCTCGAAGCCGCGATGCTGCAGTTCGCAGGTGATGCGGCGATAGCCGTAGGCCGGCCATTCCAGTGCCACCTTCTGCATCTGGTCGCGCAGTTCCATCTCCACCGGCGTGGCCTGCCGGGGCGCGCGCCAGCGATAGAAACCCGCCCGGCTCAGACCGGTCATCTGGCACAGCGCGTTCACGGCTTCGCCTTTCGCCGTGGCTTGCTGGATCTCTTCAAACAGACAGCCGCGCCACTGACGACGGCTGGTGGGTGATGATCCCTGAAATGCTGCAAGGTTTTTTTTAGAAAATCATTCTCCATGGTGAGCTGGCCGATCTTGCGCTCCAGCTCGGCGATACGGCGGGCATCATCCAGCGCCGGCAGATCGGCACCGCGCCGCCCATTGCCGGGAAAGGCCAGTTCCCCTTTGGCGCGCCACTCGCCGCGCCAGCGCTCCAGCAGCTTCGGGCTGAGTTGATATTTCCGCGCAATTTCACCGGGGGCAGAGCCGGCGTCCAATGCGCGCATGGCGGCGATCTTCAGATCGCGACTGTAAACTGATCGGGCCAAATCCATACCTCTCTCCATTCAACGTATTTGGCCCCTTAACTCGGTGTCTCACTTTTGGGGTTCAGTCCAGGGAAGTGGGAGCGCGAGGGTTCCCCCCGCCGCCAAGAGCAGGTGGCTCCCCCCACAAGAGGGCTGCGCCCTGAGCGCCGCGCTTCAACGTGAATAGCGTCGTGAGCCCCTGGCTGGGAGGCGACCAGCCCGTGGCGGGCTTGAGTGGTCGGTGCTGACGGAAATCTGCTGCACGAAGCCCAGGTAATGATTGGAGCCCAGAGGATTGATGACTGGTCCATAGCTGCGGGTGGCCACGTCTCGCATTGTGGTCTTGCTATCCAGGGCGTAAGCAAAGCCGAGCTCCGGTGCGATGCGGTCATACCAGTTCGGGGCCAGCGTACGGGTGTTCTGCCCGCCCGCGCCGTATCCTACGAACACCAGGGCTCCCAGGCGCCCCGTCCGCGTCGGGGTTCGGCACGCTCGGATCGAAATTGCTGAGTATGTCGTTTCCTGTAAATCAGGGTCAGGTTGATCTCGTATCGCAGGCCGACGTTAACGGTCAGGCCTTCGGGAAGCGCCAGTCGTCCTGAAAATACATCTGGTGGGTCCGGTTATTGGCCGGCGATGTATCGCGGCGTATCCAGCCGGTAGCCGGACGGCTGGCGCGGCAGGAATGACGCAAGGGCGCCGCCGGTTTGGTCGCTGGTGTCCAGCGGGATCGCGGTGTTGAGATACGAGAAATCTCCGACCCGGCAATGTACGTGAGTCCGAAGCCGTTGTAGTGGCGTTGTTGCAGTTTTTGAGAATCGATTTGACGCTCTGATAACCATGAGGCTTCTGCGGTGCTGCTCAACGGCTACACTTGGATCAACTCTCGGCCGTCTTGCAAACTGAGTTCGTCATTAGTAATCCGGTGAATTGGCTGGCGTTGGACGCCGCCGGCTCGCCGCTTCTCCTTAATCCACTCGATCGATTGCAGAACCATTTGCGGTATATGGTCGCGCCGCTTGTACAACCTATGCAACAGTTTCAATAGCTCGTTTCTGTCATCTTGTACCCATTCCAACGGCAGCGAGTCAACTATCGCATCTATCAGATTGTACCGAAGCTCTGCGAGGGCGTCGAACCAACGCTCGAAGTCGCGCACATCCGGACTGGGACCATAGACTGCCCGGCGCGAATAAAGTCCCTGCTCGGGGGAGCTACCAAGCCGCCATGTAATATGTTCGAAGGCATGGCCGTTGTCGATCATGAGCGCAAGCCATCCAGTAGCCGCCTGTCCCGGCTGGTTATCGACGATATGCGCTCGAAAAAATATTGCCTGCCGTCCATCAGAGTTGTATAACCATTTGTCAGCCACGAGAGCTGCCAAGAAGTGTTCACGATTCACGACCTCCGGCAATAGTGCGTCAGGAAGAAAGTCCCAAACTGAATCTGACGTGGGGTTCCCTGGGTACTGCGACCCAAAAGCGGTTCCCGGCGCGACATCGATTCTGCGTGTGCCAACGGAACAGTAAACGTTGGGATTGGAGCGTAGAAATCCGTCAGTGATCTCAACAAAGGCTATGTCCGGAGTCTGAATGCCGAGTGAGCGAAGGAACACCCATGAGACAACCTCATTGATCAAGATTCTACGACCCTGGGGGTTGGCCATAAATTTGCATACGTAATGTTTACCGTCATCACACTGGATCAACTGGCTCTGTGCCCCTCCCGCCATTCCCCGAAGGGCTCGCTGAGCCTTCACGTTCGGTGCATTCACCCTCATTAGAAACTGAACGGCCACCCTGAATTACCTCGCCATTTGATCCCTGAATTTTCAGATCTCTACATCCGTTTTTATAGTGCCTAAAATACGAGTCTTTGGCGTCGAGTCTTTCTGCATTATTGGTTCATAACGTACCGGTACTCTAGCGTTTATCTACAGTATCCTCGTAAAAACCCGTTGAGAGCGTGGCGAATATCCTCAACGTCGAGCGATACCTGGTGATCGACAGCTACCAGCGCACGGCTGTGGGTAGACAATATGTCATTGGCATCCTGAAATCAATGGGTTGAGCTGATCGCTCTGATCGCCGCGTCGCCGGCCATCCAACGTTACGCCGTGTCACCAACCTTCAATTCATGGCTCGGTTCTGCCTCGCTGCCCCGGCCGCCCGGCTCTTTTGAACCATCCTCCGCCGCTTCTGGCCCGCTGGTCCGATGTCCTCCTCATCGTCAAATCCGAGAACCGTGATCGGATGGCACCGCGCCGGCTTCCGCTTCTACTGGCGCCGGCGCTCCCGATCGCGTTGTGGCCGACTCAGAATTGCCCCGGAACTCCGGGACTTGATCACCCGCCTGGCCAAAGAAAATCCTGACTGTGCCCAAGATTCACGCCGAACTGCCGAAGCTCGGTTTCATCATCGCCGAGCGGACCGTCGCCGCTATCTGCGGCGTGTCGTGCGCCGCGGCGATCCCGGTCAGAAGTGGTTGGCCTTCTTGCACAATCATCGCGAGGTTCTCGCCGCCTGCGATTTCTTCACCGTGTCCACCGTGACGTTCCGCGTGCTGTACTGCTTCATCGTCATAGCGCATGAACGACGCAAGATTCTAGCCCTAGACTACAATGTCACGCAACATCCCACGGCGGACTGGATTGTGCAACAACTGCGAGAGGCATTTTCCAGAGCCTTGCCGGTATCGCTACGTGATCCCGGATCGGGACCAAAAGTTCTATGGGGAGGTGCTGGGAGTTGCCGGAGAGAGATTCTGGATCACCTGATTGCGTTGAAAGAGGATCATCTGCGTCGAATCTTGAGGAACTACCACCAGGAGGATCGGCTTCACGCTGGACAAGGACACGCCGAACCAGCGCCAGATGGAACGACGGCCAGGCGTGAATGCAGCGGTGATGTCTATGACGCGCTGGGTGGGCTGCACCATCGGTACACATGGCGGCAGTCGGCATAGGCAAGGTAGCGCTTTCAAGGCAGCTTTGGGAAATTGCTCTCGCAACGTCGCAATCTGCGTCTGCGGCACCATCGACGTCACAGACGCGCGGGCCGGCTCTGATCGATCTCTCAGCGACGCGAACATACGCGAGGCCGGAGCTTTGGCGCTTGGCAAGAATAGACCAGTAACGCTTGGATGGATCGACCACGGCTAGGAACAGGATTGGGAACACGCCGAGAAAAGGAAGGGAGTTCAGGTCATCATCGGTCTGTGTGGAGGCGTGC
>Ga0209067_10002261_pt1 | contig 11466 bp, 9 predicted proteins | sample ColStrG_CSR_2013_FD_187199 | JGI IMG/M metagenome (GOLD analysis project Ga0209067, IMG submission 187199) | Freshwater sediment microbial communities in response to fracking from Pennsylvania, USA - Cold Stream Run_MetaG_CSR_2013 (SPAdes)... | ecosystem: Environmental > Aquatic > Freshwater >... | reverse complement strand
GAGGGGGCGGAGGCGGGGGCAGCAGCACCCCGCCTCCTGCCAACTTGAATAGCGCGCCGGGCGGACCTGCCCTGAATGCGTATTACCAGTCCAGCCACAACAACACGCTCACCGGCAGCCTGTCCGGCGTGACCTATACCTATACCGTCAATTTCACGCCCAACAGCGGCACCACGACGTTCAATGGCACGAGCGGCGTCAACAGCGCGACGCAGATACTGACCATCTCGGGTGGTGGCTCCTCGCAGAGCCAGACGCAGACGGTCTACTACACGCTCAGCCCCTTCAATCCGGTGGGCTCGATCGTATCCACCGGCAGCCCCTACTCGGTCGAGTCCAACTTCACCCCGTTGCCGGCAACGGTGACGGTCGGGCAGACCGGGGCCTTCAATACCGTCACGGCGTACCAGGGCTCCGCGCTGGGGGCGGTGGAGGCCACCGAGGTCAACACCTACAGCGTCAATGCGGACACGCCAAGCACGCTGCAGTTGTGCACGCTGGGCACCACCACCGCCGTCCTGGGCAACGCGGACAGCCTCACCTCGGGGACCGAGAACGACTGCTACCGTGTGGATGCCAGTGGCAACGTGAGCCTCTACAGCATCACGGTGTCCACGCCGAGCGGCACGATCACCTTCAAGTAGCCCCAGAGACGCGGCGGGGAGTCGCACGCGCTCCACGACCCACCAAAAAAAAGGGCCCCGGTTCGCAGGAACCGGGGCCCTTTGCCACGGCGGGACGGATCCGGCTTACAGACGGATCCAGGTCGTCTTGAGCTCGGTGTACTTCTCCAGGGCGTGCAGCGACTTGTCGCGCCCGTTGCCGCTTTGCTTGTACCCGCCAAAAGGCACGGTGATGTCGTCCTCGTCGTAGGAATTGACGTGCACGGTACCGGCGCGCAGGCCGCGCGCCACGCGGTGCGCGCGCGAGAGGTTGGAGGTCCACAGGGCCGCCTGCAGGCCGTAGGAACTGGCGTTGGCACGGGCCAGCGCCTCTTCCTCGGTACGGAAGCGGATCACGGAGACCACCGGCCCGAAGATTTCCTCGCGGGCGATGGTCATTTCGTTGCTGACCCCGTCAAACACCGTGGGCCCCACGTAGCAGCCACCCTGCGCGGGGTGCACGCGCTCGCCGCCGGTGAGCACCTTGGCGCCCTCCGTGCGGCCCAGGTCGATGTAGCGCATCACGGTGCTGACCTGGGTTTCATCGACCAGGGCGCCCATGGCCGTGGAATCGAGCAGCGGATTGCCCGGTGCCCAGTCCTTGGCCTGCGCGGCGACGCGCGCGATGAACTCGTCGGCGATGCGCTCTTCCACGAAGAGGCGCGTGGGGGCGTTGCAGGACTCTCCCTGGTTGTAGAACACGCTGCCCGCGGAGGTGGCGGCGGCCCGGTCCAGGTCGTCAAAGTCCGCAAAGACGATATTGGCCGACTTGCCGCCCAGCTCGTTGTACACGCGCTTGAGGTTGGAGCGGCCGGCGTAGTCGAGCATGCGCCGGCCCACGCGGGTGGAGCCGGTAAAGCCGATGGCATCGACGTCCATGTGCAGGGCCAGGGCCTCGCCGGCCTCGTGGCCGTAGCCGGGCACCACGTTGAACACGCCCTCGGGCAGGCCGGCGGCAATGGCGATTTCCGCCAGGCGCAGCGCCGTAAAGGGCGACTTCTCGGAAGGCTTGAGCACGACGCTGTTGCCGGCCGCCAGCGAGGGGCCCAGCTTCCAGGCCGCCATGAGCATGGGGTAGTTCCAGGGCACGATGCAGCCGATCACGCCCATGGGCTCGCGCGTGATGAGCGCCAGTGCATCGGGGCCCGTGGGGGCGATCTCGTCGTAGACCTTGTCGATGGCCTCGGCGTACCACTGGATGCAGCGCGCGGAGGCCGGAACGTCGGCCGCCAGGCTGTCGCGGATGGGCTTGCCCATGTCCAGGGTCTCGAGCAGGGCGAGCTCCTCGCGCGCGTCCATCATCATCTGGGCAAAGCGCGCCAGCACCTTCTTGCGCGCGCCCGGCGGCTGCAGGGCCCAACGGCCGTCCTCGAAGGCGCGCCGGGCACTGGCCACGGCCGCATCGATGTCTGCGGACTGGCCGCGCGCCACGGCGCCCAGCAGGCGCCCGTCGATGGGCGAGCGCTTCTCGAAGGTCTCGCCGGCCACGCTGTGCACGCGGTGCCCGTTGATGAAGGCGCGCCCGTCTATGTCCATGGCCTTGGCGCGGGCCTGCCAGTCGATGGTGGTGTCTGTACTCATGTCGTGCTCCTGCCTCGTTGTTGTCGTCGTACTTCCAGGGAATTTTTTCTTGGCGGCACCCGGCGGACCCGGGCGCCCCGCGCTATCGGCGGCGGCGCTAGGGCGCGGCGCGCAGCAGGACTATGGCATAGACCTTGCGCACGCGCGTGAGGTTCTCCCAGACCCCCGTAAAGCCCCCGGGCACGACAAAGCTGTCGCCCACGGTGAACTCGCGCGCTCCACCCTGCGCATCGGTGAGGCGCACGCGCCCTTCGAGCAGCGTGCACAACTCTTCCTCATGGGTCTCGTAGACCACGCGCCAGGCGCCGCTCTCGCCCTGCCAGATGCCGGCGTGGAACTGGCTGGTGGGATCGCTGTAATGGTTCCAGGCGAGTTGGGCGGGATCACCCGACACCAGGCGATCCGGCGCCGGCCGGGACGCCTCCGGAGTGATGCCGCCATCGGCGAGACTCACAATGCGCACGGTAGTAGCCCTGCCCTTCAGTGTGCCGCCGCTGCGAGCGTGGCCTCGCGGTACGCGGCGGCCTGAGCGGCCGCGCGGCGGCGTTCCTGGCGCACCAGCAGCAGGCTGGCCACGGTTACACCGATGCCCACCAGCACCACCGTGATGGTGGCCACGGCATTGACGGTGGGGTCCAGGCCCAGGCGCGCCCGCGAGAAAATGAGCACCGGCAGCGTGGTGGAGCCCGGCGCGCTCAGGAAGGACGTGGACACCACGTCGTCCAGCGAGATCGTGAAGGTGAGCAGCCAGGCCGAGGCCAGCGCCTGGGAGATGGACGGCAGGATGATCAGGTAGAACACCTGGAAGGGCCGGCAGCCCAGGTCCATGGCGGCCTCCTCGACGGAACGGTCCACCTCCGAGAGGCGCGCCTGGATGACCACGGTGGCATAGGCCGTGCAGATGGTCGTGTGGCCGATCCAGATGGCCAGCATGCCACGCAGCGACACGCCGCCAAAGAGGTTCTCGACCGCCACGAAGAACAGCAGCAGCGAGAGGCCCGTGATGACCTCGGGCACAACCAGCGGCGCGTTGATGTGGGCGATGAAGGCCGTGCGCCCGGAAAAGCGCCGGTAGCGCGAGATGGAAAAGGCAGCCAGTGTCCCCAGCACGATGGCCGTGCTCGCCGAGGCCAGCGCGATCTTGAGCGAGACCAGCACCGCCGAAACAATCTCCGAGTCATTGGCAATCGCGCTGTACCAGCGCAGTGACAGGCCCGTCCAGACCGTGGGCATGCGCGACTCGTTGAACGAGAAGATCACCAGCGTGAAGATGGGCAGGTACAGGAAGGCATAGCCCACCCCCAGCCAGGTCTTGGCAAGGCGCCCCATCACGCCGCTCCACCGGCCGCGTGCGGCTCGTCGTCGGCGCCCGCTCCCTGCACGCCGCTCTGGTAGCGGTTGAAGAACACCAGCGGCACGAGGATCAGGCCGATCATGGTTACAGCCACCGCCGAGGCCATGGGCCAGTCGACGTTCTGGAAGTATTCGTCCCAGAGCACGCGGGCGATCATGAGCGTCTGCGGGCCGCCCAGGAGTTCGGGGATGACGTACTCGCCCACGCTGGGAATGAACACCAGCATGGAGCCCGCGATGATGCCGGCCTTGGACAGGGGCACGGTGACCAGCCAGAAGGCCTTCCAGGGGGTCGTGCCCAGATCGCCGGCGGCCTCGAGGAGGCGCGGGTCGGCTTTGACGAGCGTGCCATAGAGCGGCAGGATCATGAAAGGCAGGTAGGTGTAGACCATGCCGATCATCATGGAATACGGCGTGTACATCATCTTGAGCGGCTCATCGACCAGCTGCAGCCAGACCAGCAGGTTGTTGATCACGCCGTGGTCATCGAGCAGGCCCTTCCAGGCATAGATGCGCAGCAGGTAGGAGGTCCAGAAGGGCAGCGAGACCAGCATGACCAGGATGGGCCGCAGGCTGGGGCGGGCCTTGGTCATGAAGTAGGCAAAGGGGTAGCCGATGAACAGGCAGATCACGGTGTTGATGGCCGCATAGCAGACCGACCAGGCGTAGGTGCGCAGGTACAGCGGATCGGTGGCAAGGAACTGGTAGTTGGACAAATGCAGGCGCATGAGCAGCGTGCCGTCGCTGAACTCGAAGATGTCCTTGAACTGCACCCCGTCGGCCTCCGAGACGCTGATCTTGAGCACCACGAGGAAGGGCAGCGAGAAGAACAGCACGAGGAACACGTAGGGAATGCCGATGACGCTCTTGCGCCCCCAGCGGCGGGCGCGCAGGAAGGCCATCAGGCGCGCCAGCGGCCCGGCAGCGGCCTCGGCGCCGGGCACGGGCGCTTCGGGCAGGGAACAGGATGCGGGTGTGTTCATGGTCTGCGCAGCAGGCAAAGGCCGGATCGGAACGCGGGCCTAGCTCACGAGGACCACGAGGGCATCGGCACTGAAGGTGGCGTAGACCTCGGTACCCACCTTGATGACCTCGCCGTGGCGCTCCGAATTGGGCACCGACACCTGCAGCCGGTTGCCATCGCCCAGGGCGACGCGGTAGAGCGAGCTGGCGCCAAAATAGGCGCCCTCGACCACGCGGCCGTGCAGGCAGTTCACATCGGTACGCGGGGGCGGCTGCGTGGAGAGCTCGACCTTCTCGGGGCGCAGGGCCACGCTGAGCTTCTGGCCCATCACGCCCGTGATGCCGTGCCCGACATAAAAGCGCCAGGCCGGCGTCTCGATGACGCAGTGGTCGCTTTCGTCCTCGACGAGCACGCCTTCGAAGAGGTTCACGGTGCCGATGAAGTCGGCAACGAAACGGTTGGCCGGGGTCTCGTAGATCTCGCGCGGCGCGCCGACCTGCACGAAACTGCCATGGCTCATCACGGCCATGCGGTCGGCCATGGTCATGGCCTCTTCCTGGTCGTGGGTCACGAGCACGCAGGTCACGCCCACGCTCTTGATGATGCTGCTCAGCTCGAACTGGGTCTGGGCGCGCAGCTTGCGGTCGAGCGCACCGAGCGGCTCGTCGAGCAGGAGCAGGCGCGGCTCGAGCGCCAGGCTGCGTGCCAGCGCCACGCGCTGCTGCTGGCCGCCGGAGAGCTGGTGGGGCTTGCGCTGCGCGTAGGGCTTGAGCTGCACGAGGTTGAGCATGCGCTCCACCTGGGCCTCGATGCGCTCGCGCGGCTGCTTGTGGCGCTTGAGGCCGAAGGCCACGTTCTCCCAGACCGTGAGGTGGGGAAAGAGCGCGTAGGACTGGAACATCATGTTGATGGGCCGCTCGAAGGGGCGCAGGCGGGAGATCTCCTGGCCTTCGAGGTAGATGCCACCCGAACTGGGCGTCTCGAAGCCGGCAAGCATGCGCAGCAGCGTGGACTTGCCGCAGCCCGAGGAGCCCAGCAGCGCGAAGATCTCGCCCTTGCGAATGGCGATGGACACCTCGTCGACGGCCGCCACCTCGCCAAAGCGCTTGGTCAGGCGGTCAACGCGCAGGAAGGCGCTGTCGTCGTAGGCCGCAGGGGCGGCAGCAGCAGGGGTCGCGGCACCGGCCGCAGCGGGAGTCATTGCCGCCATCATTGCCCGGTCTTGAAATTCGTATAAAGGCGCGTGCGCAGGCGCAGCACGTCATCCGGTATGGACTGCTGCGGCTCCAGGCGCGTCTCGTCGCCCTTGAGGAACACGCCCGGCACGGAGCGCACGTCGGCGTTGACCAGCTTGTCGGCGGCGCGCACGGGATTGGCGTGCACGGTCTTGTTGACGATGCCCGCCTGCACGTCCGGCCGGTAGATGTAGCTCATCCACTTGTAGGCGTTTTCCACGTGCTTGGCATCGGCGGGTATGCCCATGGTGTCAAAGTACATATACTCGCCGCCCGTCACGACCAGGGGCACGATGCGGATGCCGTTCTTGGCTGCCTTGGCGCGCTGCGTGGCCTGCCCGATGTCGCCGTTCCAGGCCAGGGCCGCGCACAGCGAGCCGTCGGCCAGACCATTGATGTAGCTGGAGCTCGAGAACAGCGTGACATTGGGCCGCAGCTTGGCGAGCAGCTGGGCGGCGGCCTCGTAGTCGGCCTTCTCGTGGCTGAAGCCAGACTTGCCCAGGTAGCGCAGCGCTGCGGGAAAGACGTCATCCCCGGTGTCGAGCACGGAGAGCCCGCAGGTCTTGAGGCGGCTGGAGTATTCGGGCTTGAAGATCAGGTCCCAGGCGTTTTCCGGCATGGGCAGGGGTCCGAGGGCCGCCTTGACCTTGTCGACATTGATACCCACCGTGGTGGCACCCCACAGCCAGGGCACGACGTAGTCATTGCCCGGATCCTCGGCGGCGCGGGCCAGTTGGCCCATCAGCCAGGGGTCGAGGTTGCCGAAGGTCGTGATCTTGCTCTTGTCGAGCTTGAGCAGCAGGTGCCCGGCAATCTGGCGCTTGGCCCAGTGGGCCGAGGGCACGACGATGTCGTAGCCGGTGTGCCCCGAGCGCAGCTTGGCGTGCAGGACCTCGTTGCCATCGAAGGTGTCGTAGTTGACCTTGATGCCGGTCTCTTTTTCGAAATTGCGGATGGTCTGGTCGCCGATGTACTCGGACCAGTTGTAGATGTTGAGCACTTTTTCGTCGTCACCGGCCTGTACCGGTCCGACGAGCGCGGCGCCGCCGGCAAGCAGCAGCAGGCCTACCACCGTGCGAACGAAGGAGGCGCCCCGTGCGCGATTCCCCTGCGGACCGTTCCCGCCGGCACGATTACCGTTTCCGCGATTCATTTGACCCATCACCCCCCCTAACAGCCCGGACAGTCCTGCCTTGCCGGCAATTGTACGAATCGGCGCCGGGGCGGTGGCCCTGCCCCCGCCGCGGCGCCTGCTTTCCTATACGTGAAGCAAAAGATGTTCCCGTTCCCAGGAACTGATAACCGTCATGAATTCGTCGTGCTCCAGTTCCTTGACCATGCGGTACACCCGGACGAAACGCTCGCCGAGCACCTCAGCCAGGGCCGGCGCGGTGGACAGGTTGAGCAGGGCGTCCGACAGGCTGCGCGGCAGGTCCCGCTGGGCGTGGTAGGCGTTGCCGCCCGACTCATCGGAGGGTTCGACCTTCTCCTGCATACCCAGGTAGCCGCAGGCCAGCGTGACCGCCGTGGCGACGTAGGGATTGGCGTCCGCACCCACCACGCGGTTCTCCACGCGGCGCGCTTCCGGGCTGGAGCGCGGCACGCGCAGGCCCACGGTGCGATTATCGCGCCCCCAGCGGATGTTGATCGGTGCACTGCTATTGCGCACCAGGCGCCGGTAGGAGTTCACATACGGTGCGAAAAACGCCATCGCGGCGGGCATGTACTTTTGCAGGCCGCCGATGTAATGGCGGAAGGCATCGGAGGGCGAGCCGTCGATGTTGGAGAAAATATTGCGGCCCGTCTTGGCATCCACGATGCTCTGGTGGATGTGCATGGCGCTGCCCGGCTCGTTGGACATGGGCTTGGCCATGAAGGTGGCGTACATCTTGTGGCGCAGGGCCGCCTCGCGCAGCGTGCGTTTGAAGTAGAACACGCGGTCGGCAAGGTCCAGCGGGTCGCCGTGCAGGAAATTGACCTCCATCTGGCCGGCACCCATTTCATGGATGAGGGTATCGACCTCGAGGTCCATGATCTCGCACCACTTGTAGATGTCCTCGAAGAGCGGGTCAAACTCGTTGACCGCGTCGATACTGTAGTGCTGGCGGCTGGTCTCGGCCCGGCCGCTGCGCCCGATGGGCGGCGCCAGGGGAATATCGGGGTCGGTGTTCTGCGCGATCAGGTAGAACTCGAGCTCGGGGGCCACCACCGGCAGCAGGCCTTTTTCGGCATACAGCTGGCGCACGCGGCGCAATACGGAGCGCGGCGCAAAGTCCACGAGCCGGCCATCGGCAAAGTAGCAGTCGTGGATGAGCTGGGCGGTGCGCGCCGGCTCCGGCACCCAGGGCACCAGGCAGGCGGTGGACGGATCGGCCAGCAGCTCCATGTCCAGGTCGTTGTCGGAGATGATGTCCCCGTACTCGGCCGAATCGGGCGCCTCGCCGGTCACGGTCATGCCCAGTACCGATTCGGCCAGGCGCATGCCGCGGTCCTGGGTGAAGCGCGTACGCGGCAGGATCTTGCCGCGCGCCACACCGGTGAGGTCGGGCACGAGACATTCGATCTCGTCGACCTGGTTTTCATCGAACCAGCGTTCCAGTTCGGCCTGGGAAAAATTGTTGCGTATCGCCATAAATAGGCACGGCGCTTTTATTGAAAAGCCGCGCAGCTGTTGGAAAAGGGTATTGCCCGGGGGCCTGGAGTCTTGCCCGCCGTTCGGGTGCGAGGTTCTGTTAATGGCCCCTGCGGGTCCGGTTGGGCCCTTCAGGCCGCGCGCGCCACCGCCGACAGCGCGCCACGCGCCCGCCGGTGCGCCACGCAGGCTTCGCCAAAGGCACGGAAGATGCGCAGGGAGATCGGGTTGTCCATCACCTTCCACTCGGGGTGCCATTGCATGCCCAGGGAAAAACCCGGATGCGCCGCAATATGCACGGCCTCGATGATGTGGTCGGGGGAGACAGCCTCGGTGACGAGGCCCGGCGCCAGGCGGTCTATTCCCTGTCCGTGCAGCGAATTGACGCTGATGCTGTGCTCGCCGGTAATACGGGCCAGCAGGCCACCGGGCGTGAGCTCTACCGTATGGGACGGAGCGTATTGCGCGTTGACATCGGCATCGGCCGGCTCGCGGTGGTCGTTCTTGCCCGGCAGGGCATGGATGGCCTGGTGCAGCGTGCCGCCCAGCGCCACGTTGATTTCCTGGTGGCCGCGGCAGATGGCCAGCAGCGGAATGCCCCGCTCGATGGCCAGGCGCACCAGGGGAAGCGTGACCTGGTCGCGGTCGGGGTCGAGCGGCAGGGTGCTGTCGAGCACCTCCTGGCCAAAATGCGAGGGATGCACGTTGGCCGGCGAACCCGTGAGCAGGATGCCGTCAACCATGTCCAGGTAGGGATGAAAATCGCCCGACCCGCCCGTGGGCGTGATGAGGGGCAGGCACTGGGCGCCCAGGCGCACGGCGTCGTAGTACTTGTGCCCGAGGGCATGGAACAGGTGACTGCCGATCTGCCGGTTGTCACAGGGAATCATTACGAGGGGCAGGGAGCTTTGGCCGCTGGAGGAAGTCACGGTACGTTTGGCTTCGGGTTCAGTTGATCCAGTGTGCTTGAAACAGGGCTGTCGTAACAGTACCACTTTCCCTGCAGACCGGGCGCTCAGGGCCGGAAAAGTGGCTCCATCGAGCCTAACGAATGTGGCGCTGGACACATACCGGTACGATACCAAGAATGCTCCCTTTAGAGGTGCCCTGCCCATGCTCGCTTCCGAAGACCAACTGACCCGCCATTCCTATTACATCGCCAGCGCCCCGGTGCTGCCGCCCCGGCCGTCCCTGGCAGGAGCGCAAAGCGCCGACGTGTGCATCGTGGGCGGGGGGCTGGCAGGGCTTTCGGCCGCGCTGGAACTGGCCCGCGCGGGGCTGTCGGTCATCGTGCTGGAGGGCCAGCAGGTGGGCTGGGGCGCCTCGGGGCGCAATGGCGGCCAGGCACTCAATGGCCTAGCCTGCGACATGTCCGTTGTAGCCGCACAACTGGGCAAGGCGGCGGCCCGCGCGGTATGGGACATGAGCGTGGAAGCCGTGCAACTCATCGGCGAGCGCTGCCGCGAATTTGGCATCGACGCCCAGTGGCAGGACGGCTACCTCGCGGCCGCCATCGGCAAGGGCAAGGCGCGCGAACTGCGCGAGGGCCTGGAAGCCCTGGAGCGCGACTACGGCTATGCAGGCATGCGCTATATCGAGGGTGAGGAAGTGCACCAGTGGATCGCCAGCGAGCGTTACAGCGCCCTGGCCCATGATCCGCGCGGTGGCCACCTGCACCCCCTGCTTTATACCCAGGGACTGGCGCGGGCCGCCGAGGGACTGGGCGCACGCCTGTACGAGAACTCCCGTGCGCTGCGCATCGAGCGCGGCGCGCACCCGGTCGTGCACACCGCCACGGGCAGCGTGCGCTGCACCCAGGTGCTGCTGGCCGGCAACGTCTATCTTGAAGGCCTGGCGCCCAGCATCCGCCACCGCATCATGCCCGTGGGCACTTTCATTGCCGCCAGCGCAGTGCTTGGGAAAGAACGCGCCAACGCGCTGATCCCCAGCCGCTCAGCGGTGTGCGACACGCAGTTCGTGCTCGACTACTACCGCCTCTCGGCCGACCACCGCATGCTCTTTGGCGGGCGCGTGAGCTACACGACGCTCGCGCCGCGCAACCTGGCCGCGGCCATGCGCCAGCGCATGGTCGACGTCTTTCCCCAGCTGCACGACGTGGCCATCGAGTATTCCTGGGGGGGCTTCGTGGACATCACCATGAACCGTGCACCCGACTTTGGCCGCATCGACCCCAACCTGTATTACCTGCAGGGCTTCTCGGGGCATGGCCTCGCCCTTACGGGACTGGCAGGACGGGTGGCGGCCGAAGCCATCCGGGGACAGGCGAGCCGCTTCGATCTTTTTGCCCAGCTGCGCCACCGGGATTTCCCGGGCGGCGCCGCCCTGCGCGTGCCGGCCCTGGTGCTGGCCACGAGCTGGTACCGCCTGCGCGACCTGCTGGGCTGAGGCCTGCGCGGCCAGCGGCTCAGGCGAGTATCTGGCCGCCGTCCACCACGAGGGTCTGGCCGGTGATCCAGCGCGCGCCCGGCGAGGCCAGAAAAAGCGCCACGTCGGCCACCTCCTCGGGCGTACCCAGGCGGCCCAGCGGGATGGCCTCGCGGATGCGCGTGTAGAGCGGGTCGCCCGCGAGGCGGCGCGCTTCCCAGGTACCCCCGGGGAACTCGATGGATCCGGGGGCAATGGCATTGACGCGGATGCCGCGGCTGGCCAGCAGCAGCGCCTGGCTGCCGGTGTACTGGATCATGGCCGCCTTGACGGCCGCATAGGCGGGGGTGCGGCGCGAGGGCCGCAGGCCGGAGATCGAGGCGATGTGCAGGATGCAGGGCGCGTGCGCGGCCGACCGGGCGGCCTCCAGGCTCGCGGGCATATGCGCAAGCGCCTCCTGCGAAGCGCGCACCATGGCCAGCACGTCCACGTTGAGGCTGTCGGCCCACTCGGCTTCGCTGTCACCCAGGCCAAAGCCGGAGGCGTTGTTCACGAGGATATCGAGGCCCCCCAGGGCCGCCGCGGCGGACCGCACGTAGGCGCGCACCGCGGCGCCATCGGCGAGGTCACAGACGGCCGCATGGGCACTGGCGC
>Ga0209067_10002260_pt1 | contig 11466 bp, 6 predicted proteins | sample ColStrG_CSR_2013_FD_187199 | JGI IMG/M metagenome (GOLD analysis project Ga0209067, IMG submission 187199) | Freshwater sediment microbial communities in response to fracking from Pennsylvania, USA - Cold Stream Run_MetaG_CSR_2013 (SPAdes)... | ecosystem: Environmental > Aquatic > Freshwater >... | reverse complement strand
TTTTGAAGAACGGCCACGTTCGCGCCTCCTTTAAGGAAGGGGAATACCTTCGCTTTGTGTTAAAGAAGGGTCACCGCCATGCCGAGGGGCACATTGTTGAACTGAATGATTTTTCCATGATTACCTCAAATGATACAGTCAAATTCAAAGACATATTGAAAATCGACATCAGAAAACACAGAGGTCCAGCCAGAACAAGTAACGGGATCGGCGGACTTCTTTTTTTGGGTGGGATTATTTATTTGGCAGTTGATCAATTAAATGTGGCCATCGGGGTGAACGCACAAAATGACACGCCGGCAGAGTGGATAATTCCGATTGCCGTGATTGGCGTTGGAGCGGCCATGATCTTTATTCGTCCCCGATACATGAGCCTAAACGGAATTCAATATTTACAAACCGTGGATTATACGTCCCCCTTTTATCAGCGTTGAGATTTTTTTCCCACTTCTCCCGATTCTGATTACCTTCGCAAAATTTCTATTTATGACTATAGACAAGTTGAGAGACTTGAGGGCCCGCATTGTGGCTTTGAGGAGGTATCTTTGACTACGATCGCAAGATTGTTGAGATTCAGGATGAAGAACGCATTTCACATCAATCCGATTTTTGGAACAACCCCAAACAGGCAGAAGTTATTTTAAAAAACATCCGCATCAAGAAGGTGTGGACCGATGCATACGAGAAAGTCACCAAGCAGTTGGATGATCTTGAAGTGCTTAATGAATTTCACCAAGCAGGAGATGTGAGCGAAGAAGAATTGGATGGCGAATATTTGTCAACGGCGAAATCCATTGAGGAGTTGGAGTTTAAAAAAATGCTTAGCCATGAGGAAGACCAACTCAGTGCGGTGATGGAAATCAATCCGGGTGCCGGCGGAACAGAAAGCCAAGACTGGGCTGAGATGCTCAACCGCATGTACATCATGTGGGGAGAAAAGAGTGGCTACAAAGTTTCGCAGATCGATTACCAATCCGGTGATGTGGCCGGGATAAAATCGGCCACCCTTGAGTTTGAAGGCGCTTTCGCTTATGGGAAATTGAAATCAGAGATTGGAGTTCATCGCCTAGTTCGCATTTCACCGTTCGATTCCAACCAACGCCGACACACTTCCTTTGCTTCTGTTTTCGTTTATCCGAAAGTCGATGACACCATTGAAATCGAAGTCAATCCGGCGGACGTGGAATTGCAAACCTCCCGTTCCGGGGGAGCGGGAGGGCAGAATGTAAATAAGGTTGAAACGAAAGTTCAACTCACGCACAAACCTACCGGCATTGTTATCGTTTGCCAGGTGGAGCGAAGCCAGCACGCCAACCGGGAGCGGGCCATGCAGATGTTGAAATCGAAACTCTATCAGCGCGAGTTGGATAAACGAAATGCGGCACGTGACAAAGTGGAGGCCGGAAAAATGAAAATTGATTTCGGTTCGCAAATCCGCAACTATGTTTTGCATCCCTATAAGTTGGTGAAAGATGCACGAACAGGGGTGGAGCGCACGGATGCGCAAAATGTACTAGATGGTGATCTGGACGATTTTATAAAGGCATTTTTACTGGAAGCCCAAGAGAAAACAACGACTTAATTTCATCCATGGAAATTGAGGATAGCCAACGGCTGAACATTAAAAAATGGCCGCCGGAAGAACGGCCGCCGGAAAAACGTTTGCGGGATCACCTCCTTGGTGTACCGGACCGCTATTTCAGTTTCGCTGACGAAGGCTTGCTATGAAACTTTTATTTGGGATCATATTGGTCGGAAGTGTTGGCCTGGGGTTCTTTATCCTGTCCAGAAAGGATCACCAAGTAAATGCAAGGCCCGTGATCAAGACCGCTTCCACCCAGGGAGTTATCGAGAATATTTCTCCCGTTATTGATTCCAATCCCTTTGTTAAAAATGTGCTAGAAGAATTTGACGGATTTATAAAAACGGCTATTGTAAATCGTCAGGCACCGGGTGCTGCCGTGGCCATTTTAAAAGATACCAACATTATTTTTTTAAAGGGATATGGATTGCGGGATACGCATAAACCGGATTCTATCGATACCCGGACGGTCTTCCGATTGGGTTCCGTTTCAAAAAGTGTGACCGCCACGTTGGTCGCCGTTTTAGTAAACGAGGGTATCCTTCACTGGGATGACCCGGTGATCAAATACCTTCCGGACTTCCGTCTCAAAACGGAAGAGGCGACTAGAAAATTAACGCTTCGTCATTTACTGTCTCATACCATAGGTTTGCCTTATCATGCCTATACCATCATGATCGAAGACCATGCCCCCTTTGATACACTCATTGATCACTTGAAGGATTTGGACTTAGTGGGCAAGCCAGGCGAGGTGTATAGTTATCAAAACGTGGGATTTAGTTTGATCGGGAGCGTGATTGAAAAAGCCACCGGAAAAAAATTGGAGCAAGTCTTTACCGAGAAACTCTTTCTTCCTCTGGGAATGAAAGATGCCTCTGCCTCCTACGCCAAAATAATGATGAGCCACAACGTGGCCATGCCACATTATTTTACCAAACCGACAACGATTTCATCCACCTATTATTCGGTTGCTCCTGCTGGCGGAATAAATGCGAGCATTCAGGACATGGCCATTTGGTTGAAGGCACTCATGGGAAATCAGGAGAAAATACTCCCTAAGAAAAGCATCGCCGAAATTTTTGAACCTCAAGTTAGAGCCATTGCACGCAACAATTATTTCTGGCAGTGGAAGCGAGTGAGGAAGTCATACTATGGATTGGGTTGGCGAGTGATTACATTTAATAATGATACAATTGAGTACCATGGAGGTTATGTCAATAATTATCGCTGTGAGGTAGCCTTAAATTTGAAAAAGAAAATTGCCATTGCCCTACTTGTCAATTCACCTGGGAACCTCCCGGATATGGGCATTCCCAAGTTTTTAAAAATCTATGATCGGTATTTGGATTCGATTAATCACTGGAAGCCTAAGCCGGTTTTATGAAAATGAGAAATGTAGCTCTTGGGGTTCTTGCCTTGGTTGTGGCCGTGACCATCTATTATTCCTTTCCAGGACAGGATTGGGGAAAACAGTACGAAGCGGAAATCAACCAAGAACGCAGGACGAAGGATGATTTTATGCGCTCCAGTGCGTCGTCTCCGTTTGGCGAAAGGAAGAAAAATTTTATGCACTTGAATTATTTCCCTGTTGATTTAAAGTATCGTATCAGCGCGAAATTGATTCCGATCGACAACAAGAAAGTGGTGGTGCTTCCGACGAGCGATAACGCCGAGAAAAAATATTTGGAATACGCCTTCGCCGAATTTGAATTGAACGGGACGGTATGCCAATTGCTCCTTCTCGAAATCATGGAAGAAGGCCCCTATCGGGGCACTTTATTTCTTGCTTTTGCCGATGCTACCAGCGCGAATGAAACCTATGGCGCCGGTCGTTACCTCGATGTAAAAAAAATCCCGGGTGCCTCCTCCATGTTGTTGGATTTTAACCAATCGTACAATCCGTATTGTGCCTATTCGGAAAATTACTCATGCCCTTTTCCGCCAAAAGAAAATATTTTAAAAATAGCTGTCCGGGCAGGTGAGAAAAAGTATCACGATTGAGGTAAATCATCAATCTCAAATCGTAAATCTTAAATTTAGATGTTGTAAATTACCCTTTCAATAAAAAGTTATGTCGATAAAAATCCGCAAGCAAGACGCGCTCGATTACCACACCAAAGGGCAACCTGGCAAGATTGAAGTAACGCCCACCAAAGAATTGAGCACGCAACTGGATTTAGCCTTGGCCTATTCACCTGGCGTCGCTGAGCCCTGCAAAGAAATCGCGGCCAACCGGGAAGACGTTTACAAATATACCAGTAAAGGAAATTTGGTTGCCGTGATTACCAACGGCACAGCGGTGCTCGGCCTTGGAAACATTGGGCCAGAGGCGGCCAAGCCGGTGATGGAAGGGAAAGCCGTATTGTTTAAAAAATACGCCGGCATCGATAGTTTTGATATTGAAATCAATGAAGAAGATCCAGATAAATTTATTGCCATCGTAAAAGCGCTGGAGCCAACCTTTGGCGGGATCAACCTGGAAGACATCAAGGCACCCGAATGTTTCAAGATTGAAACGGTGTTGCGCCAGAAAATTAAGATCCCCATCATGCACGACGACCAGCATGGAACAGCGATCATTTCCAGTGCTGCTTTATTGAACGCACTTATCGTGGCAGGAAAAAAAATGGAGAATATTGTGTTAGTGGTGAATGGTGCCGGGGCGGCAGCGGTTTCCTGCACCAAATTATATCTCGCGTTGGGTTTGAAAAAAGAGAACCTAATCATGTGTGATAGCAAGGGGGTGATCCATAAGGAAAGACCGGGGCTTGATGCCAGCAAGCTTGAATTCGCCACAACCCGCAAAATAACGACACTGCAAGAGGCGGTAAAAGGGGCTGATGTTTTTATCGGATTGTCGGTGGCCGATATTCTTAAACCGGAAGATGTGTTGTCGATGGCGAAGGACCCAATTGTATTTGCCTTAGCAAACCCAAATCCGGAAATCGCCTATGACCTTGCCAAAAAAACAAGGCCTGATATTATTATGGGAACGGGTCGTTCCGATCATCCCAATCAAATCAACAATGTGCTGGGCTTCCCGTATATTTTTCGGGGGGCATTGGATGTGCGCGCCACGGAAATTAACGAGGCCATGAAGTTAGCGGCAGTACGGGCACTTTCGGAATTGGCCAAAGAACCGGTGCCCGATATTGTTTTCCAGGCTTACGGCGTTGATAAAATTCAGTTCGGAAAGGATTATCTGATTCCAAAACCGCTGGACCCTCGCCTGATCACCACGGTTTCACCGGCCGTGGCAAAAGCGGCCATGGATTCTGGAATAGCAGCAAACCCAATAACGGACTGGGATAAGTACAATGTCGATTTATTAAAACGGATCGGCATCGATCAAAAGTTGACGTCACGCATTATTGATCAGGCGAGAAAAAAACCGAAGCGAATTCTGTTTGCTGAAGCAGACCATTTAAAAATTTTAAAGGCGGCCCAGATTTTACACGACGAAAATATTGCACAACCTATTTTGTTAGGAAGCCGCGTTGAAATTGATCGGTTGGTGAAAGAACATAGCCTTGAGTTGGGTGATTGTAAAATCATTGACCCTCGCGAAGAAAAAGGGCTAACTGAAAAATATGCTCAAGTCTATCATGAAAGACGCGGAAGAAAAGGGATTACCTATCAAGATGCTTTACGTCAAATGCGGGACCGAAATGCGTTTGGGGCCATGATGCTTGAGTTTGGAGAGGCGGATGCGCTGGTCTCCGGGTTAACCAAAGATTATTCAAAGACCATTTTGCCATCGCTCCAAATTATTGGAATGGCCCCCGGAGTGAATCGGGTAGCGGGAATGTACATCATCATGAATAAGAAAGGCACTTTCTTTTTTGCTGATTGTACGGTAAACGTTGATCCGACGGCCGATGAGCTGGTCGGTATCATCGGGTTGGCTTCAAGGGGTGTGCAGTTTTTTGACATTGAACCACGTGTTGCCGTTTTATCCTATTCAAATTTTGGATCGAGCAAAGGAGGCATACCGGAAAAAACCAAAGAAGCCGTGCGCTTAGCTAAAGAAAAATACCCCAATCTGATTTTGGATGGTGACATTCAGGCCAACGTTGCCTTTGACACCGAACTCCAACAAGAAATTTATCCTTTCAGCGCGCTGGCAAAGCAAGGGGCAAACACCTTGATCTTCCCCAATCTTGCCGCGGGCAATATCGCCTACAAATTATTGATGGAAATAGGCGGGGCGGAAGCCATTGGTCCGATTTTGATGGGCATGAAAAAACCAGTTCATGTATTGCAACTGGGCAGTTCGATTCGCGACATTGTTAACATGGCCGCTATCGCTGTGGTGGACGCGCAAATTCATGAGAAGAATGAGCACCTCTGACATTTAAAAATGACTTGATTTGAGAATTTGAGAATAGATGCATTTGATTTCCAAATTGCTTAATTTTCAAATTTTCAAATTCAACCATGATCGCCTACCTCAAAGGAAAACTTGTCCACAAAGAACCAACCCATGTGTTGATGGAAGTGAATGGAATCGGTTACCAAGCCGGCATCTCCCTGCACACTTTTTCACAAATCAAAGACCGAGAGGATATCAAGCTGTTCACTTACCTCCATGTACGGGAGGATGCGCATATTTTATTTGGATTTGCCAGCGAATCGGAAAAGCAAATGTTCCAGCTGTTGATTTCGGTTAATGGCGTTGGACCAAGCACAGCGCTGGTGGTGTTGAGTTATTTGGCGCCCGACGAGTTGAAATCAGCTATTTTGAATGAAAACACGGCTGCCTTGCAAGCAGTGAAGGGTATTGGGGGTAAGACCGCCCAACGGCTAATCCTGGAATTGAAGGATAAGCTCAAGAAAGAAACCATGGAAGAAACCCCTGGAATTCCCGGAATAATGCGCAATACCATGCGGCAAGAAGCGTTAACTGCTTTGGTTACGCTGGGAATAAGCAAAGCTCAGGCCGAAAAGAGCATAGATACTCTTCTGAAAAAATCAGGAGGGGCGATAAGTTTGGAAGAGCTTGTAAAGCAAGCGTTAAAAACCGCCTAAATACGATTGAGAGGGTTACAACGGAAAGGACAGTTCATCTTAGGACTGGGCATTTGCATTGCAAGTTGCTGGCCCGCCTCTATTTCTTTTGCCCAAGACTCACTCAAAACAAAAAAGCAGGACTCCTCTAAGTACCAGATCGTCAACCCGTACCTTCCTAATTTCCGGGTTCGTGATCGCCATGGTGACCCCTTCTCCAATTATACCACCTCATCACCATTTATTCTAAAAGACCCAAAGAACCTCAAGACGGAAATCACGCTGGATACCGGAATGCATTACAACATTTCTGAGAAAATGGGTAAGCTCAACTTCCGTCCCAATTCCAGCATGTCGTTTCGTGATTTTACAAGGCAACAGGACAAGGTTTTTCAAAAAAATTATTATCAAAACAAAAGTTTGGCACTTGACGGAGAGAGCGCCGTTAGCAGTAGAAATCTGTTACCAAAATTGTACCTCAGCCCGGTGATGGATCGAATTTTCGGCGGCAATTATATTGAACTTACGCCCAAAGGTTTTGTGACCCTGGACTTGGGTGGATCATTTCAAAAAATTCAAAACCCATCCATCCCCATTCGACAACAGCGAAATGGGGGATTGGAATTTGGGCAGCAGATAAACTTAAACGTGTCTGGAAAAATTGGCGAGAAGCTCAAGATCAATACGAACTTCGATACCAACAACTCCTTTGATTTTCAAAACAGCATGAAGGTGGAATATTCCGGTCTTAAAGAAGATCTGCTCAAGAAACTTGAAATCGGAAACGTGAGTCTGCCGCTGAATAACAGTTTGATCAAGGGTGCACAGAACTTGTTTGGCGTAAAAGCACAATTGCAGTTCGGGAAACTGACCTCCACCATCATTGCGACCACACAACGGGGGAAGCAATCCACGCTTCATGTTTCCGGCAGCGGCAATGGGGTGGCGCAAGGCCGGCCTTTTGAAATCGTCGCCTCGAACTATGATGATAACCGGCACTTTTTCCTGGCGCAATTTTTTCGCGACAACTTTGCCAAATGGTTAGGAGCGATACCGGGGCAAGTTTCTTCAGGGATTAACATCACGCGCCTGGAGGTCTATTCCATCAACCGGCAAAATGATACGCAGTCACTTCGCGATGTGGTCGCGTTTATGGACATGGGCGAATCAGATAAGATTTACCGAAAAGATGTATTCACCCAAATTTTACATGACGGCGCACCAGCCAACAATAATAACAATGACCTTTTTTACAAAAAATATTTGGGCGGAATTCCGCCCGCTTCAACGGGCATTGAGGAGATCCTTAAAGGTCCAACTTTTGGGCCCCAAGGTTTGGCGCCCGGCACGGACTATGAAAAATTAAATAGCGCCCGCAAACTAGCCACCACCGAATATACCTTTAACGCGCAATTAGGCTACGTTACCCTTCAACGGAAGTTACAGAATGATGAAGCCTTGGCGGTAGCCTTTGAGTATACTTACAACGGCAAGGTCTACAAAGTTGGTGAACTAACCGAAGATTATTCGAGTAAAGCCACCACCGACGTAATCTATTTAAAATTGCTTCGTCCGCGGTCAATCAATATCAAAGACCAAGCTACCGGAAAAATTATTCCGACCTGGAACCTGATGATGAAAAACATTTATAACCTGAATGTAACATCGCTCACTCGGGACGGATTTCAGTTGCGGGTTATTTATCGGGATGATAAAACGGGTATCGATAATCCTCAACTGCAGGTATCGGGCGTGGCGGGAACCAAACAATTGATCAGTGTCATTGGTCTGGATCGACTCAATCCCTACAACGATCCTCAGCCTGATGGCAACTTTGATTATGTGGAGGGAATTACCATTCAATCGGCAACGGGCTTGATCATTATACCCTACTTGGAACCATTTGGCGAGACGCTGACCAATAACTTATTCGACCTGGAAACAAATCCGGATACAAAAGCGGCCCTTATCAACAAATATGTTTACGATACGCTTTACCATACCACACAGGTGGAAGCGGCGCTGGTCAACACGAAAAACAAATTTTATTTCACGGGCTCATTTAAGGCCGGGTCCGGCCGTGATATTGTTATTCAAGGGTTTAACATCACGCCCGGTTCCGTGAAAGTTTTTTCTGGTGGAACACCCTTGCGCGAAGGGGTTGATTATACCGTTGACTACACGTTTGGAAAAGTGACTATCCTTAATGAAGGTATTCTTAGCTCTGGCAAAGACCTGGACATTACTTACGAACAACAGGATCCATTTGCTTTTCAAACGCGGTCGTTGTTAGGAACGCGACTGGATTATAAATTAGATAACGATATCAATATTGGCGGAACGTTTTTATACTACAATGAGCGGCCCCTAATTACCCGCAACCTGATCGGCAACGAGCCGGCAAGAAACATTCAGTATGGGTTGGATTTGAACATGAAAAAAAATTCACGCGTACTTACCAAATTAGTGGATGCACTTCCCTTTCTTCAAACCAAAGAAACATCCACCGTTACCATCAATGCGGAGTTTGCGCAGCTCCTGCCGGGCACATCCAACAAAATTAACGGACAAGGAACATCATTCATCGATGACTTTGAAAATGCCGCTACCCCCTACAGCTTGATGTCACCTCAGTCATGGCGGTTGGCATCCACACCGCGGGCTGATCCAAAATTAGATTTAAGCAACGGTGCGCTGAATGATTTGCGTGCAGGGTACCGACGCGCCAAGCTGGCATGGTATCAAATCGACAACATTTTTTATACCGGTGGTTCCGGAACAAACTATGCTCCCCCTAACATTGATCAAAATAATCACTATACGCGTGCCGTACCACCGAATGAAATATTTCCTTACTTCGATCCCTACGTTGGCAATTTTTATCAGCCTATTTTAAATTTTGCCTACTATCCGGCTGAGCGCGGGCCGTACAACTACAATTTCAAGGAGCTCAATACACAAGGCCTGTTTAACAACCCCACCCTAAACTGGGCAGGCGTCACGACAGCCATTCGCACCAACGTGGACTTTGATGCCGCCAATATAGAATACATCGAATTTTGGTTGATGGATCCCTTCATTCAGGGCGCCAACGGAAAAGTGGAGGACGGATCGGCGGGAGCAACAAACAACACGACAGGAGGAAGGCTTTCATTTCATTTAGGAAGCATCTCGGAAGATGTTGGTCATGATGGATACCAAGCGTTTGAAAACGGATTACCCATCACCAACAGCATATCCCAAGGAAACTATGATGGCGTTTATACCAACAGCGCGTGGGGTTATGTTTCTAACAAGCAATACCTCAACAACGCATTTGATAATTCAACCACTTCACGTCCCAACCAGGACGTAGGTCTTGACGGGCTCAACAGTGCCAGTGAAGTAACAGACCCTAAATTCAGTAGTTTAATTCCAGGCACACCGGCAGAAGCAATCGTAAAACTTGATCCTTCTGCCGATGACTTCAAGTATTATTTGGGTACAGACTACGATGCTGAAAAGGCTCAGATTTTAAAGCGCTATAAAAATTTTAATGGGATGGAAAATAATTCTCCCATTGTTTCTGGTACACAAGCCTACTCCACGGCGGGCACGACCATTCCGGATAATGAAGATTTGAATGGTGACAATACGCTGACCGACCTGGAGGACTATTATGCCTACAATATTGATCTCCTCCCCGGCCAGCTTAATGTAGGGAAAAAATATATCGTTGACATGATTCAACCAAAGATAAAGGGGTTAGAAGACGTGACTTGGTATCTCTTCCGCATCCCTATACGTGAATTTGATGCGCAAGTGGGCGATATCAACGGTTTTAAAACCATCAAGTACATCCGTATGATCATGTCGGGTTTTCAGCAACCGGTGGTTTTGCGCATGGCTAATTTCCGGTCCGTTGGTCAACGATGGAGGCAGTACGCTGGAAACTTGCAGGAGTCTGCCCTTACCCAAGTGATTGAACCCAACCTGGACAACTTTACAGTCTCCACGGTGAACATCGAAGAAAACGGACAACCGGCAAATGATAAACCGGGCTATGTTGAGCCATTGGCTCGCGATAAAGATGTTACTTCAGTAGTTCAACGCCGGCTTAATGAGCAATCCGGTCAGCTGTGCATTACCGGTTTGCCCGATGGGGATGCCCGTGCGATGTATAAAAACGTGTCAATGGATTTGTTTAATTACAGGCACATCAAAATGTTTATGAGTGTGCACGGACCTTCACCGTTAAAAGACAATTCGGTAAAGGGCTTTTTACGCTTGGGAACTGACTTTGATCAGAACTACTATGAGATTGAATTGCCCTTGAAGGTGACCCCACCCGCCACCCGTGCTGCCGATGCCGTTTGGCCCGAACAAAATCAGATTGATTTAGACCTTGATCAGCTTTACGCATTGAAGATCCAGCGTGATAAGGCGGGGTATTCCTTAACCGTTCCCTATCCGCTGGGTGGGGCCATACCCGTTGGTGACGGGAAACACAGTGTTCGCGTGATGGGTAGACCTGACCTGAGTCAATTAAAAATGATTATGATCGGGGTGCGCAACCCCAGAGACGATGGAAGAGCATACGATGTTTGTCTTTGGGCGGATGAACTGCGCCTGACGGACTTTGATCAAACGGCAGGATGGGCAGCCAATGCGGTGGTGAGTGCCAAGCTGGCGGACCTGGGTACGGTCACCGGTTCGTTTCGTCACATTGGCTTTGGTTATGGTGGGGTGCAAACAAAAATTTCAGAGCGCGCGCGCGGTGTTACCAACCAGTTTGACATTTCCACTAACCTGAACCTTGAAAAATTGTTGCCGCGGAAAACGGGGCTAAAAATTCCGATGTTCTTTAGCTATGAAAGTATCATTATTGATCCTAAGTA
>Ga0209067_10002256_pt1 | contig 11485 bp, 8 predicted proteins | sample ColStrG_CSR_2013_FD_187199 | JGI IMG/M metagenome (GOLD analysis project Ga0209067, IMG submission 187199) | Freshwater sediment microbial communities in response to fracking from Pennsylvania, USA - Cold Stream Run_MetaG_CSR_2013 (SPAdes)... | ecosystem: Environmental > Aquatic > Freshwater >... | reverse complement strand
ACATATTGCTTGGCGATCATCATGTCTTTTACGGGAATACCCTCTGTAATGGCCACAATGACGGCAATGCCAGCTTCGGCGGCTTCCATGATCGAGTCTGCCGCAAAAGCGGGAGGAACAAAAATGATGGACACATCGGCTCCGGTTTTTTCCACAGCTTCTTTTACAGTGTTGAAAACCGGTCGACCCAAATGAACTTGGCCTCCTTTGCCAGGTGTAACCCCGCCGACCACATTTGTACCATATTCAATCATTTGGCCGGCATGAAAAGATCCTTCCGATCCGGTAAAGCCTTGCACGATAACCCGTGAGTTTTTGTTGACCAGTACGCTCATGATTTCAAAAGTTTGAGTAACAAAATTAGGATAATTCTTCGGGCAGCCAAGAAATAAAAAAGCCCCGATGAATCGAGGCCTTTTCCAAACTTATAACCATTTACTTTGTTGACTTCAGCTTATTCCTCAACAGGAACTCCTCATAGCCATCTTTATAGGTTGGATTGGCCGGATCCATTTTAATGGCTTGCTCATAGCATGTTATAGCGTCAATAAACAATTTCTTTTCTTCGTAGATGGAAGCCAGGAGATATTTATTGAATGCTGTTTCTTCTTTTAGGTCAGCCGTTTCTTCGCTGAGCTGCTTTTTAACAACGTCATACCTGCCCGGCGATAATTTTTTGATCAGGTGTTGTTCGGATTTGCTTTTTGCATCCGCCTTGGATTTTACTTCTACCAACACGGCGGTTTCATTGGCAAACTTTGGGTCATTCAAATCAATTTGAGTAACATTCTCGGGCGTCTCTATTTTTGCCAATTCCTCGTCAAACATATTTTTTATTGAGACGATGTAAGGAGCACCACCCTTGGACGACTCCCAGTTGATGACGGCCACCGTATTATAAATTTCCGCATACTGATTTTCCGGTAGGAATACTTTGATGTCTTCCAAGCCACGGTGAACGGCTCCGGTGGCGCTCAACCTGTTTTTCTTGGCTTCGGCCGAGTTGCTGCTCAGAATAAAATCGGTGTATTTGTTCAGTACGCTTGATCCGTTGCCCACCTTAGCGGCCAAGTCATCAACTTTATAATTTCCAGCTTGTTTTACTTCCAGCGGCTTTCCACTAACGTGAACTAACCCTACCGAAGCATTCTCAGAAATTTTTAATTCATCCCCCTTTTTAAGTTGGGCGCCAGTTTTGACGGGTTGCCAGGAATCACCGGACTTTACTTCATTTGCGCCTTTATTGGCCAACACCCGGAAGGTGTACTCCTGGGCGCGCGACAGGAAGGTAATAAAGAGAAAGCCTACGACCGCTAAAATTTTAACTTGTTTCATGATTTGTTTGTGATTTGCGCTTCGAAATTAATAAAAATCGTGCCATAAGACAGATTATGTTTTTTGATTTATACCTGTTCCCTTCGCTTTGTAAGCCAATCTTCAGTTATTGTTTGGAGCGGCTTTAATAAGTCATAGCATGGTCCAACTAAAGCGATAACAGCCATAGCCAGGGTTAAATCTAATTTGACGTTGGAGGCCCCAAAGATCCAAACGACCATTCCTGAAATAATTAATATTTCAATAATTTGAACAATGACAGACAAGGCATCGTACCAGATTGGTAGCTTGTCGTCAATGACTTTGAATAAAGCCACCGTTAAAATACATAGAATTGAAGCGATAGTATATTTTTGCCATTCGGCTAATTGATTGATATAATCTTCGTTTAAGATCATGATCACTGAGTTGGCGTGAATCACCGGGCCAAACATGTCTGGATTTGCTCTGCCAGCAACGCTCTTGTTTAACGGTGTAAAGAATTTGTCCTCCCAAGCTGGGTCTCCAAACTTCTTGCCCAAAAATCCCATAATTACAATTTTGTCTTTAAATAGCCTGGGATCAAAATCTTCATTCAATACCTCCTTTACATCGATGAGGTAGCATAAAACTCTGTAATGACTTTGCTCCAACTCCAAACTATCGAGCGTTTTTAATTTTACATCGACGGTTTCCGCATTGCCTCTGAAATTGATGAGCTCCTCTTCATTGTTTCTCTGGAGAAACTTCATGGCCCTCAACGAATCATATTTCAAAGCCAACTTTACCGAAAATGCGTATTCTATTTTTCCGTTAGCTTCATATTTTGGATTCAGAGAACTACAATATTTAACATCCTCCTGGTAGTTGGCATCCGTCGGCAGATTTGCAAACCCGTGGTCGGCAAAATTCGCGAACATGGGATCAGACACCTCCATGGAATCATAGTAGGGGTCGGCGTCCGGATTTTTTGCCGTAGCGGTTTTGGGTAAAAGTTTTGAAACGAGCACCACATTTCCCGCCTGTTGGATGGCATCACTCAGCAGCAAATTCCCCAGCGTATCCAACAACTGCGGGCAGTTAATAGAGTCTTTCAACCCCCCTTCACAGTCAAAATAGCTATCGATGCCAATCACTTTAGGTTTAAATTTGCTAATAATTTGAATCTCTCGAGCTACCTCTCTTCGGCTGAGTTCTCCAATGTTCACCAGAACAACCCTCTCATCAATTTTTGGATCCTCCCTAAGCCTTGAAAAAACCTGATTGGTTAATTCAAACTGGCCTAGCGCTTGCGAGACGGGATCAAATGCCGTAAATAATTTTAAATCGGTGATAAAATTCACGACCCAAAGCATAATGAAAACAAATGCGGTAACAAAAACGCATTTAAACCAAAATTTTACCATAGGGCATGGGGTTATCTGGTAAATTTAGAAATTTACAGGAAATGATTTTCCCACTTTGAAAACCGCCGTTCACCGTCCAGGGAACCTACAGGAAGTTGAAAAGGAAGTCCTCCATGGAAATGTCGTTGTCCTGGCGCAGGCGATTACGCTCTGTGAAAGCCAAAAACCATCTGACCAACGAAAGTCGGATGACTTGCTGCAAAAGCTGTTGCCCCATACGGGCCGCTCATTGCGGATTGGAATCACCGGCGCCCCGGGCGTGGGAAAAAGCACCTTTATTGAAGTATTTGGCAACTACCTGACGGCACTTCAAAAGAGAATAGCGGTGCTGGCCATAGACCCTAGCAGTGAAAAAACGAAAGGAAGTATTTTAGGCGACAAAACCAGGATGGAAGAATTGGCAAAAGATCCGCTTGCTTTTATTCGACCCACTGCAACGGGCCACACCTTAGGTGGTGTTGCTGATAAAACGCGCGAAGCCATGTTGCTTTGCGAAGCTGCTGGCTTTGAAATTATTTTGGTAGAAACGGTGGGTGTAGGTCAATCGGAAACGGCTGTGCGAAACATGGTCGACTTTTTTCTATTATTACAACTGGCCGGAGCAGGTGATGAATTACAGGGTATTAAGAAAGGCATCATGGAAATGGCCGATGGTATTGTGATAACCAAAGCGGACGGAGAAAACGAAAAAAGGGCAAAGCAAGCACAAACGGAATATCAACAGGCCCTGCATTTGTTTCAGCCCTCGGAATCGGGCTGGCGGCCAAGGGTGTTGACCACATCAGCGCTCGAAAGAAAAGGCGTCGATGAAGTTTGGAAGTTGATCGAGGCGTTTCATTTGTTCTCGCTTAAAACCAATTTTTTTCAAAGAAATCGTGCCCAGCAAAACCTGCACTGGTTCCGCGCCAGCGTAGAGCAGTGGTTTAAAACTAAAATACTAAATTCGAAAGGGGCTTCCCGTAAATTCAAATCGTTTGAAAAAAAAGTGGTAGAAGGTAAAATCGCCCCTTCAAAGGCTGCTCGAGAAATTGTCAACTCGTTACTAAAGAAGTAGGTCAGGACTTTTTATTATTGTCGTTAAAGCCGTAAGGGCAATGCCTACATCTGTTTTGGCAACAAAGGCCCCTCTTGCGATGATATTGTTGCGTGAATACCATCACTCCTTTTTCAAAATAGAAATCTTCTCCTTCTTTTAGTGCGATACCTTTGTTCACAACCAAGCGGCCCAATTAATTTTCTTGCAAGAAACCTACTTCACCATCGCCAATGGGCATGCCGGGTGGAGGCGGAAGCAAACTTTCGACCTTATATTGGTCAGGGTCTTCTTGTAACGCGTTAATCTGTCTTATCAAGTAGGAAAAATGGGCTTTCCACTCTTCGTCTGTTGTACTTTTTGCGGCAAGCCAGGACTTTAACTGATCCAATTTTAGAAATGCAATGGCCCTGGTTTCGGCTGTGGCATTTTTGTGCAGGGCCAACTTGGTCAGGTTGGTGAACAGCACGTAATTGGTCGTCATTTGTATAACTCCTTCAAGGCCCCCTTGCGGAGGGGATTTAAAGGTTGCCGCCATAAGCCGGTCAATCACACTTTCCAAACTCGGCAGCTTTGCGTTTCTGGCATGATGTTCCGTCAACCGATTGGCTCTGGCGGGATGCAAGACTAAGCTGAAAGTCATATCGGCCGCGGTCTCAGCAAGGGAGAGCGGATCAAATGTCAATTCGGTTTTAATCTTAATCAGTTCGCGGTGACGCGAGTAACCCAGCGCCCTGGGCGGAATGATTTTCAATAGGCTTTCGGGTAAAACCAACGCCGACGGATCGACTGTTTTCACAATGGCGTCAAGTGCTTTTGCTTCCTGTTCCGCGGTAAGCAACTCGGCAATCGGCTGACCGTCTCCACGAAGGGCATATCGGTAATTCAATCCGCCGATCACTTTGGCAGCCGCCTCCAGTTGATAGCGGTGAAAGAAATAGACTGGCACCAGCACCTCTTCCAGCGTCGCCATTGGAGCCCCGGGCTTGATATTTTTTTCTCCAAAATTTTTCAACGCCACATCCCGGATTCCCATTACGCGATTCAATTCATCAGCCGGGTCTTTTCCATTATCCCATAAGTGAGTATAAGGGTGGGCTCCACCCAAAGGCCTGGCATCCTGATCGGATAGAAATGTCATTCCTGCTTTCAATGAATTTTGAACGATGTCATTCAAGGCTTTGTCTTCGTCTGTTCCTTGCGGAAAATCCTGATAGCCAAAGGCAATGCTGGCTTTATCGAATTCGCCGATCTTGGTATCGTAAGCTTCGCTTAGGTCTATTTTCCCGTCGATGAGTTTGGCCACCGGATGGGGATAATCCATGACGGATGAGAAATTTTCCGAACTGGAAGAATAAGCATGGGCTAATCCCAATGTATGACCGACTTCGTGGGCGGCCAATTGCTTAAGCCTTGCCAAGGCCATTTGTTCCATTTCTTTGGATACGGGTTTGCCTTCTTCATATGGTGCGAGCAACCCTTCGGCAATCAAAAAGTCTTGCCTGACACGAAGCGACCCTAGCACCACGTGGCCTTTTATGATTTCTCCCGTTCTTGGATCAGTGATGCCACCACCGTACGACCAGCCTCGGGTAGATCGATGAACCCAATTGATAATGTTGTATCGAACATCCATCGGATCAGCGCCTTGGGGCAATACTTCCACTTGAAAGGCATTCTTATAACCGGCGGCTTCATAAGCCTGGTTCCACCATCGCGCACCCTCGATAAGTGCGGATCGAATGGGTTCCGGGGCGCCCGGGTCCATATAGTAGATAATCGGTTTCACCGGCTCGCTGACGGCGGCCGTGGGGTCCTTCTTTTGTAACCGATGGCGCGTGATAAACCTTTTCTCCAAGGGCTCACTGATCGGGGTGGCATAATCGTAGTACGACATGTCATAATAACCTGCCCGGGGGTCAAACTTGCGGGGCTTGAAATTATTATCGGGCAATTGAATGAACGAGTGATGTTCACGCACCGTCACACTGGAGGCCGTTGGCGTGACACTCTGAATGTATTCTCCCGTCGGTTGCCCCGTGAAGGTAAGGGTAACTTCAAATTCTGAGTTCTGTGGAAAATTTTTTGTGCGGGGCAAATAAAAAGCAGAACGCGATTTGTCTAATGAGTAATTTCCTTGCTGGCTGCTCTTCAACCTTCCGATCACCTCATGCGCATCTTGTAATAAAAAATCGGACGCATCCACTAATATCTTATTCCCTTCTTCCGCCTCAATGGTAAACCCCCAAAGAATAGATTGGGCAAATGACTCATTGACCGCCTTCCGTTCGGCCTCGCTGTTGCTCACAGCACGATAAGCATAATTGGGCTCAATCATTAAAATTTTCGGTCCTCTTCGTTCGAATTTTACTATTCGTTCGCGCCCGAGTTGATTGCGGTCTAATCCGATATCATTGGAGCCTATTCCGGCCGTTAGCGAGGGCACATAGAGGAACTCGGTATCGAGCTTATCAATGAGAAGATGAATTTTGTCCTGCTTTACATCATAATAGAAATTGAAATACCCAACATACTCAGGCATTCCTGAAACTTTAGCCGTGATGGCAGAAGCTTGAGGCGCTGGCGGCTCAATTTCTGATTTTTTCTTTTGGGCCATCAGGCTGGTTGCCGATCCGGCAAGGATGAGGAGGATACAAATTCGGTGCATGGTAAATTTCAATTTGAGCAGAAATATAGCGCTGTATTTCATTCCGACTAATAAATAATTGATAAATGGAGATCAGAGCTTGACATCCATTCCAGCTTGGATGTTAAATTTCATTGTATTGTAGCCATAAACCTCCTGATAGTCCTCATTGAGAATGTTTTTGGCATTTGCAAACAGCGTTAGTTTACCATGAAGAAGTTTATATTCTGTGTAAATATCAAGCAATTGATACGGGCTAAGCGTTGCATTTTTATTCGTCGCGCTGTTTAAATCGAAATAAAAGTCATGTCGAAGGCTAAAGGTTTTCAAATTAATGCTTAGAAATAGTCTTGAACTTATTTGATAGCCAAGGTTTACTCCAAACGAATTTCTTGGTCTTCGCATCAAATTATTATAGGTCGTATCCCTTCCGGCCACTTGTGTTTTTACTCTCCCGGTTACAAAAGCATAGAATGCTTTGAAGGCAAGTTCATCATTGATTTTTAACGTGGGCTCCAATTCAAAACCATAATCGTTTTGCTCATCAAAATTGGAGTAGCGTCCATTCGATGTATAAATAATGACATTTTTAATTTTTCGATTAAAAGCCACTGCCCGGACATTAATTTTTCGATCCAATGAAAACCATTGTACACCACCTTCGAGGTGAAGACTTGTCTCCGCTTTCAAATTCGGATTGGCGCCGTATTGTCCAAACAGTTGATTCAACGAAGGCGCTTTAAAACCGGTTGAGTGATTCAAAAAGAGCTTGGTTTGTTTCTGAATAAAATAGGATGGATTAAGGCTGTAAGTGAAGGTGCTGCCATATTTTGAGTGTTGGTTATATCGGCCACCCAACTCGATGGAAAAGCCCTCCTGATGGCGAAGGAAAAAGGAAAGATAAGGGCTAATCAAATTGGTGCTCGGATTTTTTTCTGCCGCCGTGGTGTCCAGCATTTTGTAGCCTTGCCGGCTGATGCCTGTCAAAACTTGAATTTGTTTGGTAAGGTCATAATTGAAAAATAGTTCTTCCTGGTTAAAGCGTCCTTGGTATACATTTTTCCCGTATGTGTCGTCATAGGTTCTGTTGGATTGATCATATCCGTAAAGAAAATGAATGGCACCCTTGTTCAGGGTGTACTGTGCGCTGGTGCCAACATTAAACAAGTTGGCCGTGTATTTATCTTTCTTGTCGTCGGTGAAGGCACCCGCATCGTACTTCCCTTCAAAATCATTGTATCGAACAAATGGCTTGACGCTCAGCTTTTCAAAAGGATGAATTCCAAAGTTGGCCTGCCAAGCATTTTGTGCCATTCCATCTTTGTCATAATTTTTTGTACCGGTCGAATCTTTGGCCTCGCTTATTCCATCGGTTTGCAATCGCGTGTACCCGATATTGTAATCGAACAATTTTCCTGATCCTGACACACCGGAGGTGCCTTTAAACGTGTTGTAGCTCCCATAGGTAAGCGAGGCAAATCCGCTTACGGGCCTTTCACCGCCTTTCTTGGTTATGATATTGATCACTCCGGCAATGGCATGGGTACCATAAAGCGTTGACTGACTACCTTTCAAAATTTCAATTCGGGCAACCTGGTCCAAAGGCAATAAACGAAGGTCGTAGGCACCACCAGCAATATCAGAAGGATCATTTACCGGTATTCCATCAACCAGAATTACCGTGTAAGCATTGCTCGCTCCTTGTAAGTAAACCGATTTATCTTTAGCGGGGTTGCTGTTGGCCCCGTTCACGACCAATCCTGCCTGCTCGTTGAGTAACTGTGATAAATCCTTGCCGACACTGCGTTTAATCTGCGCTTCATCAATAACGGTTAGTACTTTGCCCGTTTCACTTTGCTTTTTCTCGAACTTGGTGGCAGTCACCACTACCTCATTCAGCGTCAATGCATGAAGTGAATCAGTTTGTGCATTGGCTTTTAAAAGCACGTTTGTAAGGACGAAAACGAAAATAATTTTTCTCATAGTTTTTTTGGTTAAACAACTATGAGCCTTGAAGAGAAAGCGAATAAATTAAGCACGTGCCCAAATTACTCATCGCCTTTCAACCCGAAAGCTCTGATTTTTTGTGAACCGGTTGGCAGGTCTCCTGGCTTTCCATTTGCTAACGCCTTCCCCCCCGGCCCGATCGCGATGGAGACGGGGAGTGGCTTAAGAGTTCAGCAAACATTTGAAACAAAATTCAAATGTGGATTACAGTTGCGGGGACAGCTCCCGTTTTTAACGGGATTCCCTTTTGATCACTTGAAAGTGTAACCTTGCAAGCGAACCATCAGTCCGGTGCAAACATAAAAAAATTTATGAACTTGCAGTTCATTGAAAAATTAAAATGAAAAACGCAAGACGGTTGTTGATCTTTGTCACGGCATGCTGTATGCAGGGGTGCGACACAAAAAAAATGGCCAATGGGGAACCGGTCGATAGTATGCACATCGACTATGCCAAAGGATTTACCATTCGTGAGTTGGGCAGAGGCAATAAATTGGTGGAGGTGGGGTATCCTTACCAAGGCGCAACGTCAGGATACAAGTATTTGTTGGTGCAGAAGGGAAATGAAATCCCCAAACATGAAACTGACGTAAATGTGATTATGATTCCGATCGAATCGATCGTTTGTACCTCCACTACGCATATTCCCTTGCTCGATTATTTGAATGAAACAGACAAACTGATGGGTTTCCCTACCACCGATTACATCAGTTCAAAAAAAATGAGAAAGCGAATCGATGAAGGGAAAATCAAAGACCTGGGTATCGACAAGGGGATGAATATCGAAGAATTGTTTTTATTGAAACCTTCCATGGTGATGGGCTATGCGACCTCGAGCGACTTAGGTCAACTAAAAAAAATTAAAGAATTGGGAATACCGGTGGTAATTAATGCCGAATATTTGGAGAAACATCCACTGGGCCGTGCAGAGTGGATCAAGTTCATGGCCTTGTTTTTTAACAAAGAGAAGACGGCTGATTCTGTTTTTAGGTTTATTGAGGAGGAATATTTGGCAACACAAACCTTGGCAAAAGTCAGTTCTTCTAGACCCACCGTATTGAGTGGCATTGTTTATGGAGAGGCGTGGTTTATGCCCGGGGGAAAAAATTATGCGGCCACCTTGTTAAACGATGCCGGGTGCAACTACTTGTGGAGCCAGACGGAATCCAACGGTTATCTCGAAATCAGTTTTGAATCGGTATTCGCCAAAGCGAACAAGGCTGATTTATGGATTGGTGTTGGAAGTTTCAAGTCATCAAGAGAAATGGAAGCCTCGGAGAAACGATATGCATTATTTAAACCATTCCAAGAAAAACATATTTTCTCCTATAATGCCCGCCAAGGTGCAAAAGGAGGAAGTGAATTTTTAGAGCTGGGCTATTTGCGACCTGACGTTATTTTAAAGGACCTGGTGAAGATTGCTCATCCTGAACTTTTACCAGACTACGAACTCTACTTCTATACGAAGCTGGACTGACGCAATGGATCTTGGTAGAATCTAACATCAGGTTAATTCAATTCAAACTTTTTCTCAAATACACATTCCCGTACTTCGACTCGAATGAGTAACGTGGACCGTTACCTGGCTTTGCATTGACAACGGTATGAAAATCATCCACCTCGCCACCGCTGAATTTGAAATCAAAGTTGGTGTAAATCTGCCCGTAGTTCGTTTCGGCTTTTAAATCGCCAACGAACTTCTCCGTTAGCGCTGCATCGATGCCCCCGTAGGTGGATTCAGCGATAAGTGGCCCAGTAAAATCTTTTATTTCTATGGTGCCATAGGTTGATAGCACCTTTGTTTCAACATTCTTAGGGACTTTAATCACAAGAAATATATCCATATCTGTTCCCCAGTTCATGGCGTTGTAGTCGCGTCCATGTTGGTCAGCATATTTTTTGTAATCGGCTTTTGTTTTGAATATCATCTTTTGCCCGTCATGCCAGATTGTAATTCGGTGGGGCAGGTTTTTCAGATTTTTGATTTTGCCGGTCACGTCGACTTCACGGTCGTGGGAGGAAGATTCTAGGGAGAAGGCATCATCATTTTCACCTCCATTAATACTGACCGTACCGGTAATGAAAATCTCATTTTTGTCCCACGTGCTCACTTTGATTAATTCTGGATAGTCAAAGTGCATCACAATGGTTTGATCCGGCTGCAATGCAATTGTCTTGATGACTTGCGTTTGAGAGTAGGAGTGGATCACCACTAACAAGAGGAGTAGAACGATTTTTGTTTTCATTAAATTAAAAATGCTTTTCAGTTAGGTGAGTGAGGTGTCCTAGACTTTTCAAGTGTAGAACACCTCGCTTCCTTTTATTTCTTTCTCAGATAAACTTTTCCGTAATTGGAGCTAAGATCAACCTTCATGCCACCCCCGTTCACTTTTCCGTTTACGCGGTCATCGTAGTGAACCATGTCACCCTGCTTTTCATATTCGATTTTGAACTCTGGCGCGGCAAAGATTTCACCATAAGAGGTGGTCATCTTCAGATCGGCTTTGATCGTTGCGGGCAGGGTTACATCCACATAACCGTATACCGAGACGATCGAGATCGGTCCTTTCACATTGGCGTTGAAGTCCGCTTCTACGTGCCCATACACACTTTTGACGGTCAATGGTCCTGTCACATTCTCCAACTCCACACTGTTGTAATTGGCCGATACTTCAATCTCATTTTCCAGGTTCTTGAATTTTGCCTCACCCCCGTACTGGGACTCGTGTTGATAATAAACAATTACTCCTTTGGGCACCTGGATTTTGACGTTCGGTGAATTCATTTTTTTCAATTGGCGGACTTCCACCACGTTGCCTTTGTCGGTAACATTAATGCCAAGACCGGTATTGTCTTCCAGACCGGAGCCACTGACGGCGCGAAGGCCTTTTGATCGATCGTCTTCATCTTTGTCACGGTGGTCATTGGAGGTGAAGACGATTTCATTTCCCGTTGTCCCTTCTACCGTTACCCGGCCAATGTAAATTTCCAAACGCCCTGTGCTTTTCGCCATTTTAAATTCTTGGGCAACGGCCACACCAATCGTTGCGACCAAAGTTCCGATTACCAATACTAGCT
>Ga0209067_10002255_pt1 | contig 11495 bp, 10 predicted proteins | sample ColStrG_CSR_2013_FD_187199 | JGI IMG/M metagenome (GOLD analysis project Ga0209067, IMG submission 187199) | Freshwater sediment microbial communities in response to fracking from Pennsylvania, USA - Cold Stream Run_MetaG_CSR_2013 (SPAdes)... | ecosystem: Environmental > Aquatic > Freshwater >... | reverse complement strand
GTAAATGGGTGGGCTGTTTTTCCGCCAACAGCCGGTTAACTATTAATTTCATGGTGCGCCCGGACAGATTCGAACTGCCGACCTTCTGGTTCGTAGGCATGCAACACCCTCCTATCTTATTGATTCTCATGTGTGCTTAAGCCGGCTAGAGGCGAATAGATGGCGAACAAAGGCGCCTATTGATGAAAGGTTGATGAAAGGTTCCGGACACCCTTTCGAAACGATTCTCCTTCACTCGCCTGGTCCGTTCCAAGTTGAGCAGGCCCTCGCGTTGAGACACGGTTTAGGGCTCTCACAGATACTACATGAAACTCTGAAAATTGTTGCCCCGACAGAGGGGCCAAAACTTGGAATCCCTGGCGACCGTAGGACTGCCCCGACGCTCCACTTCGCGGTAAAGCCCAGGAGTGCCCGAAGAGCGCAAATGAGAGAGGGCCACGATTCCCAGAATTTCCCGCTGCCGCCGCGCATGACAGGGGCCACAATTTTCGGAATTCTCGGCTTCCGAGATCGCTACGAGCGTTCAGCTTATTCGACAAGAAGGCCGTGTAAGGCGCAAGCGGGTCAACGAAGGAAGGGTACCTCGGCAAGCACCGAGAGGGGGCGGAGATTCTCGCCATTTCCTCCTAGAAGCCGCCTGGGTTGTCTCGATCACATCGACAATCGGCCCGTACCCAGCGTGTCAATGTTCTATTCCTCCTCGAAAATCGCTGTTCTGTTGGGTCTCAGGCTGAAGTTCTCGGAATTTCTGGCCGAGGCCGGAATAAAGGCCGTGACGGGGGCCGGGCGCTGTTTCCCCTCGGCCGACATCTCTCCCCAAAACTGAGGGCAAGAGTTCTCGGAATTTATGACGCACTTTTGAGAAACCCGACGGTTGTGTCTGAAGGAACCAAAATGGGAGCCGGCGGTCGAGATGCGCTTATTCCACACCATGTCCTACCAGAAGCGAAAATGGGTCCAACGGTTCCCTGAAATGTCCCCTCCAGCCTCAGTCGGAATTAGTCCATAGAGCCCAATTGTTGTGAGGAGGCAGGCGCATGGGGGATTGCGGAAGAACCATCCTTACTGTGGGAGCTCCGTCGGAGAAGATCTTCACTTCGGAAATACCCGAAGTTGCCAGTTTGATGCCGGCTCCGCCCGACCGAGTCAGCGGGTCGCTACGGGGAAAAATTGCGCAGAACAGGAAGTATTGACTTGTGTCCCGGACGCATCAATAACCGAGCATGTGAGTGTAGACCGGAGGCCAAGGCCGCATTGGGGCGGGCTCATCCACCGGACAGTTGGAGGTAACCGCTCACCGAGGTCCTGCCGATATTGGTGATCACCACCTCTCGTCTCTTGCCATCCTGGTGGCCATAGAAAACCAGTGGCTCGCGCGGGTGTTGACTGGTCAACCAGATGGTTCTGCGGTCTGGCATCACCCACATCCAGGCCTTCACGCGTTGGCTGGCCGCGTCGGCCCAGTCCAGGCCCAGAGAGATGCCCGGCACTAGTGTCGTGCTGTGTCCCTCACTCACGCTGAAGAATACTCTGCGTGCGGCCGTGCAGGTTTCCCGCACCCGCGGCTGCGCCTCTCGGTGTTCCGGAACACCCGCCGACTTGACCGACTCCAACGCCAGGCCCTGAGAGAGCGGGTCCCGTGAAACCAAGCGGGCTTTCACGATGAAACGGTCCGGCGCCGAACCGACGTAATGGAACGGATAGCATGTGACCAAAGTGATCTCAGGGTACTGGCCGGCATCCAGCACGCTCACCGTTTGGGGCGCCACTATGCCGGTGGACTCCACTTCGTACTCATAACTCCCGGAGAGTGTTTGAAACTCAATCCGGTCGGTCTTGCGGATTTGTCCAAGGCCGCGAAACAGCGAATCGCGATGGCCGGCCACCCCGATATTCCCGGGTTGCCCGGGCAGCGCGGTTCCCGGGATGTGACCCAGGGCTAAGCCCAGCGTGCCCGCGCCCGCACCCTCACGCACAATGGCTTGCAGTTTGAGCCGGGGAATCGCCAGACGGCCGATCAGATCGCCCGTCTCTATGGCCGGCGGCTTCTGCGGAGCGGCGGGGAGATGTTGCTCGGCAACCGGAGGCTTGGCAATGGCGCGAGGCCCGAACCAGGATTCCAGGTATTGTCGTGCGGTCGCCGGCTGACCGTGGAGCTTTCGCTCGAACGCCCAGTTGGCCCAGTCCTGGCAGACTTCGGTGCGAACGATGGAGCCAACCCAAACGCCGACCGCCGCCAGGCCCGCCACGAGAAGCAGTTTCTCGATGCCCAGCCGCGTCTTACTTACTTTCACTCTCGATCTGCTCATAGTGGTACCTGTCACGGGTACGGGCAACTAACCGGGAACGGCCCGGCGCTGACACATTTACGCGGATGTGCCGGAGCGGCCCACCGTTCCTGACTGGGGGAGGATAGCCGATGGTGTAGCGCGTTCGAATGTCCTTTGCGATACCGCGGCAGGTTGCGGCCATGCCTCCCGGATCATCCGGGAAATGCGCTTCACCGCCGCTGATCGCGGCGAGCCGTTTCAGAAGGCCGGGATTCCAATCCGGATCACCGCCTTCGAAGAGCCCGATCGTGTAGATGGTGGCGATGTTGCGCTCGACTACATCGAGCATCTCCCGGCGTCTGTGAAGGCTGGCATTATCTCCGCCATCACTGATCACAACTAGAGTTTTCTTGTCGCGGCGTCCGAGTTTCAGTTGCGTCAATCCGTCTACCACCGCATCGTTCAGAGCCGTCCTTCCCTTGGGCGTTCCACGATACAACGCGGAACGCAACTGCTCCAAGTTGTCGGAGAACAGCACGCCTTCGGGAAGGCCGCGCTTCACGGAATCGTTAAAGTTCAGGACGAAGATCTCATCCTGCGGGTTGCTCTCCGCAATGAACATTTCAGCGGCCGAGAGAACCTCGGACCGCTTCGGCGTCATGCTTCGGCTCTCATCCACCAGAATACCCACTGTCACTGCAACGTCGGTGTCGGCAAAGACCGTGATGGGCTGGGCCACGCCGTTTTCGAGAACGGCGAAGTTGTCCTTGGAAAGCCCGGATACGAAACCGCCGTCGCGGTCCTTCACGCTCACGTCCAACAGCACCAGGCGAACATCGCTGTGGATGACGAAACCCTGCGGCTGCTCCCCAGCGTGTGCGGCTGACAGCCTGCAGAAAAATGAACCGGCACCAACAGCGATCAGATTTCGAATTGCAGAGCGCCGGTTCATAGTTTTTTCGACTGATGTTAAGCCAGCCTCTTCAGCCGCAGGAAGCCATAGAGGCCCAGCAGAATGCCGCCGGAGATTCCCACCAGTGGATATGGGCTTGAGGTCTTGGGCAACTCTTGGGCGGGCTGAGATGACGGTTGAGGTTCAGCTGCGGGAGCAGGTGTTGGTGCGGGTGCGGGTGGCGGAGAATTCTCAGCGATCTCGACGGGCTGTTGTTCCGCGGAGCGGTCGCGGTCTTCGTCGCGGGTCGCGGCTTGTTGCTGGACGTTGGGCTCCGGCTCAGCAGGCTGGGTCACCGGCTCAGGCGGAGCAAGGGCGGGCGTAGTCCTGGTCCCCACCATCGCCACTTCATTCAGGTGCTTCGGGTATGGGAACTCCTGGCCAATGGTGTCGCCCGGATAGTACCAGGCCCGCAGCGCGCGCGCGGTTCCCGCGGGAGTTTCCCAGAACGTAAACTGGGTGTCGCCAGTCGGCTCCATTCGCTGCTTTGGAATCGCCAGCATCGTGGCGTAGACGTGGTTCTGATCGGCATTGAAGATCTGCACGATGTGCCGGTCCGAACTGGAATTGAGGAGCTTGAAGACGTACTGGCCTGGCTCAAGAACCGTGTCCCTTACCTGGATTGTCTGGTTCACCGTGAGAATCGTCTTCTTGTCCCACGCGTCCGCATTGGCACGGAACGTGACGCTGCCCAATAAGAACGCTACGCCGCACATAGCGGTGAGCGCGGTTCGCGATGGAATGAGTAAATGCAACTTCATCGAAATGGTTCCTTTCCTTACTTGGCTTAGATCCAATCGGGCTGGAGCCCGAACAGCTCTATGAACCGGTCAAGCATCCCGCATGCCATCGCGGAAAAGGTGTTCCGCATCATAGAGTCAGGCGGAACGAGCAATCTGTAGACCGTACTTTTTACCGGGGCGCACGCCAGCCCGCTAGGGAATTTGTTGCGTGTGTGGAGCCGGGAATTGTTCTTTGCCGCACGAGGTGCGACAAATGCGATGTTTGTGATGGTTTCGGGCATTTGAAGGCCAAAAATGCCCCGGCCTCATTCCGCGTAAGAACTTCACCGGTGCAGGCGCCCCAACAACTGCTCAAATCATACAAAACGCCTGAGATATCAGAGTGGCAGTGTCCGTGCCGTGATCCTGAGAGGAGGCCCTTACATGTGGACGCGTGAGAACCTGCTGGAGTTGATCCACACCAAGCTGCGGGATTACCGGTTCATCCTGGTATCTCACCGCGAGCCTTACATCCATCGCCACACCAATGGTCAGGTGGAGTGCGAACAGCCAGCGAGCGGTCTAACGGTAGCCCTCGACCCGATCCTGCGTGCCTGCGGTGGCGTGTGGATCGCGCACGGCAGCGGCGACGCCGACCGCAACATGGTGGATTGCAACGATCACGTGATGGTTCCACCCGACGACCCCAGTTACACCCTGCGCCGCGTCTGGCTGAACCAAGACCAGGAAGACGGCCACTACTACGGGCTCTCCAATCAAGGGCTCTGGCCGCTGTGCCACGTGGTCTTTACGCGCCCATCGTTCCTGCCGGAAGACTGGGAGTCGTACCGCGAAGTCAACGAACGGTTCGCCGAGGCCGTGCTGGAAGAGGCTGGCGACGCCCCTACATTCGTCTTCATTCAGGACTACCACTTTGCCCTGCTGCCCGGACTCCTGAAACAGCGCAACCCGAACCTGATTGTGGCTCAATTCTGGCACATCCCCTGGCCCAATCCGGAAGTCTTCCGTGGCTTCCCCTGGAAAGAGGAATTGTTGGACGGCATGCTGGGGAACGATCTACTGGGCTTCCATCTGCGTTGCCACTGCCAGAATTTTCTGGACACGGTGGATGCCATGCTCGAAGCCAAGGTTGACCGCGAACGGTTCGAGGCCACGCGTTTCGGCAAGTCCACTTCGGTGCGGCCGTTTCCCATCAGCCTGGACTTTGAGCGGCACAGCGCCTTGGCGGGGTGTTCGAAGACCTCGATGGAGATGGCGCGCTGGCGCCGGCAGTTGGGCTTGCGCCAGGAGACAGTCGGGATCGGTATCGACCGCATCGACTATACGAAAGGGATCTGCGAGCGCTTCCGAGCCATCGACCGCTTTCTAGCCGCCCATCCCGAATACCGGAATCAACTGGTCTTCGTGCAAATCGGAGTGCCGAGCCGCAGCCGCATCGGGAAATACAAGGCGCTCGAAGAGGAAGTCGAAAACCTGGCCGAGGAGATCAACCTAACCTGGGCCAGCGAACATTGGAAGCCCATCGTGTTGATAAAAGAAATGGTGCCACATTCCCGCCTAGTGGCGCTACACCGGTTGGCCGACTTTTGCCTGGTTACGTCGCTGCACGACGGCATGAACCTGGTGGCGAAGGAATATGTCGCCAGCCGGCTCGATGGCGACGGGACGCTCATCCTCAGCGAATTTGCCGGCGCGTCCCGCGAGCTTGTAGACGCCATTCTGGTAAACCCGTTCGACGAAGGCGAAACCGCTCACGCCATCCGACAGGCCATTGAAATGCCGGAAGAGGAGCGCAGGAGGCGCATGCATAGAATGCGCGCCGCGGTGGAAGAGAACAATATCTATCGGTGGGCCGGGAAGATTATCTCGGCGCTGCTGAAGTTCGAGTTTCCTTCCTACACACAAGCCGATGTCTCGACCCTTGTTGCCGGACGGGCTCGCTGAGGTTCGGGAGCTGGAGCGCGAGGCGGGCCATCTTTCGGTTTTCCTGGATTTCGATGGCACCTTGGCCCCCATCGTGGACAATCCCGCCGATGCACAGATAGAGCCTAAGGTGAGAGCAGCCCTGGAGGCTCTGGCAAGGCGCGACGCCACGCTACTGGTTTTCGTGAGCGGCCGCTCTGCGGCTGACCTTCAGCAGCGCGTCGAGATTCCGAATACGGTTTACGTGGGCAACCATGGTCTGGAGATTTGCGGGCGGCTGAATTTCGTGGAACCATCCGCGTTGGCTAAGAAGGAGTTGCTAAAGCGGTTAGTGGACAACCTCAACGGTTCGCTCGGCCACATTCCGGGTGCGTGGGTGGAAGACAAGACGCTCACGGCAACCGTTCACTACCGCCAGGCTGCGCCGCGGGAGGAGCAGGCTATCGCCAATATCGTACACGCCGCACTGGCGCGCCACTCGGCGATCTTCCAACTGAATGCCGGCAGGAAGGTCTATGAGATCGTGCCGCGTACGAAGTGGCACAAGGGTGCGGCAGTTTGCTGGATCAACGCGCGCCTCGCGGGGCCGGGCGCGGCATCTATCTATATTGGAGACGACCGCACCGACGAAGACGCGTTTGTCCGGCTGCCGGGTGAAATCACGATTCGCGTTGGCGCCAGCGAAGGCACCGCGGCCCGGTACCATGTGGATGGCCCGGTACAGGTGCGCGAATTTCTAGAATGGCTGAACGGGAACCGATGAAGGCTGGAAGCGCGAAAGACCCCTTGTGGTACAAAGACGCCATCGTTTATGAGACTCATGTCAAAGCCTTCTTCGACAGCAACCAGGATGGCTGCGGCGATTTCAAGGGCTTGACCCAGAAGCTGGACTACCTCCAGCGGTTAGGCATCACCTGCATCTGGCTGCTTCCGTTTTTCCCATCGCCTCTGCGCGACGACGGCTACGACATCTCGGATTACACCAACGTCCACACCAGTTATGGAACGCTGGACGATTTCAAAGTATTCCTGGATGCGACGCACGAGCGGGGTATGCAGGTGCTGATCGAACTGGTGATCAACCACACTTCCGACCAGCACCCCTGGTTTCAGGCGGCCCGCAGAGCGCCGCCCGGCGCGCCGGACCGCGATTTCTACGTGTGGAACGATACCGATCAAAAATACCGCGACGCCCGGATCAACTCAGCGACACGGAGAAATCCAATTGGGCGTGGGACCCGGAAGCCAAGGCTTATTACTGGCACCGGTTCTTCTCCCACCAGCCGGATCTGAATTTCGATAACCCCGCCGTGCTTCGCGAAGTTCTCAACGTGCTCCGTTTCTGGCTTGATCTGGGCGTGGACGGGATGCGGCTCGACGGGATCCCGTATTTAGTGGAACGCGACGGCACCAACTGCGAGAACCTGCCCGAGACACACGAGGTCATCAAGCAGATTCGCGCCGAAATGGACGCCGGATACACCAACCGCATCCTGCTGGCAGAGGCCAACCTGCGACCCCAGGAAGTGCTGCAATACTTCGGCCATGAGGATGAATGCCACATGGCCTTCCACTTCCCTCTGATGCCGCGTATCTTCATGGCGTTGAGGCTGGAAGACCGCCACCCGATTCTCGACATCATGTCGCACACTCCGGAGATTCCGGCGAGCTGCCAGTGGGGCCTGTTCCTGCGCAACCACGACGAGCTGACTCTGGAAAATGGTCCCGACGACGAGCGCGACTACATGTACTTCGCCTACAGCGCCGACCCGCGCATGCGCGTCAACGCCGGCATCTGGCGCCGCCTAGCGCCGCTCATGGAGAACAACCGCCGTCGCATCGAGCTCATGAACAGCATTCTGTTCTCGTTTCCAGGCACCCCGGTAATCTATTACGGCGACGAGATCGGCATGGGCGACAATATCTACCTGGGCGACCGCAACTGCATTGGACCCGCAACATGATCGAGCTGCGCAAGCTGTTCCAGGTCTTCGGCCGAGGCACCCTGGAGTTCCTGGACCCCGCCAACCGCAAGGCGCTGGTCTATGTAAGACGATATGCCGGCTACCAGATCCTTTGTCTCGCGAACCTGTCCCGGTTCGCGCAACCGGTGGAGTTGGACCTGAGCGGGCTGGTGGGTCTGACACCGGTGGAGATGCTGGGCTATACGGAGTTTCCGCGGATCGATGAGAGGCCTTACCGGCTATCGCTGGCACCGTACGCGTTTTTCTGGTTCGAACTGTGACAGGTGGGGTAGGCCTCTGGGCCTGCGCTCTACAAATGATGAAACTGCTCCTCTGCTTGCCGATCGTTCGTATCCGTCTGCCGCTCCCATGACCGGCTCACCATTTCCTTCGAACCCAAGCCCACCGCCAGCGCCAGCGTGAGCACGATTCCGCCGAAGAGAATCGCGAAACCCAATTGTGCGATCTGGCCTCCGATTCCCAAGTGATCCATCGCCATCGCCGACGTCAACACCATTACCAGCCATTTCACCCCCCAGGCTCAGCAGGCGCGCCGATTGGATCTGGAGGTTGACGGCACCGATCAGAACGCTGCGCGCGAGGAACCTGGCCAATAGGAATCCGGCAATCAATACGACGGTGGCTGCCGCCACCTTGGGCAGATAGTTGAAGAGCCGCACCACCAGTATGGAGGTCAGGCCGGGATCCAGGGCGCTGACGCCGGCCAGCGAACCGAGCAGCACAATGATCCAAAACGATAACTGCGCAATTCCTGTGGATGGACTCCGTGCTGGCTCCCAACCAGCCACCTCCGGCAATCCCCATTGCGTCACACGATCGTCGAACCGAAAGCGCAGAAGCATTCGGCGCAATACGGCCCGCGCCAAAAAGGCCACCATCACCGTGAGCAGCAGAATCATCAGCAGCGCCAGGAGCCCGGGAATAAATCCGGCCACGGCATTGACGAACCTGTCGGCCGCCTGATGCAGCACCTGGTTGGCATGAGTCAACATAGCTCCTCCTTGCAAGGTTATGGACTGAACTTATCCGGCCAGCGCCAGCGCGCGATAAAGTAACCCTTTGCGCTTCGAAACTCCGGCATAACGCCTCAATACACTGTTCCACTTCCGCTGCATCGGCCTCCCGTACCTGCAGCACGTAGGAAGCCAGCCAGCCTAGGTACAGCGGCGTGATCGCCTGCAACAGGTGGTTGCTATCCATCACACGCATTCGGTGGCCCAGTGCGAAGTCGTATACAATTCGAGCCCATAAGCCGTCGGGGAAACGGAATGCCTCGTCGGGTTTGCCCGCCAGCTTTTTCAATTCCGCAACGTGGCCGGCGGCAACACTTCCCTCCAGATGTCCCGCAGATTGTGAAAACCCAGCCGGAAGGATTCGATCATCGGTTGCACGTCGACCGGCGGAGGCTCGGGTGCATGGCACGAGTCCAAACCGAAAGTCGGCACTAGCTCCGACGCCCGCAGCCGCTGCCACGCCGAAGCGGTGCGATGGATTTCAGTGAAAAGCGAGCCAAGCACTTGGGCCAGCGCTGCAGTCAACTGGGGCGGCGGGCCGCTCGCATTCTGCACTCGTGTTCCCAAGAAGGACTGCACCAACTTAAAGCTTCCGGCAATGCTTTGCGTAGTGATCCAGGCATCCACACCGGTGCCGGTAACGTCGGCTTCCCATCGTGCTTGTTGGGTGAGATGCGTCATCAGCGTCGCCGAGTAGCCGAAGTCCGCGCCAATCGGCTGGCGAATCTGTTTGCCATAAAGTGCCCGCAGCAGGGGGTAAACGATGCCGTTGATCACGGTGCCATCGTACTTGTGCCTCGAATAGCGCGGTGTCACTAGGTCGAACTGGCCTTCCAGCACGGGACGAACCAGTGCTTCGGTCCATTGTGGTGTGACTTCACAGATGTCTGCGTCGATGAGCGCGCAGCTCTTGGCCTCGAGCTTTCGGGCGATTTCAAACACCGTCCGGACGGCATTACCTTTGCCGGGGATGCCGTGGTAATCCGGCGAAAGCAGGTGCACCGGGTAAACCGGATAGGCCACCTGCATCAGCGCGTTGCGATCAGGGATTGCCTGGAGTGCCAACTCGGCCGTGCCGTCGTTCGATCCGCCATCGGCATGCACTAGTACGGTGCGGTTCGCCGGGAAACTTGCAGCCAATCCGTGGGCCGCATTGCGGACCACTCCGGCGATCGTGGCGGCGTTGTTGTAGCCGAGAACGCCGAGGACAATATCCGCCGTCCCAACAGACTCCCCTTCCTGTCGGCCGTTGCGCGGAGCGGCTTCCACTTCGGGCATTGGAATACCTTAGAAGACTACACACCTGATTCCCAAGTGCGGAGTTGCACCTGGAGGACCCGGCCGGAGGGCGCACTGGGCGGGCCGGGCGGCTCCAGGGGTTTGATGTCACTGCAAGGAGCCGAGGCCGATGGGCTCGCCGGATACGACCATTTCTACACGGCGGTTGCGCTGGCGGCCGACGGCGGTGTCGTTGGAAGCAACCGGTTGGCTCTTGCCGAATCCCGTGGCCGTCACGGTAGAGCCGGGCACGCCTTGTCCCACGAGATAGTCGCGCACGGTGCTGGCGCGCTCTTCGGAGAGCTTTTGGTTGTACTCGTCGCTGCCGACACTGTCAGTGTGGCCTTCCAACTGGATCTTGAGCCCTGGGTAAGCGAGGAGGATGCCTGAGACCTTGGCCATTTTTTCGCGAGCCCCGGGTTTGAGCGTGTATTTATTGAAGTCGAAGAGCACGTCTGAGATGTTCACAATAAGGCCGCGCGCGGTTTCCTGGGTTTCGAGGATCATGTTCAATTGCTGGCGCAGGCGTTCGCGTAGTTGGGTTTTTTCAGCTTCGGCCCTTTGAGCGCTCTGACGGGCGCGTTCCGCTTCAGCCTGAGCGGCCTGCTGCTGCTGGAGCGCAGAGGCTCGGGCGGCATCGGCGGCGGCTCTTTCTTGCCCGGCCAGGTTGGCGGCCTGTTCGGCTTGCATCCGCGCCTGGTCAGCTTGGGCGCGAGCCTCATCCGCGGCGTGGCGGTCGGCTTCGGCTTGCGCACGGCGCTGTGCATCCAACCTCGCCTGCTCGGCGGCGGCGCTCGCTCGCGCCTGGGCATCGGCCTCTCGCTGTTGTGCGGCGCTGCGCTCATTGGCTAACTGTTCCTCGCGAATTTTGCGGATGGTGATAATGCGCGCATCTTCGGCCATTTGGGCCGCTTCGCGGGCGTTGGTTTCCGAGGCTTTGCGGTCCATGCCCTTCCGGTGCAAGAAGTCCTCGGCGTTCTGGAGGTCGATCGCAGCTTTGTGGAAGGTGTCTGCGGCGTAGCGGTCAGCGCCGGCTAGCCGGGCGATTTCCACGGCGTTTTCCGCTTCGGCTAGTTGCAGCGGGCCCTTCGGGTCCACCCTGACGGGCTGGTACTGCGAACGGTTCAGAACATACTGGCCACGCTGCAACAGTTCGTACTTGGCATCCACCTGTTCGATGGTGCCGCTGGTATCAGTGCGGAGGAAGTTTTCCGCCACCACTACATCGCTGGGCTGCGTGACCGCAAAATACGGCTCGGCGGTCACGATGAGACCGAAGGTTTGCAGATCGGTAGTAGAGAGCAGTTTGGCGTGGTCTCCCTCGAGAACCA
>Ga0209067_10002254_pt1 | contig 11496 bp, 8 predicted proteins | sample ColStrG_CSR_2013_FD_187199 | JGI IMG/M metagenome (GOLD analysis project Ga0209067, IMG submission 187199) | Freshwater sediment microbial communities in response to fracking from Pennsylvania, USA - Cold Stream Run_MetaG_CSR_2013 (SPAdes)... | ecosystem: Environmental > Aquatic > Freshwater >... | reverse complement strand
GTGATTTTACCCTTACTGAAAGAGATCTGGAAGTAGAGGAAATGGATTATAAAACGATAACTTCCACGGTACTCATGATTGATATCTCCCATTCCATGATCCTATATGGAGAAGATCGTATCACCCCAGCCAAAAAAGTAGCCATGGCATTGGCCGAACTTATTTCAACCCGTTACCCTAAGGATACATTGGATATTGTGGTTTTTGGAAACGATGCCTGGCCCATACAGATTAAGGATCTGCCCTACCTGCAGGTTGGGCCCTATCATACCAATACTTATGCGGGTCTTGAATTAGCTGTAGACTTATTAAGAAGGCGAAAAACCCATAACAAACAAATTTTTATGATAACCGACGGAAAACCTACTTGTTTAAAAGAGGGTCTTCGGTATTATAAAAACAGCATCGGTCTGGATCGAAAAGTCGTTAACAAAACCCTTAATATGGCCGCCCAATGCCGTAGGTTAAAAATCCCCATTACCACCTTTATGATTGCCAAGGATCCTTATTTACAAAAATTTGTTCGGGATTTCACCCAAATTAATGAAGGAAAAGCCTTTTATAGCACCTTGAATGGCTTAGGAGAGTACATCTTTGAAGATTATATTAGAAACCGCAGGAAAACGGTTCGTTAAACTCGCTGAGTTTATATCTTTCCCCTAGTTTTAAACCGTAAAAAATCATAGCCCTACATGAATTTCGAAAGCCTGTTAAAAATTCAAACCTTTGGTGAATTAAAAAAATCGGGTTACCAAACTCGTTCGGTTAAAACCGAATTAAGAGAGAACCTTATCCAATTATTAAAGGATAAGAAAAACGGCTTCCCTGGCATTATTGGTTTTGAGGATACCGTAATACCGGAAATCGAAACGGCCTTATTATCCCAACATAGTATCCTATTATTAGGATTAAGAGGACAGGCCAAGACAAAAATTGCCAGGGGAATTGTGAATTTATTGGATGAATATATTCCCTATATCGAAGGATCTGAATTAATCGACGATCCTTTTCAGCCCATCTCCTGGTTTGGAAGAAATGAGGTTTCGCAAAAAGGAGATAAAACCCCGATTGCCTGGTTACATCGTTCGGAAAGATATACCGAAAAACTAGCTACCCCCGATGTTACCGTGGCGGACCTAATTGGGGATGTGGATCCCATAAAAGCAGCCACCTTAAAACTACCCTATTCAGACGAAAGAGTGATTCATTATGGTTTAATTTCTCGCTCGCATAGAGGAATTTTTGTTATTAATGAATTACCCGATTTACAAGCTAGAATACAGGTTTCATTGTTTAATATTTTACAGGAAGCGGATATTCAGATTAGGGGATTTAAACTCCGATTACCACTGGATATTCAATTCATTTTTACAGCCAATCCGGAGGATTATACCAATCGAGGATCTATTGTCACTCCATTAAAGGACCGAATTGAAAGTCAAATTTTAACCCATTATCCCAAAACCATAGCCATTTCCCGTCAAATTACTGAACAGGAGGCTGGATTGGTACCCGAACAAGCTGAAAAAATACAAGTCCCCGATCTTTTAAAGGATTTGGTCGAACAAGTAGCCTTTGAGGCCAGGAACTCCGAATTTATTGATAAAAAAAGTGGTGTATCGGCCCGGTTAACCATCAGCGCTTATCAAAATATGGTAAGTACCGCTGAAAGACGTTTATTGATCAATGGAGAAAAATCGACCACGGTTCGTATTGTCGATACCTTAGGTATTATTCCGGCTATTACCGGAAAAATCGAATTGGTATATGAAGGTGAATTGGAAGGGCCGGCAAAGGTAGCGGGCACCTTAATAGGCAAGGCCATTAAAACCATGTTGCCTAATTATTTCCCCAATCCTGAAAAATCAAAAAAACTAAAGGACAAAAATCCCTATGCCCCCATTATTGCCTGGTTTAGCGAAGGCAATAGCTTGGAACTTTTAGATGCAACCAGCGATAAAGAATACCTTAAGGCATTATCAAAAGTGCCGGGCCTTAAACACTTAGTCGAAAAATCCTATCCCAAGGAAAACCCGAGTACCCAAATGGTCTATATGGAATTAATTTTACATGGTTTGGCGGAGTATTCCCTATTAAGCAAGAATTTCCTGGAAAATGGATTCGAATTTAAAGATATGTTTGAGAGTTTATTCAATACTGGCCTCGACGAGGATGATTTGGATTTAGACGAGGGAAGGTATAATTAATGAAACCCAGGGTATTTTTCTTTATTGCCTTTATTGTTTTATTGATTGTATCGGATTTTTACACCTTGAAGGCTTTGGAACTGGTTTTTCCATCGAGCTTAGGCCGTAATTCCAGGTTTAGAGTATTTTATTGGGTTTTTAAGGTTCTATTATGGGTTTTGTTTATACTCACCTATTTTTTGAATGTCCCCTCTTTATTGAGAAGAAGCATTACCATATTTTTCTTTTCGCTTTATGCTGGAGGGGTGGTAGTCACCATTCTTTCAATGGGAGATGATATTCGAAGAGGCTTACAATCCTTATGGTTTTGGTTTACCGGAAAATATCCAAATCCTAATCCGGAAACTAAAAGCAGCCCTTTAATACCCCGATCGGAATTTATTACCAAAACCGGACTTGGCTTAGGATCCCTTGCCTTTTTAGGAATATCCGGGATAAATTCATCCAGTTTATATGATTATAGGGTACGAAAAGTGCATCTCCATCTTCCCAATTTGCCATCAGCCTTTGAAGGCATGAGCCTGGTGCAGATATCCGATATTCATTCCGGAAGTTTTTTTGATCTAAAAGCCGTCAATAAAGGGGTGGAATTAGCTCTCGAACTTAAACCCGAGATCATTTTATTTACGGGTGATTTGGTCAATGCCAAATCGGAAGAAATGAAGGATTACCAAAGGATCTTTGCAAAACTACATGCCCCCCTTGGAGTATATTCTGTACTCGGCAACCATGATTATGGTGATTATGCTCAATGGAATACATTCGAACAGAGATACCAGGATCATTTGGAATTGATAAAAATTCATAAGCTAATGGGCTATGATCTTTTAATGAATGAAAACCGGACCATAAAAATTGGGAATGAAGAAATATCCCTGCTAGGAGTAGAAAATTGGAGCGCTAGTTCGGATTATCCTAAACATGGACGATTAGACCTAGCTATTAAAGGAACCGAAAACTCACCGGTTCGCCTTTTAATGTCGCATGATCCCAGTCATTGGAGAGCTCAAATTCTACCTCATTATCCTACCATCGATGCCACCTTTTCTGGGCATACGCATGGTATGCAAATGGGAATTCGAATGCCCCATTTTCAATGGAGCCCCATCCAATACATCTATCCAGAATGGGCTGGTTTATATCAATCAGGACAACAAAAATTATATGTAAATGTAGGCTTCGGTTTTATTGGTTATCCGGGGCGTTTGGGAATTTACCCCGAAATTACCCAGTTCACCCTTTCAGCCAAAAATGCTTAAAAAGCTTCGGGACATTGGAGAGCTAATTATCTATTCCAATATTTTCATATCCTTTTGCCTATTCAATCAGGCTTTATTTACTCAAAGGGTATTGAAAGCGCATATCCCCATTCAAATTCCTATCGTAGTTTTCCTTACGAGTTTTTGCGGATATGGCTATAGCATTGTAAATTTTAAATGGAAAAGCATCCGTTCTGACGGATCTTCCCGACAAAATTTTATTGCTAAATATTATAACCTTTTAAAAATTGCGATTATACTATCCGGCCTGGGAATACTATTCCTTTTCCTCCTTATACCCTTTAAGATTACCTTAATTTTTGTACTCCAAGCCATCCTATTCTATTTTTATGGACATCCATTTTTAAAATGGGGGCAAAAAAATTTAAGTTTTAGAAATATTCCGGGGGCAAAAAATATCCTAATCGGTTTATTATGGGCCGTATCAGGTTTCCTGATTCCTTATATGAGTTCTCAGAACCTATACTTCATTCCTTTATGGATACGAATTCTTTTATTTTTAAAGTACTGTCTATTAATCTTTATTATTAGCGTATTATTCGATTTCAGGGATCGAATACAGGATCAAAAAAAAGAAATCCAAACCCTATCGGGTATATTGGGTGAAAAGGGAACAAAAATTTTAGGATGTTTCATCGTATTTATAATATTCGCATTGAACACCTTCTCAGCCAAATTCCTCCCCAAGGCAGAGTTTTGGACCTATCAAATTAGCCTGATCTACCTTTTAGCCTTAATCCTCTTAACCAACGTAAACCGCAAGGAATATTTTTATATGGTTTTGATAGATGGAGTTGCCTTTATCCAATTCCCTATTTATTTGTTCCTATCCTCCGTTCTTTAGGCGGGAATATGAAATTTATAGCCTAAACCTCTTACAGTTTGTAACCAAAAAGGGCGTTCCGGATTATCTTCTATTTTCTTGCGTAATCGAACAATATGCATGTCCAGGGTGCGGGTATTCACTTCTGAATTATAACCCCAAACCACCAACATCAGGTCATCCCGATTAATAACCTGGTTTTGATGCTTTAAAAAATGAAGTAATATCCTGTTTTCTAAAATGGTAAGTTCGACCCGTTTTCCTCCTTTAATTAAGGTATGGGTATTCGGAAAATGCTCCATATCCCCAAACTTATGCACCTCTCCCCTTTCCGCCATAAGTTCAAATTTCACCTTATTATCAATCAAAGCCATCAATACCTCCATATTAAAAGGTTTGGTAATATAATCGGATACCCCAAATTGATAGGCGTTAATTTTATCAATATCCTGACCCTTGGCCGTGATCATCAAAATCTGGTGCTCGAAACCCTTTTCCCGTATTTCTTTACAAATCTCGGCCCCTGATTTACTCGGTAGCATCCAATCCAATAAAACAATTTGCGGGTCCTCGGTCATTATTGTATCCACAGCATCCTTCCCGTTTGAAATTTCAATTACCTGGTAGGCTTCCTTTTGCAATCGATTTGCGATTAAAAATCTTAGATTATCATCGTCTTCAACCACGACAATTTTTACATTCTTGTTTTCCATATTTTTAGGATTAACGATTAATTAACGTAAGTCCGGCAGTCTTACCCGAAACTCTGTACCCTTTCCTTCTTCACTTTGTACCGAAATGGTGCCATTCATTAGTTCAATTACCTGCTTGCAAAAAGCCAGACCAATTCCAATACTTCCTTGCACATTAAACTCATTTTCAATTTTATAGAATTTATTAAAAATTAAATCGATTTCCGAATCCTTAATTCCAATACCTTGGTCAATGAACCGATATACCACCCATTTTTTGACTCTAACCACAATAATTTTCAATACTTTTTTATCCGGATAGGAGTATTTATAGGCATTATCCATTAGATTAGAAAAGATACTGTTAAGCAAAACTTTATCGGTTTTTACTAAATTGACATCCTCCAGGAAAAATTGAATTCCAAAGTCAGGATACCGTAACCGATACTCTTCAATAATTTCATTGAAAAAGTCCATAAGGTTAACATCTTCATAATGAACTTTAACCACCTTATTTTCCAATTGGGTAAAGGATAAAAGGCGATTTATCAGATTATTGAGTTTATCAGCCTCTTCCTCTAGAATCTTTCCAAAAACATTCAATTCCCGTTTATCCTGGGTTCCATCACTTCTTAAACTTTCACCGGTAATTTTAATTACACTTACCGGAGTTTTGAACTCGTGAGTAAAATTGTTAATGAAATCATATTGGAGTTTAAACAATTGATTATTGATGGAAAGATTTCTAAAAATCAAAAATCCAATCAAGGCCAATAAAATATAAATTCCCAGGAACAGAAATAATTGGGGTAAAAACCGATCGAATGCCTGTGAAAATATATGGGTTTGGGAGGAGATAAAATATAATTGGTAATCAGAAAAAGCCCTCGGAAGAGCAATTGAAGTGGTATAATAATCTGAATTATTGCTCAAACTATCGAATGAAAGGGGTCGAATCAATATTTTTTGATATAAGTCCGGCCGGTTATTGATGATGGGCAGCTGGAAGGGATCCAGCTTAAAAACCACTAAATTTTGTCGGGATTTTGATGAAAGCGGATAATGAGGATTATTCATCATATTTTGGAATAAACTCAACTCCTGTACCCTTGGGATACTTAGATAGGTTATTTTTAAATCCGAAATCTGATAAAAGGTTTGAAAAACCTCGTTATCCGAGTAATTCCGGGTTGAATCATAAACCGATACCCTGTTGGAAAATCGCATTAAGGGCCCGAATCCATCGGTAATAAATTCTGATCCGACCAGGTTTGAATCCGATTTTAAAACCTTTAAGGTATTGGATCCTCGTTTATCATTTCGGCTATAATCGGCATACGAAATCGGTAAAAAATACAGGTTTTTGAAGGAGATGCTCCCCTTTCGGCCCTCGTTACTAACCATAAGGTTATATAAATCAAGTTTTTTCAGAAAGGGGAAAACACTTAGATACCGGGAGGCAATGGGATAAAAAGAGGCCGAGTCCAGGGTGCCTTTATAGAGTGAAATACTCGGAATGCTATCAAACAACAAGCGATTATAGGCTCTGGTGGCCTGATCCCAAACTTCAGATTTTCCCAATCGAAAATCATTGATCTCGGTTCCTCTGGCAGATCGAACACCGAAATATAAAAACCCTATGGGAATTATACCACTTATGATTAATAGGATAAGGATCAGAACGAAATTGCCGCGGTAACCCGGTTGGTATGGGTTTTTATTTTTCAAGGATTAATGTCTTTTCATATTTTGCCCTAAAAATGTTTCCACATTGGAATAATAATCCAGTTTATTTTCGTCATTGGTAAAAATTGACCCCTCATTGGGTCTTACAAAATAATTTACTTTCACTCCATTCTTTCTTAACTCACGAACAAAATAATCGGTTTCATTAATACTAACCCGATTATCCTTTCCACCCTGAGCAATAAAAACCGGAACTTTAAATTCATTTACATGAAATACCGGAGATATTTCCCGTATCAAATTCAGCTCCTTTTCAGGATCCCCGATGGTTTCATACAAACGATTTGAGCTGATTTTAAGTAAAGGCGGAACATCCTTTATATAATCAAACACATTACTTATTCCAGAATAACATACCACACAGGAATATAAACGAGGTTCACGGATAGCCCCCATTAGGGAACAATATCCACCAAACCCATATCCATAAAGGCAAACCCGATTAGAATCGGCAATGCCATTTTGTATGGCCCATAGAGTACCATCCGTAATATCATTTTGAATTTTATTTCCCCATTGCTTAAAGCCCGCTTCATAAAACTTTTTCCCATAACCCCCTGAACCTCTAAAATTAATTTGCAATACAGCATAACCTCGATTGGCAAAAAACTGGGCCTCCCGATCAAATGTCCAGGCGTTTCGGGATATAGAAAGACTATGAATATCAATAATGGTGGGATAAGGCTTTTTACTCCTTCCCTTGGGAAGAGTTAAATACCCATTTAGCAAAAGCCCGTCTCTGGATCGGAATTGTACCGGCTTCATTTCACACATGGCTTTTGAAGGAATCCATGGGCTTAATTCGGCAAGTTTTAATAAGGAACGGGATAAACGATTGAATAGATAATAATAGCCCAAATTGCGGTCACTATAAATTCTTAGTATAAAATGGGTTTCGGTTGAATCCATATCCAAAACCCGGGTTTCGAGATTTGGAAAAGAATCGGTTACTTTTTTCCAGCCTTTTACCACATTGGAATCCAAAATAATTATATGATTTTTCCAATCAGTAAAAGCCGCATAAATGGGCTTTTTCCGAAGAGGAGAATAGTAAAACTCGGTTACATCATAATTTGGCTCCTGGTAAATCGTTTCCAATTCCTTCCCGCTTGATGGATCCATTTTAACAATGGCCAAATGATCCCGTGAAATATTTGAACTAACGTAAAGGGCTTTATTGTCCTGATCAAAACATAGAGGATATATTTTATCCTTAAATCCGGTTTCAAAAATCGTTTTGAACGAATCTCCCTCCTGATCTCGATACAGAAAACTTTGGTTTAATCCATTGCTAATGATAATCACCCTTAGCACTCCAAAAATATCCTTTTTGATATTCACGATTTGAAATTGCCCCGAATTATAAAAAACGGGTTCTATTTTTTTATCCAATAAATTGTATTGATATAAATCCTGAAATTCAGGATTTCGCTTATTCATGACGAAGTACAATTTATTAAAGCCGGTTTTATCCTCGTCCCACCAATCGACCCTTATTTTTGTATAGGGGGTTAAATCCACCGAAAGCCTTCCATTTCGATCTACCTGAAATAGATGGAAATTTTCATCCTTATTATGATCCTTTAAGTAAAATAAGTAATCATCATTTCCCCATTTATACCGAGATATATCATTTTCCCCTTCATGGGTTATTTTAAATGTTTTTTGTGTTTTTAATTCCTGAACGAAAAGGTTCACTTTGCCTTGATCCTTTTTTAAAAAGGCAATAAATTTTCCACTAGGCGAGATTCTTAAATTGAAGGGACCCGTGTTTATAAAAAAAGTGGATATGGGAAGCCTTTTACTTGCCTGATCGGGGTAGCATGAAAAAAATGGGATAATAAACAGGGATAGAACAAGGTAATAATACGAATATGGATAACGCAATGGAGATTTCATGTAAACCAGATCAGTATAACCCTACAAAATAAAAAATACAATTTATAAGTTAATTCTTTCTCAAAAGGGTTGTAACGAGCATTTTACCCCTTAAAAGAATAAAATGAAGGCATATTTTTATTTTCAATCCTAAAAGAGAAGATGATAATTTCGAATTAAATTTGACCCATTGACTAATTTAAAAAAAGTTCTAAAAACTTATCGGTTTTAAAAAATGAAAAATTGGGTCCTTCTTCTTTTCTGCCTTTTTAGTATCGCAGGCCGGATAATGGGCCAAAATTTATCGGGTTTAAAGGATGAAATTGAATCCTACTTAAATCTTCTCCATACCAATCCAGAGCAGATTTCAATGGTTGAAAATCGATTGTCTTTTGAATTGAAAGATTCCACCAGCTTTGCCCTCCTAAAAACTCAGGTATTAAAACGCTTGGAGGAAAATCCAGATGAAACGGCTTTTGCCGAAATTCTGAGTTGGGATTTTATCCAACAAAGAGAATTTTCAAAAGCCCTTATTCAGGAAATGGCCTTGGATCGAAGAACCAAGGCAGAAGGATATAGACTTTTGAATCTCGGCAGGATCTGTATTCATAATAAAGCCTATTCCATAGCAAGCCAGGCATTCACCTATATTATCAATCTAATCCCTCAAAGTAAGTATTACCGAATAGCAAAAAGAGAAAGATTAAATTCAAAAGAATCGGAGATTTTCGAAACTTCCTTTCAAAAAAGCGATTTCAATGAGCTTTATTCTTTTTACAAAGATTATTTGGCCGAATTTAAACAAGGAGATGATGCCAATAATGTCAAATTAAACCTGGCGAAATTGGATATACAATATCTTGACAAATTAGATGAAGCCGATATCCTGATCCAGGAAATTATAAAATCTCCGGAAGCGAGCAACTTGTTCAAGGCTCAATCCAAAATGGAATTAGCGAAACTCAATATTTTAAAAGGGAAGGTTTGGGAAGCCGCTTTGCTATTGGGACAAATCCATCAGGAATTCAAGGAGGAGCCCCTGGGTCAGGAGGCTTTGTTTGAATCCTCAAAAATTTATTATTATACCGGCGATTTTACCCTGGCTAAATCTGAATTGGATGTTCTGAAAACCGCCACCACGGATCTTACCTCCAATGATGCCATTGACCTGAGCCTACTTATCCAAAAAAATCTAGAGGAGGATAGTACTGGAAAAGCCCTAAAAGAGTTCGCCCATTCAGAATTATTGGTATACCAACATAAATATGGGGAGGCAGAAAAGGCCTTAGATAGCATCTTGGTTAAATACCCCAAAAATGCTCTTAAGGATGATATATTAATGAGCCGATACCGTATTCATTTTTCAGAACACCAATATGATTTGGCTGCACAGAATTTGCAGGCCGTTTTAGACCAATTCCCGGAAGGAATTTGGGCAGATGATGCCTTATTTCTTTTAGCAGAAATGAACGAAAATCAGTTTAAACAAATCCAAAAAGCAAAAATGCTTTATGAAAAACTATTTCTTAATTACCCGGGTAGTTTTTTTGCCGGAGAGTCCAGGAAACGTTTTAGAAATTTAAGAGGAGATTCCATTAACTAAATCTATGAACATAATTACCACCAAAATCGAAGGCCTACTAATTCTTGAACCCCAAATTTTTCAGGATGAGCGTGGATATTTTTATGAAACCTACCAGTTTGAAAAATTTAAGGGATTGGGCATTGAAGAAACTTTTGTTCAGGACAATCAGTCCTTATCATCCGAAGGCACCTTACGAGGATTACATTTCCAAAAGCCACCCTTTGGCCAGGCTAAATTAGTTCGGGTCGTGCGAGGAAGGGTTTTAGATATAGCGGTGGATTTAAGAAAGGGATCCCCAACCTATGGCCATTACGAAAAAGTGGAATTATCGGATCAAAATCATCGCCAGTTTTTTATTCCCATTGGCTTTGCCCATGGATTCCTATCCCTCGAAAACAACACTTTATTTACCTATAAATGCTCCAATTATTATAATAAGGCTTCTGAGGGGGGATTATTATGGAATGATCCAAGCATTGAGATAGATTGGGGATTTAGCAATCCATTGGTATCTGCGAAGGACCAGATCCTGCCGATATTGGAAGGATTTGAAACGCCCTTTATTTAAAATACAGAGGAATTAATCTCCTTCGGAGGGAATAACCGCTTTTAGAAAATGAACAAGGGGGATAAGAGATTTTAATCCGCCTAAAATTTTTGGATAAGCCGAATCGCTTAATAATTCCTGGTCCTTAATAGGGAAAGATGCCGTAAAACTTTTAAGCTTCAAAACTTCAATCAAGGGATGATCCTCAGAATATCCCTTCGGCATCGTTTTAAGTTTATTTTCCTGGCCTAAACCCCCAAAAATATCTTGGAAAGATGGGTTATGAATAATGGATTCAAATTTTTCAGGATAATAATCAATTTCCTGACGAATAGCCTTTAATATAGGTGCATCTGGCATCCAATATCCCCCAGCCAAAAAAGATTCGCTCGGACCGATAGATAAAAAATATCCCGGAAAATTTCCCTTAAGCTGAGGATTATGTAAACTGGCACCTAAATTCACTTTATAAGGGCTTTTATCCAGGCTAAACCGAACATCTCTATAAATTCGCATCACGGATTTCTTCCCCGTCAAACCTTGAATTGCGGGTTCCATTACGGAAAAATCTTTTATAATAGAATCCACATAGGATTCAAAGCCCTCCTTTATGGATAAAAAACGGTTTTTTTGATCGTTAAACCAATCCCGGTTATTGTTTTCTTTGAGTTCGGTTAAAAACTGAAAAGTATCTGAATGTAATTTCATGCCTAATATGAATCTCCTTGATATTTGACA
>Ga0209067_10002251_pt1 | contig 11503 bp, 3 predicted proteins | sample ColStrG_CSR_2013_FD_187199 | JGI IMG/M metagenome (GOLD analysis project Ga0209067, IMG submission 187199) | Freshwater sediment microbial communities in response to fracking from Pennsylvania, USA - Cold Stream Run_MetaG_CSR_2013 (SPAdes)... | ecosystem: Environmental > Aquatic > Freshwater >... | reverse complement strand
AAAACCAGGTCACAAACGGCAAAAAAACATGGAAAAATCGGTCAAAATTTCGCCCCCGCTGTCAGGTTTTCGCTCGCTGTGACGAAACAGTTAAATGTTCATGAATCAAAATTAAAATAAACTTTTATTTAATAATAAGACGAGCCATTAAAATAAAAAATGGAAATTTTAAAAAATGAAAAATAAATTATTTGTCTAATTGGGTGTGATAAAAAAAAGTAATGAAAGCGCTTCTATTCGGTCAAGAAACTCATTCGATTTAATAATGTATGGATCTGAATGAAGGTCTTGAAAGGTTTTTATTAGTTTTTGTTGTATAAAATAGATTTAAATTTTTCTAAATAATTCAATAAAATCAAAAAACAGCGAAATAATCATTTATTCCTTATAAAGAGATTACAGTAATACACCAAAAATTTTAGTAACACTTTTAAATTCAAATTATTTTTTGACGATTTCAAAATGAAATGCATTGTCATTATTGTTTCCTATAATTGGGAAAAATGGATCACCGACTGTATCGAAAGCCTTAAAAAAAGCACGGTTAAACCCCATATATTAGTTATTGATTGCAAATCTCAGGATTCTACTGTTACCTTTTTAAAAGAAAAGTATAATCAGCAACTAGAATTAATTGAACTAAATGAAAATCTAGGATTTGGCAAAGCCAATAACATCGGATTAAAAATAGCTATAGAAAGGAATTATGAGGTTACCTTTCTGATGAACCAGGATACTTGGGTAGAATCAGATACCCTTGAGGTGTTAATGAACCGAATGAAAGAAAGTCCTGAATTTGGTATATTGAGTCCTATACACTTAAATGGTTCTGGAAAATTATTGGATCATGGTTTTTACAAATATGTAACAAAAGACCAAAACCGCGATTTCATCACTGATTTAACAAAAGGGGACACCTTATTAGAAATTTATCAATCTGATTTTATCAATGCAGCCGCATGGTTAATCAACATAGAGGCATTAAAAAAAACAGGAGGCTTTAATCCAGCTTTCGCCCATTATGGAGAGGATGTGAATTGGGTTAAGAGATTGTATTATCATGGTTATCTATTAGGTTTTTGCCCTAATTGCTTTATTTTTCATGACAGAGAAAATCATATAGTTTCAAAATTGAATACAAAATTTAATGTCGACTTTATTATGTTTTTAAATCAGCTGTATGACCCCTTTCAAAAAAATATCCTAAAACCAGTACTACTTTTTTTGACTAAACAAGTTGTATTTTCTTTTTACTATCTCCTAAAATTACGGTTTGATTTATTTAGTCAAGCAATCAAAAATATTGCCCGATTAACCATTTTAAATAAATTCTTAAAATTCAGGAAAATGCAAACTTTGCCTAGCCCTTTCTTATAAGATTACCATCCTTTTATTAGAACCTAAGGAAAAGAGCCAAACTAATCCCAAATCCATCTATCCTTTTCCTTTAAATAAGTTTAAATTTCTGTGTCAGTGATCCTTCAAATTACCTCTTCCGATTGCAAAAGGAACCTGGAGGGATCTAAATTTGGGAAGATGTAACTAATTTAATTTCAACCTAAAAATCCCTTTATAAGATGGGATGAATACTATATTAACTGGTTCGGACTATATCCATAAATATTTTTAGATTTTTCCTAACCGAAGTATTTAATGAACTAGCATTCAATACGATTGGCTATTTAAATTCGTAAGAGTTGGCCAATTGGGTTAATTCAACAATGTTTTTCACGTTGAGTTTGGTGAATATCCTTATTTTATGGGTACTAATCGAGGAAGGATGCACATTTAATCGTTTTCGAATTTCATCGATACTTAAACCTTCAATTAGCAATTGGGCAACCTGAATCTCTCGGTTACTTAAACCGTTAAATGGATTTTCATTTTGATTACCACTAAATATGCTTTCAGAGGCTAAATGTTCTTTAAGGTTTTGACTTAAATAAATTTGGCCATCCATTACTGCCAGGAAGCATTTTTTCAATTCCTCCAAATCGGCGTTTTTAGGAAGAAATCCTCTAACACCTAGTTTTAATAGCCTTTTGCCAAACATAAACTCTGAATTCATGGAGAATATTAGGGTTTTAATGTTGGGGTAAAAATTATGGATATCGGTCACCAATCCGAAAATATCGGTTTCTGGCATATTCATATCTAAAACTAATAAATCGTAGTTGTTAACCTTTAATAAATTAATTACCTCATGCCCATTTTTTGCATCATTGAACTCAATAGAATTTTTATTAAAAATATCTACCAATAGAGTTTGCAAGGCATAGGATGTAAACTTATGATCATCAGCTATTAATATCTTTAGGAAATTCATTTTCTTTCAATTGTATTAGTTCACTACCTACTATGAAGTAGCAATATATGTTTAAGTTTTTTATGCTTTAACGATTATAAAAATTGCCATATTTAACTACAAGGTTTGAATATAAAATTGCACAGCCTATAGATTAAGAAGTTCCTCATACTAAAAGCGGACTCAATTAGAAAGTTAACCATCGAACACGAAACTATTGAAATAGTTTTATACATTGTAAATCAGTAATTTACATTTTAACAAACCGATTGGATTTAATAAAGGATAGCATTACAATCCATTTCAAATTTATTGCGTGATAATCTATTTTATTATACAAAAGGCCTAAAATCTCTCCATTCCCGTATCTCATTCCAATAGAACCTATTAAATGGATTCTAGTTATCCAAAAGAACCCTCTTTGCTTCCTTTAAGGAGAAGGTGTTATCGATACCTTCGAACACCTGGAACATTGAATTTGACCATTGATAAAAGCCCGTTATTGTAGTTGCACTGAAACAAATTTGAGGGGTATATCCCGACCTAATTATGAATTTGTGGTTATGATTAATTGGCTCCGAAAATATTAACTGTATCAGAGGTTTGATCATTGACCAATAGTAAACTAAGTTTCGAATTTTTATTAATTGAATCAACTTTAAAAGAGTACTATCCATTCCTAACAAAAGGGTAATAAAGGATTCCAAATTTAGATACCATAATAATTGAATTCGGTCCAATAATCATAATATTCCCAGTGTTTTGTCCAGAATATTCATCCTAAAACTTGGTATTAGGATATCAGATAAAGCGTACAAAGGAAATTCGTTTCATTATTAGGCTTTTTAAAGGAGCTAAATACCGATAAAAGGTCAAAAAAATATGAGTCTATTTAAACAATTGATGACGGATTTTTCTTGGACCCAGTAAGGGATTGCGAATCCAAATACTCTTACCGCCGATCTGAATCTTAATGGCTAGCTATTGTCGAATAATCTTAAAGAACTTGGCATTAAACACATCCGATTCAATCCTTAATATATATACCCCCGATTGTAATGCACTTAGGTTGGAATTTATGTTTTTATAGTTTTCGCCTATTTCTAAAGCTTGATTGGCTTCATCAAAAAGAAGTTCTCCATTTAAGTTAAATATAGAGATCCTGAATTGCCCCCTAACGGTTGATTTTAGGTTTATATTTAAATTATTGGTAAAGGGCACTGGATACACAGTAGCTTGAGGTTCTGGTTGAGATGAATAGGATGGAGAAAATGAAAAGCGATCTTTGAAAAAATCTGCAATACTAACATTAGGTAAATTAGGTGGAATGGGATGAGCCTGAATAATCATAGCGGAAATAATACCAAACATAGAACCTGGAGCGGCTTTTATAACGATCGAAATTATACCATTCGGATTAGGTAAAAGATTATTAATTTGAGAGGTAAGACTTGAATTATTAGAGGCATTTAAAGTGGTCGTTATTCCATTAACCGTGAAACTCGCTACCGCAGGCGCAAATGGACTCTGCCAGCTGTTAAAAAAAACCAAATCGTAGGCTGAGGATAAGGAAAGACCAGATAGGATCAGAACGGCACTATCGGGAGTTTGAACATAAAACTGACCGCGGATAACCTTATCAGGAAATATGCCCGAATTGGATCCTGTTATTGCGCCGAGAGCATTGGCTCCATCAAAATTATGACCGACGGTTAATGTAATACCAGAATTGCCTCCTTGGGTATTCATTAAATTCGTTAGAGCCAATCCTGTCGATGGATAGCCATTAAATGAATTCCATGGAAATCCAGCTGGTTGATCAAAATCAAATTGAACATTCACAACATATTGAAATGAACTGGCATAGGCTATATTTCCAGGAATAGAAAGGCCTGAGGTCGATTTGGATTTTAACTGATAAAAATAACCCGTATTCCCTAATAGACCCGTGTTGGTATAAGTATTCATACTCCCGTCCACCGAATCAATTAAATTAAAAGGGCCTGTTGCTAATGAGGATCGATAGATATAATATTTACTTGCATTATTCGCAGCCACCCAACTAAGTTTGATGGAGGAAATTGAAGCCCCCCGAGCCGTCAATAAAGTAGGAGGAGATGGAGGAATAGCACTAAGTCCAGATGAATAGGTCTGAAAAACAATGGCATTAACAAAAGCTGTTGCTGAATTCACATCTTTTAGGATCTTGATGGTAATTACCCCGCTTGAATTGGGACTTACCGCCTTAATATTAATGGTATTGTTATAATTATTGGCCCCATCTAAAGATACCATGGTATTACCAATTGCAAAGTCCGTAATGGCTCCTGACCAAGGATGAGACCAACTACTGAAAAAAGTAAAATTATAGAGCTTAGCCGGGTTCAGACCAGAAATTTGAAGCTTGGCTGTATCTGAATTACTATACGAAAAGGCCGAAGAAATAACCGCGTCAGGATAAACACCTGAATTATTTCCTGTGCTTACTCCTGAGGAAGGAGCTCCAAAATTACTTAGCAAGGTCATAGTACCCGACCTATTACCATTTTGATCCACCAAAGAAAAACTATTTCCGGAAGTCACATTATAACCGGTATTATTCCAGGGCAAAGGGGCCAAATGGCCATTATCGCCGAAGTTTATATAGGTTGATGTATATACCGTACCGCTGATATTTATGATAAAACTTGAGGTGGCGAAATTACCATAACCATCTATGGCCTTAAGGATCAGACTATGATTACCGGAATCGGAAAGCGAGGGATTCAAGATAAGGTATCCTCGACCATTTCCTAGGTCCGTAAACTTAGCGTTTCCAAATTGACCAGCTAGAGATAAGGCAATAAAAGAACCTGAACGGGCCGTTGCCGTGAAAAAGACGGTGTCTTGGGTATTGATGGTATAGGATGGATTTGAAATAGGGGAAATTATAGGGGGTTTACCGGTTAAATTTATGGTTACCGTATTGGAATAAGGCGATTGGCCCAATGAATTCACCGCCATTACTTTATACGAATAAGTGGTATTCCCTCTGGCGCTTGTATCTAAATAATAGTTTTGATTAGGGTTCGATGAGCCAGGATTCAAAAGTACGTAATTACCTAAAATGCTATTAACCCATTGAGCTCGATAAATTTGATAACTACTAGCGTTACCAGCCGTATTCATCCAATTCAGCTTAACACCTGGCAAGGTGTCAATTGCGGTTAGTGATGTTGGCCCACTTGGCGCGGAGGTTACTTGTACTGGGTTGGTATAGGACTGAAAAACTAAGGAATTAATAAAGGCAGATGCCGAATTAATATCCTTGACCATTTTTATAATAATAATACCTGCCGAATTAGGAGAGATACCCTTTATACTAACTGTATTATTGGCATTATTGGCTCCGTCCAGACTTACTAATTTGGAACCAATGGCAAAATCGGTTATTGCACCTGACCAAGGATGGGACCAGCTACTAAAAAAAGTAAAATCATACAAGTTAGCAGGGTTTAATCCAGAGATTTGAATTTTGGCGGTATCGCTATTACTGTAGGAAAAGGATGAGGATATGACCAAATCGGGATAAACTCCAAAATTAATTCCAGTGTTTACTCCAGACGATGGGGCACCAAAAGTACTTAATAGGGTCATGGTACCTGAGGATTTACCATTTTGATCTGATAAATTAAAGGTGGATCCTGAGGAAACATTATAGCCCGTATTATTCCAGGGTGAAGGGGCGATATGATTATTGTCTCCGAAATTAATATAGGTAGAGGTATAGGTAGTGCCGGTTACTGAAATGATAAAACTACTGGTTGTTGTGCCGCCAAATTGGTCGGTTGCAGTCAGTGTTAAAGTATGCTTTCCAGTATCTTGGGCCGTTGGCGATAAGGCTAAATATCCAGATCCATTTCCTAGATCTTGAAAAACACTGGACCCAAACAGACCCGTTATGGTTAATACCAAGTTAGAACCTGAAAGAGGATTTGCCAAAAATTTAATGGTGTCCTTGGTATTGATATTTAAGGATTGATTAGCAATAGCGTAAATAATTGGTGGCTTATTTAAAGTATTAACCTTTACCCAATTAGTTGATTTAGAGGATCCAAAAGCGTTTAGAGTATTTATTTTATAATAATAGGAAGCATTTCCCTGTGCCGTTTTATCCAAATAAGTATTGGTATTTGAACTTAGGGCATTGGGCGTCAATAGGGAGTATTGGCTGGTATCTCCCAGAGGGCCTGTTCGAAATATTTGTATTCCCGTGGAATTGGTTGAGGTGTTAATCCAGGTTAATTTTTCACCCGGCAAACTATCTTTAACCACTAAACTTATTGGAGGGGTTGGAATTGCCTTATTTAAGTTGGGATTGGAGTGCGTTTTATAGACCAAGGCACCAATGAAAGCATTAGCCGAATTAGGAGATTTGGCCATTTTTATAATAATATTCCCATTAGCATCAGGGGTTTGAGAAGGTATACTAACCGTATTTATCGAATTATTTTTCCCATCTAAACTGACTTGTGTCGCGCCTATCGCATAAGTGGTAACAGCCCCAGACCAAGGACTTGCCCAAGAACTAAAGAAATTTAGGTCATAAAGTAAGGACTGATCCAAACCTCCCAGTTGAATAGAAATGGTATCCGATCCAGTATATGAAAAGCAGGATTGGGTAACCATATCGGGATAAACTCCACTATTAACCCCGGTATTAACCCCTGAATTGCTAGTTCCTGACCAAGACTTTAAAAGAGTTAAATTTCCGGAAGGCACCCCTTTTGAATTATTTAATTTAAAAACCGTTCCTGAATTAATATTCCATCCAGTATTATTCCAAGGCAAGGGTGCTAGATGAGCATTATCACCGAAATTTAAATAGGTATACACCATGGCATTATTTACGGTCATACCCAAATTGGTGGTTGAGGTACCTCCTATTCCATCTGAAACCATTGCGGTTATAGTATAGGTTCCCGTGTCAGAAACTTTTGGTTTGATATTCAAGCTAACCGTTCCATTTGAGTTCACCACCGCTGAAACAAAAGCTGGGAGTGAGGTAAAGGACCAAGAAAGGTTTACCCCAGGGTTAATATCTACTGCGCTCAGAATCTTAATGGTTGAATCTCCCGCGGAAAGAGTAAACGATGGGATGGCGTTTATACTGGGTTGATATACTTTATTAACGGTTAATTTTATGGTGTCATTGGATGAGCCATAAACCGTGCTGGCTGTAAGAACGATACTATATTTTCCTGTATCTGTAATGCTCGGAGAAAGAGCCAGGGATCCGGTTCCATCGGTATAATCGGTTAGTTTAGCAAATTTTGGCAAGTTAAGAGCCGAAAATGTAACTTTTGCACCGGACGGATCCTTGGCGTAGAGATTTAGGTTTTGCACCGATCCATAACGCATAAATTGAGGTTGAATCGGTGTAAAAGGGGGAGGTGGTAAGGGTTGAGTGGTTATTTTGATCGTAGTTGAGAACGGTGAATTTCCGCCTGCATTTTGAGCAAGAACTTTATAATAATATGTTGTGAGGGGGTATAATAAACTATCGGTAAAGGTCTGGAGGGAAGATTTAGGATTCGTTAGGGTATTAACTAAATGAAAGTTTGAGGAATCCTTATCGGAACGATATACCAGATATTGGTTAATGTTGGCAATACTATCCGTCCAGTTTAATTTTACCTTATTCGTTGAAATCAATAGGGTTGCCAAGGAAAGAGGTTTATTCGGAGCTTTCGGTAAAGCATTGCTTATAGTAGAAACCATGGTAGAAAAACCAGAACTTCCGTTATTATTAATGGCCTGAATTTTATAATAATAACGGGTTAAAGGAGAAATACCTACAGAGTCTACAAAGCTGGTCGAATTACCCGCTACTGTACTAATAATGGAATAGGGTCCACCTGAAAGGTTTGAACGGAAAATTTGAACACCTGTTTGAATGGAATTCGAAGAATCCGCCCAAGAAAGACTAATTTTATTATAAGATGTTCCTAAAGCATTCAATTTAAAGGGACTTAACGGAAGCAAAGCTGGAGGAATATTCGTCCTAAATATTGAATCCGGAATAGAGGTGGGATTGGATCCTACTCCAGTAGGGGTATTAAGCCAAGTTAAAAATAATTGATATCCCACGTTACTTGAAAAATAAGGAACGGCAATCGAATGATCCCCTTTAGTTAAATAAATAGTCGCTTGTGGGGTTCCATAAGTACCATGGGTTCCATCGTTGTTAATTAGGGGACTACCATTAGGGCTATACGGCTGGTCAATAAAAAGATCGGATCCGGCATTCGATGAAAGCTGAAAGGTATAATTCCCGGATATAGGAATATGCATAGTACCCGTATAGAGTATAGCCTGATAGTGGGTATCGGTAACGGGGTCTAAATTGGTATTCGGTGTGTTTCCAAAACCCGTTGGGGTAAGGGTATTGAAATTGGGTAGGACAGGAATAGCGACGGGACTATTATAATATGTAAAATTAAGTCCATTATCCAAAATAGTACCGGTTACCTGATTACTTGCGGGGGATATATTTCCGCTCGGATCAAATGCTTTTATAGAAAAATAATAGGATTGGCCTTTAGTAAGTCCATAAATCGTGTAATAAAGGTTAGAGGTAGAATAGGATTTTACTCCGTTTATATAAATATAATAACCAGCAACCGATACATTATCGTTCGAAGCCGACCACTGTAAAGTGGTGGAGGCTGTACCGGGTAGTACGCTTAGATTCCCAGGGGCCGTAGGGGCTTGGCTATCAAACTGGGTTAAAACGGGTACTTCAGGTGTACTGGCAGATGCGCCATTTCCATTTATGGATCTTATAATATAATAATAGGTTTTATTAGATAATAAATTAACATCTACATAATGAGTCGTATCGGAAGGAGTTAGAGCAATAAATGTATAAGGCCCCCCAGATTGGGTAGCTCTATAAATTTCAAATCCTGTATTATTATAAGTTTGACTTGTGTTTTTAACCCATGATAGTTTTACGCTGGTTAGGCTGGGTGAATAGGCTGTTAAATTATTTGCAGGTGACGGAGCCCCAGTGCCATTGGCATCTATAACCGTATAAATAGGTGAATAATTCCCAGAACAACCATATTGTTGGGTAACTGTAACTTGATATTGCCCAGCTGCTTTAGCAATAAATACTTGATTCGTATCGATTACGGTGGCCGTTCCAGCTTTAACCCAAGCATAATGAATATAATTTCCTGGAACCGTTAAACTTACCCCTCCCTTTGAAGTATCTGGACTGGGATAAACATTACTTTCTGTTCTTGAAAGGACTATAGAAGGGGTAACCGTTGGAGGCATTATGGAAATGACAGCCGGTATAGGCGACCAGGTGGACCAGTTGGTACCATTTAAATATCTAACCGAATAAGTTCCTAGTTGGTTGACCTGTATTGAATTTGAATTTGCGCCACTTATTAAGGTATCATTTCTTTTCCATTGATAATTATCAAATCCCGGACTTATTCCAATGGTAAGACTTATTCCTGATGAGGAACAAAAGGCCTTTCTTCCAAAAAGGACCGTTGGGTTGGCCTTGTTGGCTGCCATTAAATAGGGCCAGAAATTGGGTTGAGTATACATATCGTCCCAGGTATCATGGCCATCCAAAGGATAATATGTATAGGTTATTGGTCCGCCAACAGCATTAATGGCATTTACCAAGTTCTGTGCGGTACTGGGTAAGGGATCTGTATCAAATGCCCCTTGGGATAACCAAATCGGGGTAAACTTATAATTACTAAGACCTTGGGTATAGGAAGCACTGGCTGCACTCATGGGAATGGCAGCAGCCAACCATTTCGGACTGGTATTTAGAATACTCCAAATAGCTTGTCCACCTGCGGATAAGCCATGGGCTACAATTCTTTGTGGATTCACTTTACAATTAGCCACCATATAGTCAGATATATCCTGTAGATCCTGATAATAGGTAGGCCCCCATTGACCTCCAGTATTTTGTGGGAATAGACAAAATGCATCAATGGTTCCGTTAAATTTCGCTAACTGCGTTTCTTGACCTCCGTGGTATAATTGCTGATCATTATTATAAATCGTCCCGGCTTCCCCCAAACCATGAAACATTATAATGAGAGGATACGTTTTACCGTCATTAATCCCCGGTTTATAACTGGCAGGGTATTGTAATCGAAAAGCCATACCATTATAGATATAGGCTTTAAAACTAGAATCGTTCCACCCGGTAACCGTAGGGGTCATAACCCATTTTCCAATTATGCCAGGTCCCGGTTGAACAGGGGGATTTGAACTATTATAAATAGAAATAGGATCTGATGGGTTTAGTATTTGGGCTTTTATACAAATAGCCTTCAGAATTAAAAGAAATACGAGAAGTAAGCGTTGATTGAATTTACTTTTTGGGTTTAAAAAAGAGTACAATTTATTCATAGAGAGAGAACTAGATTCACTTTATATTTTAATTGCTGGAATAATTACCCAGCATATTATAACTTGATCGATTATTTATGGGAATTTGGAAACGTTCAACTTTTTCGAGACCCTAAATAGATTAGGGACCAAAACCAATTCGAGCGTTTAAACAAACACTTGAAAAAGGATTGAATATTTCTTTTCCTCGATGCAAATTTTCATAGAAATCCTATCTTTTGTTTTAATGAAAATTGACTTTTCATTATAGATTCGTTGATAAGACTTGTCAAATTATTCAATAACATTTGTAGCTCTCTATGAAATCATCAACTTTTTTTACGCATAACCAAGTTCTGCCTATTTATATTTCCTAAATCCTTTTGCAGAGCCAACCCTCAGGGTTAAAGGTTAAGCTTTTTTGGTCTAATTAAAACCAGAAAGGACAAACCCTTTCCATAGTGATTTGTTTCTGTTATAATATTGAATTTTTAATGATTTAGTATTTAAAGGATCCTTGGTTTTTTAAACCAAGTTTCTGAATTCGAAAGAATCGATACGCGAATTATTTAAACATTTAACTACAAAATTTCTTAGGCAAATTGTTTCTAAATGCCAAGAAATTTGGCGTAAAAATCAATCTCCTTTATCGAACTTTAATCAAATAATATTCTTGGATTCAAATTCGCATACCAATACTCATTATGTGGCAATTTTGAATTATTAAATGACCAAATACTGTTTCAATCAAAAAATTTAGGACTTTTCATTATCAAAAATCAATATGAA
>Ga0209067_10002250_pt1 | contig 11505 bp, 6 predicted proteins | sample ColStrG_CSR_2013_FD_187199 | JGI IMG/M metagenome (GOLD analysis project Ga0209067, IMG submission 187199) | Freshwater sediment microbial communities in response to fracking from Pennsylvania, USA - Cold Stream Run_MetaG_CSR_2013 (SPAdes)... | ecosystem: Environmental > Aquatic > Freshwater >... | reverse complement strand
CCACGGCCGGGCTTTTGAACGGGATCTTTGGCTCGGGTGCCCGTCTTCATGTGGCCGCGTGGAAGACCAAGAAGAGGGTCATCAAAACGGAAGATACGGAAGACGAAAAGATCATCATTCGCGAGCGCGAGCAGTTCGTCCATGAGTTGGCCGTTGCGTTCGCGAATGGGGAAACGGCGCTGATCGAATGAAGAATGCACACGAGCGTTTTGGATTCGCGGAGTTCGAAAAGAAACTGAAGGACACAACTACTCGGGTCCGCCTGACGGCCGATTGTTTTATCGGGGAGCCGGCAAACAAGAGTGGCGCTTCCCAAGGCCACCTGCTTTCCGTCTTCGGCACCGACGTCGAGGTTGCGGCGCTATGGGCTGCCGTCCTCGGCGAAGAACGCATCCGTGTCGGCGGCCCCGACATGATGCCGTACCTGGTCACGTTTGGTGAACGTCCGAGCGTGTATCGCGGAACGCTGACGCTGGCCGGGCGCCGTCGCCCTATCCGACATCTGGTCGTTCTCTCGACCCAGTTTCGCGCCGAAGGAGACCAGGCCCGGATTATTGTCAAAGGAAATTCGCCGGCTCTAATTCTGCGAGCCGCCACCAACTTCCATGGCCTGCCATTGCTTGCAAGTTGGGACGAGTGGTTCTTCGTCCGTCTCCGCAAGGCTGGCCGGATGCGGCCATTGTCGGGGCTAAATTGCGAGCCGGTCACTATCCGGGGCACCAAGGCCGAGTTCCTTGAGTGGATCGGGGCCGGTTTGAAGCTCGGCCAGATCCAAATCCCTACACCGTAGACCGGGCGGCCACGCCGTGGGTCTACTTCAACCATTGGAGGGCAGACCCATGGCAATCACCACGCTCGAAGAATACTTGCGCGAGTTCTCGGTCGAAATCGGCGATCGCATTTTGACTAGCTTTCCCGCTTTGCACGCTCCCGGTGACCCGGTCTCGCCGATTTTAGGGAAACTGCTTCGTAAGCCCTTCGCGGCCCAAGAAGTTGCGATCGCTGGGGCCGTGGCTCGGCTCAGGGAAGCCAATTCGGTGGCCTGCATTGCCGAAATGGGCACGGGCAAGACGCTCATGGCGATGTCGATTGCCCATGTATTTGCGGCAGGCCGTCCCTATGCCTGTCTCTTCGTCGTGCCGCCTCAACTGCTACAGAAGACGGCCAGGGAGATTCTGCAGACCATCCCCGGCGCCAGGGTGTACGTCATCGATAGCCTCCGGTCCCAACGGCCTGGTCAAGCAGGCCCACACGGCGTCAACGAATTCCGGCTTCGGAATGGCCGGATCATTCGCGACGGCGTTCATACCACGCTCACCGAAATGAGATTGCGGGGCAAGCACAAATCCGCATGGGACCGATGGGTTGCCGAGCACGGTCCCGGACCCCATTACGTGATTTGCGGACGCGACAGGGCGAAGTTAGGGGCCTTCTGGCGGCCCAGTTTCCAAGTCGCCCGTTGTGGGAATCATAATGGCGCCATCGTGAATCCCGATAGCGGCCGCCCGATTGTCTTCGATGACGAACGGCTGTTGCGCGAGGACTTCGACAGGCAGGAACGTATTGCGGAGACGCTGGAATCAATCGCATTGTGCGGTGGAGAAAAGACCAAGCTGCGGCGTCCTTTGTACAGCCCCCTGTGGCAGGTCGATGGATCCAGAATCCGGCGCTACGCACCAATTGAGTTCATCGGCCGTTACGAGCCCGCGACATTCTGCACCACCTCGCTATGTGTCTGAAAACCCTATCTGTGAAGATATCAATTGTGCGTTTACGGGGACGTTCAACGGGTAATCTCTAAGAGCGCCGGGGACACGGCACTCCGGCGCGAGTGAGCCTTCGTCGAACGGCAGCATCCCCGCCGAATGTTGTGAAGCTGTTTCGCTGCTGGCTCTCCTACATGAATCAGGAAACGGCTCTGCTGTGCCTCGATGAGGGTTGGGCTGCTGGGAATCAAGCAGGGCTCGCAAGTCCATAAGCGACCGCAATGTGACGGACATTGTTGATGATTATGCCATGAAGTGACACCTGCCGCGCGTATTATCTCGCTTTAAGGGCCCCACTCCTCTATTCAGATTCTCTCCGATGAAAGGTCATTCCATGTCGGTTCCAACATCGATGCACGATTACCTCCGCATGTTCGCGGGCGAACTGGGCGATCGGATCCTGCACAGCTATCCGGCGCTCCAGAAAGCGGATGATCCTCTGTCGCCGCGACTCGCCACCCTACTTCGAAGGCCGTTCCCTGCCCAAGCCGTTGCGGCGATGGGTATTGCGAAGAAGTGGGAGACGGAACGCAGTGCTGCTGTGATTGCCGAATGCGGCACGGGAAAGACTTTGATATCGCTCGCGGCTCTGCACGTTCACAGCGACGGCCGGCCGTTCACAGCGATTGTGATGGCGCCGGGTCATATTACTCTGAAGTGGTGCAAAGAGGCGCTCGAGACGATTCCCCGACTGAGGGTATTTCTGATCGACGGCCTCCGGGACCGAGTTCGGGATAGTAGCGCGCCATGCGGTGTCAACGAGGTGAGGTTGCGCCGCGGCCAGATCGTTCGGGAGGGCCTCCACACGAGTCTAACCGATCTTCGCCTGCGCAAAAACCACAAAAGTGCACGCGCTCGCTGGCAGCATGAGATCTGCTCAGGACCGGCGCTGTTCGTTGTCGGAAGGGACAAAGGAAAGCTGTCGCACTTTTGGCGGCACGCATACCAGGTGGCTCGCTCCGGCCGCTACCTCGGGAGTGTGGTCAACCCGGATACGGGGTCGCGAGTGGAGGTGGGCGACTGCTGGCTTACCACTGCCGACTTTCGGAAGGCACGTTTGAGCGAGATGATCGGCGGTGCCGACGAGAAGGAAGAATGCGCCGATCTGAAACCCAGGCGACCGATCTATAGCCCGCTCTGGCAAGCCGACGGCAAGAGAATCCGCCGCGTAGCACCCCTGGATTTCATTGGGCGTTATATGGACCAGTGGTTCGACTACGCCATATGCGATGAGGCGCACCAGTTAGCCAATGATACGGCGCAGGGGAACGGATTGGGAACGCTGGCCGCTTGCGCGAATCGCACTGTGATCCTCACCGGCACTCTGTTGGGCGGTTATGCGAGCGACGTTTACAATCTTCTCTTTCGGTTGGAGGCTGGGAAGATGGCCGCGCACGGATACGAGTGGGGCGAACCCGGGCTGCGGTCCTTCGCCGAAGCCTACGGCGTTCTGGAACGGGTCACCACGATTGAGCCGGCGGACAACAGTTGCTCGAAGGCGCGCGTCACCAAGCAGATCAAACGCAGGCCTGGCGCGTCGCCGTCGCTGTTCAGCGAGTTTCTGATGAGCCTGGCTGCGTTCGTTTCGCTGGAGGATATTTCAACCGAGCTGCCCCCGTATACCGAAGAAGTGATTGGTGTGCCCATGGACGCACCCCTGCAGGCCGCGTACAAAGCGCTGGAAGAGGATATCAAAAATGCCATGAAGCAACACCGGATGAACCATTCGGTGGTCAGCGTCGGATTGAACGCCCTGCTTCTCTACCCGGATCATGCTTGGGACATCGGTGATCTATATGGCTACGAGTACGATCCCGAGACGCAACGCCGGGAGCGGTTTGTGATCTCCAGGCCGGAGGATCTGGATCAGGGTTTTGTGTATGCCAAGGAAAGGCGGCTAATTGAGATCGTGAAGGCTGAACTGCAAGCTGGCCGCCGTTGCTGCCACGTCTACGCGGTGTATACCCGCAAGCGCGACGTCACGCAGCGCCTGGCAACGATTCTTGCGCGAGAAGGAATCCGCGTCGCGGTGTTGACATCCGATGTTCCGCCGGAAAAGCGGGAAGCGTGGATCGCGCAAAGGCTGAGAGAGGGAGTGCAGGTTACGATCAGCCATCCCAAAATTATCGAGACGGGGCTCGATCTTCTCGGCCACCCCAGCCTGATCTTTTTCGAGTCCGGTTACTCGCTGTACACCCTCCGCCAAGCCAGCAGACGATCTTGGAGGATTGGGCAACGCCAGCCGGTCCGCGTCTTCTATTTGCATTATGAGGAGACGATGCAATCGAGTTGCCTGCGCCTGATGGGTAGAAAACTGCTAGTCTCGCTCGCCATGGAAGGCAAGTTCAGCCGGGAAGGGTTGCAATCACTCGACGAAGACGAGGATATGCTGACCGCGATGGCGCGCGAACTCGTCACCGAGAATGGCGTTGGTGAGACCGCAGCAGCGGTCTGGCGACAGATTCAGGCTGAGAATAGCGCCACTCTCAATTCCGCCATTCCGCGTGAGCCTGCGGAGGCGGTCGAGGATGCAGGGCGGACCTCAGTGCTGGTGACCCCCGTTCGAACGGTCGACGCGCTTGTTAGTGCCTTGAAGTTCGGGACACCACTGCCATCGGCGCGCTCCATCCGTCGAAAAGAAGAATCGGCGACGGATCTCCAATTTTCGCTATTCTGAAAACACTGGCAGACATCCTCATCCCGATGGACAACGGTATCGTACCGACCGGCCTCTAGCCGGGATGGCGAAGGGTCAGTGCGCGTGCATCTTACCAAGTAACCGAGAATTCTGGATCGGGGCCGTGGCAAAGTGCACAGCTTTCGCCAGATGGAATTGGACCGGACGTCAGCCCAGCCGTGCTAAAGCTCGGGAGGGACGAAATGCTTCCGGCCGTAAAGCCGGGCATCGATGGACCACGCGCCGGGCCCGATCAGCGCCAGGGTAACGGCAAACACCACCAATACGGCGCAATTCCAGATATGGGCCGGGGACGAGAAGGCGATCCACGCTTCGGCGCACGCGGCCACAACTCCGGCCACGGGCGTCCACAAACCGGCGATGAGGAGGACACCGGAGAGGCCTCCAATAACCTGCGGCGCCGCAAACTCACCACTCTGCGCCGAGATCGCGCTGTACACCAGAGCACCGCCGACCAGCAATCGCTGAATCAAAAGTCCGGCGCCCGGCGGACCGCCCGCGAACGTGGAGAACAGCCGTTGCACATGTATCCCAATTTCAGCTTACGGGAGTCGCAACAATTTCGAAACATTAGAAAGTACGAGCGCCCTACTCCACTTTGGGGGGCCTCTAGAGGTCGATGATTCCGCGCTTGAGCGCGATGGTGACGGCGTGCGTGCGGTCGTTCGCGTCCAGTTTTTCGAGAATGTTGCCGACGTGGCTCTTCACCGTATCCTCTCGAATCGAAAGCTGGGCGGCGATCTCCTTGTTCGCGTTCCCCTGCGCGATCAGCTTGAGAATCTCCAGTTCGCGTGCGCTCAACTGGTCCTCGGCGGTATGCATGGTCAGCTCGGCGGCGACCTCGGGAGGAATCCGCTTTTGCCCGGCATGCACGGCGCGGATGGTCTCCAGCAGATCCGTGTGAACGTTCCCCTTCAGCAGGTAGCCGCGCGCGCCCGCTTTGAGCGCGCGCACCACCTGGACGTCGCCGGCGTACGTGGTGAAAACGATGATCCGGGCATTGGGGAATTCACCGCGGATAGCGATGATCGCCTCGATGCCGCTCATATCCGGCATCTGAAGATCCATGAGGGTGACGTCCGGCTGGTGCCGCCGGAACTGCTCGATGGCTTCGCGTCCCGTGGCGGCCTGCGCCACCAATTCCATGTCCGGTTCGATCTCCACCAATGACGCGATGCCCTGGCGCAGAAGCGCGTGGTCGTCGGCGGCAAGAATTCGGATCGTCTTGGTTTCAGCGCTCATGGATCCACAGCTTTCTCCGGAGGAACGAAAACGCGCCGCCCTTGGACGCCCCGTAGGCGGCCGCGGCCGGCACGGTCAACACTGCTTCGGTACCGGCGCCCGCTTCGCTCCAGAAGTCCAGTTTGCCGCCAAATCGATTGGCGCGTTCCCGCATCCCCGGCAGCCCATAATGTCCTGTGCGCCCGCCCGCCTTGAGGACCTCGGCGTCGATCCCTTTTCCGTCGTCGCGGACGTGCAGGCGAAGCTGGCGGCTGTCGTAGCGGATCTCCACCTCGATCCGGCCGGCCTGGGCATGGCGGAAGGCATTCCGCAGCAATTCCCGGGCGATCCGGTAGACCTCGTCCTGGAGCAGCGGATTCAGTTCCTGCCGCGCTCCTTCCACCGTCACGCCGAAGGCCGGCGGATGGGCCGGCGCCTCCTCGGAGCGCGCCAGCTCCTGACCGGCCGTCGTGAGCAGTTGCGCGAGATCGCCCCCGCCAGCCGGATGGAGGCGCAGGTCCTGAATCGCACTGCGCCCCTCGGCGATCGCCCCGGAGGCCGTGTTGATGGCCTTGTCGAGGCTTTCCTCCGTTTTTTCGGGGCGCCGAGTGAAGATGTTACGTGCGGCCTGCATCTGGATCAGCGCCGCCTGAAAGCTCTGCAGCATCGTATCGTGTAGCTCCCGCGCCACGCGCATCCGCTCGTCCACTCGCCCGTCCAACTGCGCGTTGAACTCCCGCCGGATCTGGTACAGCCGCAGCCGGTACAGCCCCCAGAGCATGGCCAAAAAGGCGGCCACGCACGACGCGTAGAACCACGTGGTCTGATAGTACGCCGGCGCGATCGAGAACTCCAGTGTGTCGCCGGTTTCGTTCCACACGCCGCTGTTATTCGAGGCCTTGACGCGGAAGCGGTAATGGCGAGGCGGAAGGTTGGTGTAGAACGCCTGCCGGCGATTGCCGGCGTCCACCCAGTCGCGATCATAGCCTTCCAGCTTGTATTTGAATCGGTTCTTCTCCGGCGCGACCAAGCTGAGAGCGGTGTACTCGATCTCCAGATCGCGCGTCAGTGCGGGCAGACGGAGGTTCGAAACGGCCTTCCGGTCGGCGATGATCTGCTCAATATGTACCGGCGGCGGGAGTTTGTTGACGGGGAGATGACGCGGATCGATGACGCTGACGCCGTCGCCAGGGAGAAACCAGATCTTTCCGTCCGCGGACTTGGCCGGCTCCCGGGTCGCAACCATGTTGGAAATCGCCCTCACTCCGTCCGCGCTATCGAAAATCGTGGGCTGGACAGTCTTTCTCGGGTCGCGCACCCATACATCCAAATCCTGGCGGGCGATCCGGAGTAGTCCGCATGACGTGTACAACCAGAAAAAATGATCGTCGTCTTCCAGCACCCAATTAATGGCGTCGCACGGCAACCCGTTCCTGCTGGAAAGCGTGAGGACGTGGCCGTTCTTGATCTGACTCAGGCCGCCCCCTGTTGCCGCCCAGAGCCCCCCGTCGAGGTCGCGCTGAAATCCTCTTACAATGCCTTCACCTAATCCGTCGGCGCGGCCGTATGAGGCCCGAATCCGGTGGTCCTTGAAGTACGCAACTCCACCGTCACGAAACCCAAACCACAAACCACCCTGCGCAGGATCAGGAAGTAAAGCGAATGCGAAGTCCTTTCGTCCCAGTGTCGACCAGGGGATCTCCTCGACAACGGCGCCGGACCGCAAGTGAACAAGACTCTGCAGTGAAGAGGCCCAGAGATCTCCCCCGCCGTCGCCGGCTATCGCGGTCACGGCGACCCCAAACACCGGCGTAAACCTTCCGTCCTCTAAGTACGCCAGTCCGCGCAACGTGGCGACCCATAGTCGGCCCGCTATGTCCTGAAAAAGAGAAGACACATATGCATCCGGCAAGCCGTGGCTCTTCCCATACACGACCACTTCGCCGTTCTTCCATCTATCCAGACCATTTTGCGTGCCGAGCCATATGGTTCCATCTCGGGCGGCCAGTACGGCATTAACGAACGAATTCGACAAACCCTGCTTCGCACTAATGGTGGGAATTGCGACCTCCCGAAATCGATCCAGCCCATCGCTCGTCCCTACCCAAATGCTGCCTTCCCCATCCTCAAAGACAGCATAGATGCGGTCACCCGACAGCCCGTCGGAATGGGCAAAGCGGTCAATCCTGTCCTGGCGCACATGCAGCAGACCGCTATCCACGGTCCCGACCCAGAGAGCGCCCTCGCGATCGCGCCGCAGCGTGAAGAACTTCTGGGTTATGCCGCGAAGCGGGTACGGTTCGACTCGACCATTAACGAGCCTTCGAATCCCGCCCAGTGTCGCGATCAGGAGTTCGCCGGCATCGCTTTCCGCCAAGCCGTATACTGAGTCTGGTACCGGAAAGAGTTTTGGGGGACCGGGTCTCCACCGCCAGACTCCCTGGTTGCTTCCCATCCACAAATTCCCGCTGTGGTCTTCATATAGAGACGGCAAAAACCTGCCGAGACTGCCGTCCTGCCCGTAACACTCCGCGCCGCCGCTCCGAATGGCGCAGAGCCGGCCGTTCCTATCCGCGACCGTACCCGCGGCCCACATTGTTCCTTCGTGATCCTGGAGAAGTGAGAGAACGGCGGCTCCGTCGAGTTCCGGGAAATTGGTCAGCTTGCCGTCCTTCCAACTGGCAAGCCCTTGTTCGGTGCCAACCCAAAGCCGGCCGTCCCGCGCGGCCAGCAAGCTTCGAATTCGCCCGCCAGGGAGATGCTCATTTTTCGGCGGCTGCCATGGCACGCTTCGGACACCATCGAATCGCTCTAGGCCGAATTCGGTGCCGATCCAAAGGTAACCATCGGGCGTCTGCACAATAGCGAAGATCGATCCTTTGAAAAACCCATCGCGGACCGTCCATGCCTTGTGCGCGTATTGGTTGATGTCTAAAGACGGATTCAAGCCGAAGGCACGCGGGCACAAGCCCGCCAGCACGCACAGGAAAACTACGGCTTGTTTCGTTGACGTGCTCTCCACCGTTTAACCATTATCCTGCCTTCCCGGCGCAGCCGGACGGTTTATGCTGATTCTAGATCCATGCAACTCAAGAGGCGCCCGACTATGCCTCCGAATCGCGCTGAACGTCGCCCGGGTTCCCCCGCAGCGGCGGACAAGGTTGGTGCTACTCCAACACTCAGGTCAGGGGTGTCTTGAAAAGGAGCTCGCGATGCGTTCCGCCACTATTGGACGGCTGTTCCTATTCGGTGTTGCTTCGGCACGCCTGATTGCGCAAACCGCTGACCTTTCGGGAATCGTCTCCGATCCTTCCGGTCTCGTGGTGCCCAATGCGAAAGTCACCGTGAGGGGGCAGGCAACAGGTGTAACCCGCGAAGTCACCTCCAACCAGGAAGGCTTGTATAGCGTACGGGCTCTCTCGCCCGGCTCTTACGATCTCACGGTGGAAGCCCCCGGATTCAAATCCGTGCATCAAAACGGAATCGGCCTGGAAGTGGATCAACGCGCCACGCTGAATTTCGCCTTGTCTTTAGGCACGGCCACCGAAAGCGTGACGGTCGAAGGAAGCGCCGCGCTACTTAACGCGTCCGATGCGTCCGTCAGCACGGTCATCGGCAACCGCTTTGTGGAAAACATGCCCCTGAATGGCCGGAGTTTCAGCTCCTTGATCCAACTGGCGCCGGGAGTCGTGCTCGCGCCGAGCAATCAATGGGAGCAAGGCCAGTTTAGTGTGAACGGGCAGCGCCCGGACGCCAACTACCTCATGGTGGATGGAGTGAGCGCCAACCTGGGAACTGCCGGAAACGGCGCGCTGCTCTTCCAGGGCGGCGCCGGCCAACTGCCGGCATTCAGCGCATTCGGGGGAACCAGCAATCTGGTCTCGCTCGATGCACTCGAAGAATTCCGTATCCAGACTTCTTCGTTTGCTCCCGAATACGGGCGAACTCCGGGCGCGCAAATCTCTGTCGTCACCAAGTCCGGTACCAATGCCTTTCACGGCGCCGCGTTCGAATATTTCCGCAACGATAAACTGGACGCCAACGACTGGTTCGCCAATGCGAATGGTCTGGCCAAGCCCGAGCTGCGGCAGAATGATTTCGGCGGTGTGTTGGGTGGCCCGATCCGGAAAGATAAGCTTTTTTTCTTCGGCTCGTATGAGGGCCTCCGGGTGCGCCAACCGCACGTTGCGAACACCTACGTGCCCTCTCTCGCCTCGCGTCAGAACGCACCCGCGGCTGTACAGCCGCTGCTGAATGCCTTTCCCTTGCCGAACGGGCGGGACCTGGGCAATGGGACGGCCGCTTTCGCTGCCGGTTACTCCGACCCATCCTCGCTGAACTCTACGGGCATCCGGATGGATTATCTGCCGTGGGAAAGGCTCGCGCTGTTCGGAAGGTACAGCGATGCCCCGTCAAGCCTGGCTCAGCGCGGTTCACTCAGCAGCGCGTACAGCACCGTTCAATCCATAAAGCCCCGAACCCAAACCCTGACCCTGGGAAGCAATCAGACGCTCACACCCGCATTGACCAACGAAATACGCTTCAACTATAGCCGTAACAGAGCACACAACTTCTATGCTTTAGACAGTTTCGGCGGCGCAACGCCGCCTGCGGACTCGGTGCTGTATCCTGCTGGCCGCTCCGCGCGAGACTCGCTGTTCTCCTTTTATGCCGATCCAACCCCTCACGGGATTGGGTTCCTCACAGGCGAGTATGGGACCAACCTGACCCAACAGCTCAACGTAACGGATAGCCTTTCCCGTATCGTTAGCACGCATCAGCTTAAATTCGGGCTTGATTATCGCCGCCTCAATTCCAAAGCCGGACTTGCGCCCTACACCTTGCAATATTTGTTCCTATCCTTAGCGAACGTTCTTACGAACACTGTACCTCTGGCGCAGGTGACCGCGCGGAATTCCGACGTGCAACTGGTCTTCAACAATTGGAGCCTGTTCGCGCAGGATACATGGAAGGCAACGCGCGTCTTGACGTTCACATATGGACTGCGGTGGGAGTACAATGCCGCGCCATCCTCGCCTAATAGTCCCCTTCCATTTACAGTGACGCAAGTGAATAATCTGGCAACGATGAATATTGCGCCACAGGGCACGCCGCTATGGCATCCGCAGAAACACGACTTCGCTCCGCGGCTGGGCGTCGCTTGGCAGGCGCGCCCGAATCTGGTGATCCGTGCCGGCGGTGGAATCTTTTACGACCTCGGATACTCCAACGTGGCGAATAGCGCCAGTTCATGGCCGTACCGCAAACTAAACAATCTGTCCAACGTGTCATTCCCGCTGAGTCCGGACAGTGCCGCGCCGCCTGCAATTAATACCTCGCTCCCTGTTGAGTACTTTGCGGTCGTCGATCCGAACCATGTGTTGCCCCGGACCTATGAGTGGAACGCGGCAATCGAGAGACGACTCGGGAACGACGATGCTCTCTCGCTCACCTACCTCGGCGCGGCGGGTCGAAAGCTCATGCGGATGGACGTCTATGTCGCGCCCAATCCCGCTTTCAACAACGAAGTCGATGTGATGCGAAGCGGCGCGAGTTCCAGCTACCAGGCTTTGCAAGTCCAGTCCCGGCATCACTTCCACCACGGGCTCCAGGCGCTTCTCTCTTACAACTGGGCACATAGCATCGATGACGTTTCCACCGACTCCTATCCCATCAACGTTCCGCCGGGCGCTCCCGTGCTAACGAATCGCGGCTCGTCCGACTACGATATCCGGCAAACGTTTTGGGTGTGGCTACTTTGGAACGACGCCCAACCATACATAAAATCAGTAGTTTATGGTCATTCGGCCTGTTTGCGAC
>Ga0209067_10002249_pt1 | contig 11505 bp, 9 predicted proteins | sample ColStrG_CSR_2013_FD_187199 | JGI IMG/M metagenome (GOLD analysis project Ga0209067, IMG submission 187199) | Freshwater sediment microbial communities in response to fracking from Pennsylvania, USA - Cold Stream Run_MetaG_CSR_2013 (SPAdes)... | ecosystem: Environmental > Aquatic > Freshwater >... | reverse complement strand
TGTTTGGTGGCCGCGCAAAAGTCAGCGAAACAAAGCGTGAAGGTGGCCGAGGCCGCTTTTCAAGACGCCGTACGACTCAAGGTCCGCGATATTCGCATTGCTTACTTCGACGTGCTGGCGGCCACCAAACAAGTCAGTTTGGCCCATGAAAAAGAGGCTCGATTGCACCACCTGGTGGACGTTTTGGAGCGTCGAATCGGACAGAAAAAAATTCTGCCGCTCCTGCTTTTGCGGGCGCAACTGGCCAGGGACCAGGCGAAGCTTGACGCCGAACAAAGGCAAATTGCCTTGCATGCGGCCCAAACCAATCTGCTGCTGCTGTTGGGGTTGCCAGAAGGCACGGAATTCAACCCCTCCACCGAACTGCGCGACTTTCAGTTGATGAAGGACATCGACACAGTCGCTGACAAGAATCATTTGACTGAGCAAGCTTTTGAGCAGCGCCCAGACCTGGTCGTATTGAAGTTGACGATGCAAAAATCGGGTCTGGATCGCAGTCTGGCGGAGGCCCAAGTGTGGGACAACTTCGCTGTGACAGCGGGTGTGTCCTCGCAAGGTCCCACGGCTGGCAACGCCAATGCCGGAGCGCTCGGCCAGGCCTATTCATTCAATATGGGCATGACCATTCCCTTGCCGACCTTCAACCGCAACCAAGGCAATGTGATGAAGGCCTCACTTCAAGAGGAGCAAGCCGGCAAGCAGATGAAAGCCCTGCAGCATTCCATCACGCAAGAAATTGGTGCCCTTGCAGAGCAGCTGACTGTGGGACGACATTTGATCGAAGCCTATGAAGGCAAACAGCTGCGCCAGGCGCGAGATGTCCGTGATGCGCAGTCACGGCTGTTCGGAACGGGAAGCTCGGCGCTGCTGGATTATTTTGATGGGATCAACGCCTATGTCACGGTCTACTCGTCTTACTATGACGCTGTGGCCGAATATCGCCGGAACTTGGTTCGTCTGGCCGCCGCGCTTGGCAAGGAGCCACTGTAATGTTGATCCAGAGGATTGTGTTCGCAGCTCTCGTCGGCGTGACCATGTCCGCCTGTCATTCAGCGACGCATGAGACCTCCTCCGAGCTGCAAATTCAAAACGGACGCGTGTTGGTTCCTGTGGCCTCGCCATTTTTCAAACATTTGGAAGTTCTTGCCCTAGGAGCCTACGAAACCCGCAGCGTCGAGTTCCAGAGTGTCGGGAAACTGATTGCTTTGGCCAACTCCTCAAATGAATTGACAGGTGCGGCCACGTCTTGGGCCGAGCTCGAACCCGCCATTACAAAATCTGCCCAATTGCATCTCGGAAGCGAGCCTGTCGGAACAGCTTACGGTGTCACATCCATAGCAGCGGAGTTGGCCAAGCAGATTCATCTCGGCCAGCAAGTGCGGATCAAACACTATCGGGTCAGTGAAACCGGTTGGGGAGCGACGATAGTTCGTGTTGTGCCCAACGTCGACAGCGGCACGGCCGAGGTCGTTTTCCGGGTGAACAACGGCGGGGATCTCTACCCCGGTACGACCTGTGAAGTGAGATTTCCACTGCTGCAGGCCAAAGCCCTGAAGGTGCCTGCGACAGCTTTGGTGCATGAAGGTTTGGACGAGTACATCTGGCAAGTGATCAGTCCGAGCGAATTCAAACTTGAAAAAGTGACGGCCGTCGAAGGCAGCTCCGATGATGTTCTGATCAGTTCCGGAGTCCTTGAAAAGTCAAAGATTGTCGGGCGCGGTGCCATTTTGTTGAAGCCCCTGATTCGAAAAATTTTAGTCGACAAGGGAGGCTCTCATGTTGACTGAGTCAATTGCCGCCGCTCTTGAGCGGCGCTGGATGGTTCTTGGAATTGCGACTCTGGTGACCGGCCTTGGGATTTGGTCCTACACTCAGCTCCACATTGATGCGTATCCTGATATTTCCGGGGTGCAGGTGCAAATTGTGACACCTTATCCAGGGAGAGCGGCGGAAGAGGTCGAGCAGCAGATTACTGTTCCTCTTGAACGAGCGATGGCCAGCATCCCACACAAACAGGTGATTCGCTCAAGGACAATCTTTGGCCTGTCGGTTTTGCAGGTGATTTTTGATGATGATGCCGAAGACTATTGGGCTCGCAATGTTGTTTTTCAAAAAATTGGCGATGCCAACTTGCCTGCGGATGCTCAGCCGGGACTGGGGAGCCTGTCAACTGCCTATGGAGAAATTTTCCGTTATCAACTTGTCGCCGACAAGACGCATTCGCTGCTTGAGCTTCGTGAGTTGAACGACTGGGTGATCAAGCCCCGATTGTACCGGGCCGATGGGGTCGTTGAAGTCGCCAACTTTGGAGGCCTTGCCAAGCAGTACGCCATTCATTTGGATCAAGAAAAATTGCTGCGCTATGGGATTGTGCTCCAAGACGTGATTGGTGCTGTGCAAGCCAACAACAGCAGTGGCGGCGGCAGCATGATGGACAGGGGTGGAACGTCCTTTGTGATTCGCGGGCTTGGACGCATCGACGACTTTAAAAAAATATCTAATATTTTTATCAAGAATTCCAATGGGACGAATGTTTTTGTTCGCGATGTCGGCAGTCTTGAGATCGATCATATGCCGCAGACTGGAATTTTTGGTAAAGATGGAAACAATGACAGCGTCGAAGGTATCGTCATCATGCGCAGAGGCGAGAATCCTTCCGAAACCCTTCAACACATTGAAGAGGCCGTCGCCGAACTCAATAAAAACGAGCTGCCGAAGGGTGTGGAGATTGTCTCCTTTTACAACCGGACCTCTTTGATCGAAAACACTCTTCACACGGTGATGCACAATACTCTGTTGGGAATTGTGCTTGTGGTGTTGACTCTTTTTGTCTTTCTTCGCAATCCACGGATCTCGCTGATCGTCGCATTGACAATTCCGGGCTCTTTGCTTTTTGCGATGCTGCTGATGAAGCTCACTGGGATCTCAATCAGTTTGCTTTCAGTGGGCGCGATCGACTTTGGTATCATTGTGGACGGTGCGATCATCGTCTCGGAAAACATTATTCGCCGTTTGGCTTCGCAAACAGAAGCTGAGAAAAAATTAGGTCTCAAAGCCTTGATCTTGTCGTCAACAGAACAGGTTCAAAAGCCCATGATCTTTTCGATGATCATCGTCATCATGGCTTATCTGCCGCTGTTGTCTTTGCGCAACATCGAGGGACTTCTGTTTCGGCCTATGGCAATCACTCTGTGTTTTGCATTCTTAGGGGCCTTGCTTGCGGCGACATACCTCGTGCCCGTGTTGTGCAGCTTTCTGTTTAAAAATTCAAAGGTGGTGCACCACGAGGGTCTCTTTGAAAAAATGGAAGCGACTTATGCTCGTGTGATTCCCCGAATTCTCGAAAATCGCAAGGCTGTGGTCTACTCCAGCCTGACAGTTCTGTTGCTGTTGTCGGCGCTTGTGTTGCCGCGGATTGGAACTGAATTTTTGCCCTATATGGATGAGGGAAATTTTTGGATTCGCTCAAGTTGGCCCGAAGGAATTTCGATGAAAGAGAATTCCTACTACACGGAACGGTTGCGCCAGATTGTGGGCGAGTTTCAAGAAGTCAGTTTTGTGACCTCGCAGGTCGGGCGCAATGATGATGGAACGGATCCATTTCCGACCAATCGGACGGAGATGATGGTGGGCCTCAAAGATCGCTCCGAGTGGAAAAATCACAGTGATAAAATGGATCTGGAGCAGGCAATTCGCAACCGGCTGCAGAATGAATTCCCAACGACCAAATTCAACATCACACAACCGATCATCGACAGCGTCACCGAAGACACCAACGGCACCTCTGCCGATTTGGCTTTGGAGATCGTGGGCGATGATCTGCCCACTTTGCGAGAGCTGGCTCATCAAACAGTGTCAGTCCTTCAGTCCGTCCAAGGCTCGGTGAACGTGGGTATTGAGCAAGAGGGTCCGCAGCCGCAGTTGCAGATCACGATCGACAAAGCCAAGCTTGCAAATTACCAAATGGCCGTGGATACGGTGAACAGCGTGATCAACACGGCTGTGGGTGGGCTTCCGGTCAGTCAGCTCTTCGAAGGTGAGCGAAGGTTTGATATTTTGGTCAAATACAATCCCAGTGCGGTCAAGAATCCTCAGACCATGTCTTTGTTGCCGATCTTCACCACACAAGGTGAAGCCATTCCACTGGGGCAGGTGGCCCAACTGCGTGTCAAAGACGGCCAGACTCTGATTGCTCGGTCCAATGGCAAACGGCGTATCACGGTTCGTTGTGATATTCGGGGACGTTCGCAAGGGGATTTCGTTGCGGACGCCAAGCAGGTGTTTGCAAAGTCGGTGCATCTGCCCGAGCGCTACCGCGTTCAGTGGATGGGGATGTTTGAGAACTTGGAGCGGGCGCGCAACCATTTTGGATTTCTCATTCCGCTGACCTTGGGAGTGATTTTCCTTTTGCTTCTGGTGACTTTTGGTTCTTTCAAGCGAGCGGGTTTGGTCCTGTTGACATTGCCGTTTGCTTTGATCGGCGGGATCGTGGCCCTGTGGTTTCGTCAGATGCATCTCAGTGTGTCGGCCGGAGTGGGACTGACAAGTCTTTTCGGTGTCGCCACCATGCACGGAGTGATTTTGGTTTCCTATCTGAATCAACTGGTCGATGAAGGAATGCCACTGGATGCAGCGATTATCAAGGGCGCCTGTTTGAGAATTCGCCCCGTGATGATGACAGTTATTGTCGCGATTCTGGGCTTGATCCCTGCATCGATGGCGACTGGCATTGGCTCTGACGTTCAACGACCAATTGCCACTGTGGTCGTCTGGGGGCTGATGTTTTCTGCCGCAGTCACGCTGTTTGTGATTCCGGCTCTCTACCGGATGCTGGAAGGCTCACAGCCGAAGCCCCGACCTTCCAGCACGCCCAAGGTCGGGCCTGGTTGATCTTTGTCCCGTGCTCGCACTAAGCTACCAGATATGAAAATAATCTTTCTGTTCATCGCGCTGTTGGGTTTGTCGTCTATAGGTTCTGCTTCATTTTCTCCTTTATCGGTGGGCTTGGTTCCACCTTTGGAGTTTCCCCCCAATGATTTCAACATTGTCGGAGCCCGTATCAGCTTGATTTATGGAAAGCAGCGAGACGTCTTTGGTTTGGATTTGGGTTTGGTGGGAAATACAACAGATGGAAGCTTTGGTGGAACGGCATTCTCAGGAGTCTTCAATTACAACAAGGGTGATGTCACGGTTCTGGGTTTGCAGGCTGCTGGTGGCGTGAATATCAATGCGAACAAGACACATGTCTATGGGCTTCAATTGGCCGGCCTTGCCAATATCAACAATGCAGAAAGTTCGGTGACGGGACTTCAGTTGGCACTGGCCAATGTCAGCGAGCACACCCAGGTTTACGGCTTCCAGGTCGGTGTCTACAACCGGGCGCAGGATGTTTACGGTTTTCAAATTGGCCTAGTGAATGTGGCCACCAACCTGCACGGTGTTCAAATTGGTCTTTTGAACTTCAATCGCACTGGGCTGTTAGCGGTTTCGCCAATTTTGAACGTCGGCTTTTAATGACTCGCTTTAATCTTATTCTCTTGAGTTTTCTTTTTGTTGCGTGTGCAACTCCTTCCAGTCCACATGAGCCCAAGGGTCTTGTTTATTTGAAGGCGATCCAAAGCGTTGGCGGTGCAAAGCCGCTCACTGAACAGCAACTCAACGGCATTTTGGCGTCAATTGAGAACGAAAATGAGCGCTTGCTGTTGCGACTTTATAGCGAGAAAATTTCGTGTCTCGATCGAACGTTTGATCAACCTGAAATGATTTGCCCAGTGCAAATGGTGCCGCAGACTCACCCCTTTGCAGACTCAGTGCCTCTGTTGGCGCAGATCCCAAATAAATATCTCGATTTTATAACTGAAATTTACCGCTGCAACTATTTCAAGTTGATGACAGACGATGATTTGGCTCACTTGGCGTGCTTGGCACGGCTTGAAAACCAATGGGCCAAAGAGAAGAAAAGAACGCAAATATTTCCTCTCAAAATTTCACCCCGAACAACACTTCTTGAGACTTGGCTGTCGTGGGGTCAAATTCAAGAAGGTTCCGATGGACCCCGGTATCGAACTTTCGACAACGTTGTGACCGCGGGCTCAGAGCTGGGTTTGAATCTTGCCTTTCAAACCAAACGCCAACATGTGCCCATCCAGCTGCGTCTGACAGTTCCCGAAAAGCCTGAGAATTTTCCCTGCACATCTTGTCGTCCCGGGCAGATGAAAATTTCAAAAGATCGCAAAACTGTAATTGTGAATTTACAAACAGACTCAAGCGGTGTCTTTGGTTTCAGTTGGGGATTTGAAAAAGAGGATCCGCGAGGATTCTATCGAATTGAATATGATCTTGAGGGGCATTTCATCGAAGCCTTCGACTTCGAATTTCGCTAAAGGCAGTTGAAAACGGCGCATCTGCTTCGTTGCTCGCCAGCACGCCTCCCTGCGACGCACTTGGAGTGCGCCTCAGTCGGCCCGCTGTCGTGCTCCTCGCATCTGCACCGTTTTGAACTGACTTGGTCGGTTTAGAATGCGTACCCGAATGTCAGGCCGATCGTTGCCGTTGATGAAACCGTGCCGACAACCAGATATCCCGTGCCACGAAAGAGAAATCCTCCTGGACCGCGATACTCATAACCTCCACCCGCAATCGGGGCCAGGCCCGAGGCGCCCAGCTGATACCCGCTCAATGATGCTGACAGCATCACCAAATCAGCGCCAGCAGTCAAAAATCCACGATGAGGTCCCGGAGAAAAATACCAATTTGCATAAAGTGGTATCACGGTCAGTGTTGCTGAACTTGAGCCCGAGGTCGCCGAGTAGCTGACATAACCAGCGCCCAATGCAAAATTTTGGCTCAGTTCGCGGTCGTAATTGAAACTGTACAAGATCCCACGGCCCAGAAGTTCAAATGAAATTGCATTTGGATTCTGCAGACTCGAGCCCGAACTTGCACTTGAATTGCCGTCACGCTTTGAATCAGCACCCCATGCAAGTGAAGATCCCAGCAGAAAAAACAACAGACCAATTTTGATAGACAGTTTTGCAAACATGAATGGACTCCTTCGGGTGTGCATCAATTCTGCCCCTGAAGACCACTGGTGGTAAAGTGGACTTTTGTGGCGAGTTATTTTTGCAAGCTCAGTCGAGTCTGGGTGGTCGCAATTGCAAGTTCAGTGCTTGCCAGAAGGCTGGTGTCGGCCAGAATTTTACGAAGAGCCAAGGCTTTTTCGAACAGTTCCAGAGCAGCTGTGAGCTGGCCTTCGCTGAGTTTCAATTTGCCAAGATTTTGGAGGGCAAAGTGCTGCCAAGGAAGAGCCTCGGGAAATGCGGCACAGATTTGCAGAACTTTCTGATAGGCGGATTCGGCGTTGCGGAACTTTTTCTGAGCACACAGGATGTCCGCTCGCCTTAAGCTTTGGGCCACAATCACAGCCGGGCCCAAGTTGTGGATTTGCGCCAGAGCCAATGATGTTTCGATCATTTCCATCGCTTCATCGGTTTGCTGCAAGATCTTCAGCTTTTCGGCAACTCGTCCCAACGTCTGCACGAGGGTGGGGACTCGCCAAGAGGTCTCGGGCTGCTCCATCTCTTGCCGAATCCAAGCAAAGCCCAATTTGCAGTACTCGAGCATACTCTTCGCATCGACAGGAATCTCTTCCAGATTTTCCCCAAATCGACAGTCCAAATTGTACCGAGTCAAATCCGGAAGGTCGCTAATTTTTGTCACCGTGAAGTTGCTACTTTCTGAAATGAGGGTTCAAGTTTTTCTCCCTCCCAGTGTGAGACCACTGCCGTTGCCACACAGTTGCCCAAGAGATTGATGGTTGTTCGCGCCATGTCCATGAATTCATCGACACCCATAATAAGCACAACACCTTCAAGTGGAAGTCCGAAGGCCGTCAAGGTGGCCGAGAGCACCACCAAAGAAGCACGTGGAACTGCAGCGACGCCCTTGGTGGTCAGCATCAGCGTCGCCATCATCGCCAGTTGCGTTTGCAAAGACAATTCGATGTGGGCAGCTTGAGCGATAAACACCGAGGCGACGGCCAGGTAAAGCGTTGAGCCATCAAGATTGAAACTGTAGCCCAGAGGCAAGACAAAGCTGGCCACGCGATTGGGAACTCCCATTTTTTCCAAGGACTTCAGGGCTCCAGGATAAGCCGATTCACTTGAGGTCGTGGCAAAGGCCAGGAGCAGGCTGGGGCGAAGCTCAGCAAAGAAAGGCCGCAGTCGAACCCGCGCCCAAATCAGACCTGGAATCAGAACCAGCACTGCAAAACTGAGCAGGGCCAAATACAGAGTCCCAACCAGTTTTGCCATTGGCAGTAAGACCTGCAGGCCGTGTTCAGCAACAGAGCCTGCCATTGCGGCACCAACGCCGATTGGCGCCAACCGCATGATAATCTCAGTAAACTTAAACATAATTGAATTTAAAGATTCGCAGACCTGAAGGACGGGCTTTCCTTTGTCCCCAGCCATGGCAACGGCAATCCCAAACAGCACCGAAAAAACGACGATTTGCAGCACATCCCCTTTGGCAGCAGCTTCAACAAAATTACTGGGCATGAGATGATCAACAAATCCTGAAAGGCTCAAGGGAGAGTGAGTCGCTGCGGCAAGAGATGGGTCGATTTGAGTGCCGACAGTCAGCCCATCGCCTGGGCGCAGAGTGTTGACAAAGAGAAGGCCCAAAACGAGCGCCAACCCGCTGGCAATTTCAAACCACAGAATCGCACGAAATCCCAGGCGGCCGAGGCCCTTGAGTGTGCCCGACGAATTCAATCCACAAACAATCGATGAAAAAATCAAAGGCGCAATGATGCATTTAATTCCATTCAAAAAAAGTGTTCGCAGGGATTTAATCTGGTGTGCAAAATCCGGAAAGATCACACCCAAAAAAAGTCCTGCGAAAAGAAAAATAAAGATCCAAGCGGTCAGGGGAATTTTCAATTGACGTTTTTGCGCAGACGACATGGGACTCAGACTAATCGATCACCAATTGTTCAGCCACGGCCTTAAGTCGGGATTTGAGATTTTTGCAGATGAAAAAAAGCCTATCTTGTCAGAATGGAAAACTGCCGGGCCTCGGTGTTCACCGCTTCAGGAATGACATCAAAATACAAGCGGGAGATTTCAAGACCTGATTTTGTTTCGACCTGAATCCGCCAGCGACCGGGTTGGTAATTGGCTTTCACCGTGTAGCCGCGAAACCCGTCTTTGCGCCCACCGACAATTCGCATTGGAATCTTGTCCAGTGATTGCCAGTGCCCCAGAGGGTCCTTGTGAAGCCAGTGCAAGACAACGGCATCCGAAAAATGAGCCGGGGAGTAGATCTGAGCATAGAAATAGATCTTATCTCCAGGTCGGGCCCCGAACTCTTCGTCACCCGAGCGCCAGAATTGCCACCACTCTTTTTGTGTCGACAGAAGATACTTTCCACCCTCGGCTTGCACCAAATGATAGACACCCTGTTCTTTCACACTCAAGGGGACAGGTGGAATCCAACCGAGGAAATAGAATGCTAAAAAAAGCAGAAGAACACTGATGCTGGGGAGGAGCACTGCCTGGCGGGCCGCATGGGAACTTCCGAGTTTGCGCCTGACAAGAAAGTATTCAAGACTGAGAAGTCCTCCGGTGGTGGCAATCGCCAGGCTAAAGGGAAGCCAGCCAATGAAGCCCATCAGAATGGGATAGAGAATTGCAAAGAAAGAAAACAGGCAAATCCCGAAGAGACCAATCTTAAAGCTCACCCCAGATTTTTTAACTTTCGGATGTTCGTTGGCCAAGATGAAGCCGATCATGAGCACCAGGAAAATCAAGCTGCTGAACATGGATGCGCTTTTGATATAAAAAATTGAGTACACATTGAGAAGTGTTCCCAGGCAGAAAGGCAAAAGAAATTCCCGGTACTTCCAAATCTTTTGCACTCTTTGGCCGGGGCTCCAGACGTTCAGATCTGCAAGAAGCTGATAGTGAAGGATGATTGCAATCGTGAAGAGGTAGAACACTTGTTGAAGAATCGCAAAAATCTCATCGGGTTCTTTGACCATCACGGCGTCAAAAAGAAAACCACCAACAAAGAGTCCGATCTCGAGCCGTTTTTCATTTTGCTGGCGCCAGTTTTGGATCCGAGTTCGAAGAGTCTTCCACATCTGAAAAGGGTAGTTGAGAAGCGTCGCTTCCACAACTTGGACTTGCCCGCTTGTGCTTTTTTATTTCAATTTGACTCTGCGAAAGGGAGGGGTACGCTTTCGCCATGAGTGAAATGATACGAAAATTCGTTTTTCGTCGGTCGCGCCGAGAATTGGCCTTCATGCTTGTTCCACTGGCTGGGATCTTTCTGCTGACGGTCTGGTATGCGTTCAAGTTTGTGAACCCGGCACCTCCCCATAAATTGGTCTTAGCCGTCGGTGACGGAGAGGGTGACTATGCGATTTATGGAAAAAAATATCACGACTTGATGGCGAAGGAAGGTATTGATCTTGAGGTGCGACCAACGGCAGGCTCGCTTCAGAATATCCGACTTTTGACGGATCCGAAGTCAGACGTCACAGTTGCCTTTGCTCACGATGGAATCGTGACTCAAGCCGATATCCCGGAAGTCTTTTCTTTGGGCGCTATGTACTACGAGCCTCTGTGGATTTTTACGAATAAAAAAAATGGCAACCAGAAACTGGATCGACTCAATCAGTTCAAGGGGAAGACTGTCAGTCTGGGTGAGGATGGCAGCGGCACCAAGGCACTCACACTGCGCCTTTTGGCCGACGCCGGAGTGACTGACAAGAATGCAAAATTTTTGAATTTGAAATGGGATCAGATCCAAGAGGCTTTGCATCGGGGCCAAATCGATGTTGCATTTTTTATTGGTCCAGCCGAAGACGAACTGATTGAACAGCTGATGGAGGAGCCGCAGATTCGGCTCATCAGTTTGGAAAACGCTGCAGCTATGCAACGGAAATTGCCCTTTCTTCACCATCTTTCTTTGCCACATGGATCCATCAGTTTGGCCAAAGATTTACCTGCGACCGATGTAGAGATGGTGGCGCCCACAGCGACACTCTTGGCAAAAAAAACGATGCATCCGGCTTTGATTCACCTCCTGCTTCAGGCCGCGACGACTGTGCATTCAGATCCCGGCGTCTTTGAGCAAAACAATGAATTTCCAGCTGAAAAAGACTACGATTGATCTCAGTGAAGACGCTCGGCAATTTTACAAAAGTGGAGCCCCAGCTTGGCATCGCTATCTCCCCTTTTGGCTAGCGACTTTGCTGGAAAGATTGCTTGTCATCGCGGTCCCATTTTTTGCAGTGGTTCTGCCGGCCCTCAAGATGATTCCACGCTTTTTCACATGGCGTGCGCGTCGCCAGGTGTTGGGCCGGTATGCGGAATTGAAGTTCATCGAGATTCAAATGCGCAGCAAAGCAGGTCCTGAAAAAATGCAGCACTTTCTGGTCGAATTGCGAAAAATTGAACACAAAGTCAATCACTTGAAAGTGCCGCTTGAATTTGCTGA
>Ga0209067_10002245_pt1 | contig 11529 bp, 13 predicted proteins | sample ColStrG_CSR_2013_FD_187199 | JGI IMG/M metagenome (GOLD analysis project Ga0209067, IMG submission 187199) | Freshwater sediment microbial communities in response to fracking from Pennsylvania, USA - Cold Stream Run_MetaG_CSR_2013 (SPAdes)... | ecosystem: Environmental > Aquatic > Freshwater >... | reverse complement strand
GGCCCAGACCACGCAGACTGTCGTGCAGGGCGCGCGTCATATGCCCTATCCGGGCCAGCATTTCGTCATGCTGCAAGATATCAGCCGAGTCGGCCGCCGACGCGCCCTGATCCGATAAGCCGGTCATTTCATGCTCCAGGTTTAGCAAGCTTTTCAAAAATCTTGCCGAGTTTTTCATCCAGCGTCGCGGCCGTAAACGGCTTGACTACGTAACCATTTGCACCGGCCTGGGCCGCGGCAATGATATTTTCCTTTTTCGCTTCGGCAGTCACCATCAGCACCGGAATTTTTGCCAGAGCGGGATCGGCACGAATCTGCTGCAACATGGTCAACCCGTCCATGTTGGGCATGTTCCAGTCAGAGATGACGAAATCGAACTGGCCGCTGCGCAATTTAGACAGACCCATGGCACCGTCTTCGGCCTCATCAACATTGGTGTAGCCCAGTTCTTTTAACAAATTTCTTACGATGCGACGCATGGTCGAAAAGTCATCGACCACAAGAAATTTCATATTTGGATCAGCCATATTTACTCCGTATTTTCGTAAAACCAGTCAAACGTTTGTGAGAAGAGTGCTTATCTATCAATTTAGTTCTTATTCAAAATATTGCCTAATTTTTTCTGAGGTAAATTGAATTTATTTTCAATTTATCGGCTAAACACGCAATGCCCGACCTCCCTGCGTTGTCAAATAGTTCAATACCTTGCCGGATAATTCATTTAATGGTGCGACTTCATCCGTCGCACCTACGGCAATGGCTTCTCTGGGCATACCAAAAACAACACAGCTGGCCTCATCCTGAGCAAAATTCCAGGCACCGGCTTCTTTCATCGCCAGCATCCCGGCCGCACCATCCTTGCCCATTCCGGTCAAAATAACACCGACCGCATTTTTGCCGGCATACTGCGCCGCCGATCTGAATAATACATCCACCGACGGCCGGTGACGGTTGACCGGATCTTCCTGATTCAGCTGAGTCATGTAATTGGCGCCACTGCGTGCCAGCAACAGATGTGAATGACCCGGCGCAATATACGCATGGCCTGGCAATATCCGCTCGCCGCCCTGGGCTTCACTCACCGAAATCTGGCACAGACTGTCCAGCCGCTTGGCAAACGATTTGGTAAATCCTTCCGGCATATGCTGCGTGATCAGAATGCCCGGGCAATCGGCCGGCATTTTCAGCAAAAATGTTTTAATCGCTTCTGTACCGCCGGTCGAGGCACCGACAATAATCAGCTTTTCACTGCTGATCAGCGGACTGCGCAGAGCCGGGTTTGCTCCGCTGCTCTGCTGGCTGGCATCAGCCATCACCTGTGCCCTGGTCCGGACCCGGGCGCGGGCGACAATCCGAATTTTTTCAGCGATCAATTCGGCATATTCCATCATGCCGCTCTGAATCGAGATCTTGGGCTTGGTAATAAAATCCACCGCACCCAGCTCCAGGGCACGCATGGTAATTTCCGAACCTCTCTCGGTCAGCGACGAGACCATCAATACCGGCATGGGCCGCAGACGCATTAATTTTTCCAGAAACTCCAGACCATCCATCTTGGGCATTTCCACGTCCAGCGTGAGCACATGCGGATTGGTTTTCTTGATCATTTCACGTGCTACCAGCGGATCGGGCGCCGCACCCACCACTTCCATATCCGGTTGCGACGAAATAATTTCGGTCATCAGACTGCGAATCAGCGCAGAATCGTCGACGATCAAAACTTTAATTTTCATAGACTGATTCTCCAGTTAAAACAGATCAATCTCACCACCGCCACCCGACGCCGTTTTCTTGAGCTTGTTGGCGTATTCGATTTCGCGCTGCTTCAGGGTATCGTTATGGACCACTTTGAGTTTTTTCACCAACACTTTTCCGGTGCGCGGAAAAAAGAATACTTTTCTGGGATGGATATCAATCAGATCTTCGGCAGTAATCCGAATGTTCTCCATCTTTAAATAATCACGCACAAACTTCGCATTACGCTCACCGACATTAATTGAAGTAAAGCCGCGCAGCACGTTACCGCCGCCAAACACCTTGGCTTCAAAGTTTTCGCGCCTGGCACCGGCCTTCAGCAATTCATTGATCAATATTTCCATGGCGTAGGTGCCATAGCGCATCGAGGCCGACACCGGGCTGTCGTCGCTGCCAGCATCGGGCAACATAAAGTGATTCATGCCGCCTATCCCTGACACGCGGTCCCGGATGCAGGCAGAAACACAGGATCCCAGCACGGTCACGATGACAATGTCCTTGCCGGAAAAATAATATTCGCCAGGCAGTATTTTGGCTGCATCGCAATCGAAGGTGCGGTCAAAATAAAAATTGGTCGCAAGATGCTCTATGCTCATCTCACTCATGGCAGTCCTCTGATATCAAAATCCGTCAGCACACAACGGGTCGGTTCATTTGGATACTTCATACACCGTTTTCCCCCGCAATTGAAACAGTTCGGTCAGGTAGGAGAAATTCTCCGAGTGACCGACAAACAGTAATCCATGCGGCTTTAACAGCGGCGCAAAACGCTGCAGAATTTTTTTCTGGGTCGGCTTGTCAAAATAAATCATCACGTTCCGGCAAAAAATGACATCAAAACCGCCAGACAGCGGCCAGCTGTCAGCGAGCAGGTTCACCTGCTTGAATTCAATCATCTGCTGCAGCTCGGGCCTGACTCGCACCTGGCCATCGTTTGAACCTTTGCCCTTCAGGAAGAATTTTCTGATCCGTTCCGGCGACATTTTTTCGATACGGTCAAGGTTATAGACACCCTGCGCTGCGGTCTTCAGGACGTTGGTATCAATGTCGGTTGCGATGATTTTTGCTGGCGGATTCATCTTGCCGAATGCTTCACACAGGGTAATCGCAATCGAGTACGGCTCTTCGCCGGTAGAACTGGCTGAGCACCATACGGTAATCGGCTCCTTCAGTTTCGATGCAAAATCAGCCAGCAGCGGGAAATGGTGCTCTTCCCGGAAAAACGAAGTCAGATTGGTCGTCAGCGCGTTGGTAAATGCGACCCATTCTTCGGAATCACGGCCCCGCTCCAGGTCATCCAGATATTCTGCAAAACTGGAAATACCGGTGGCGCGCAAACGGCGCGCCAGGCGGCTGTAGACCATTTCCTGTTTACTGTCAGACAGCGAAATGCCGGCACGCTGATAAATCAGACCGCGCACCCGTTCGAAATCCTTGGGTGTAAAGTCAAATTCCTTGCCAGATTCTCTGCCTGCGGCAACGTTAGCCATTGTTGGTTCCTGTTTTTAAGCGGTCGGTAAAAAGCTCAGTTCGCCTGATGATCAACCAGACCCATATCCGGACTGGTCATCAATTTGTCGATGTCGACCAGAATCAGCATACGTTCTTCGATGGTGCCCAGTCCGATCAGATAGTCTGAATTGAATGTGGTATCCATCTCTGGCGGCGGCTTGATCTGGTCTGGCACCAGCGTCGTGACGTCAGACACGCTGTCTACCACCATGCCAACAATTCTGCTGTTGATATTCAGGATGATAACAACGGTAAATTGATCATAGGTCGGTGAACCGAGATTGAATTTGATCCGCATATCCACCACCGGAACAATAATTCCGCGCAGATTGATGACGCCCTTGACGAATACGGGCGCGTTGGCGATCCGGGTCACAGCCTCATAACCGCGGATTTCCTGCACCTTTAAAATATCGATGCCGTATTCTTCCTTGCCCAGAGTGAAGGCCAGAAATTCACTGCCATCGGCATCACTGTTCGCCTTCGATCCATGCATCGAAGAATGGGACTCTGCCTGTGAAGATTGCAACATAATTTGCTCCTGGTTCAAGTTCTCAATAATGCGGAAACATCCAAAATTAACGCGACACAGCCGTCACCGAGTATCGTGGCGCCCGATACGCCGGGTACTTTTTTATAATTTGATTCGATATTCTTGACGACGACCTGCTGCTGCCCTACCAGCTCATCAATAAACAGCGCGGCCCGTTTTCCTTCCACTTCCAGGATGACGATAATGCCCAGGCAGGGGTTGGTGAATTTCGGCGTGATACCAAACACCTGATGCAAAGCCACCAGCGGCAGATATTCGTCCCTGACTTTGATCACCGTGCCTTTGCCGCTGATGTCTTTGATGTCTTCGGGCACTGGCTGCAGTGATTCGACGACACAGCTCAGCGGCAGGATATACACCTCTTCTCCAACCCGGATCGACATGCCATCCAGGATGGCCAGCGTCAACGGCAGAGAAATCGTGATCGTGGTACCAAACCCGCGCGCCGAACGGATATCCACCACACCGCCCATATTGGTGATATTGCGCTTGACCACATCCATGCCGACGCCGCGTCCGGATACGTCGGTAACCACTTCTGCCGTGGAAAAGCCCGGTGCAAAAATAAGCTGCCAGACTTCGGAATCCGGCATGTTGTCGCTGACCGGCAAATCTTTTTCACGCGCCTTGGCGAGAATTTTTTCGCGGTTCAGTCCACCACCGTCATCGCTGACTTCAATAACAATGTTGCCACCCTGATGGGCCGCCGACAGCGACAGCCGACCGGCTTCGAACTTGCCGTCAAACTTGCGCACTTCGGGCATTTCGATACCGTGATCGATACTGTTTCTGACCAGGTGAGTGAGCGGATCAACAATGCGCTCGATCAGCCCCTTATCCAGTTCAGTTGACGCACCATAGGTAATGAATTCGACTTTTTTGCCAAGCTTGGAAGCCAGATCGCGCACCATGCGCGGAAAACGTGAGAACACATAATCCATCGGCATCATCCGGATCGACATCACGGCTTCCTGCAGGTCACGGGTGTTGCGGGTGAGCTGGCCGACACTGTTTAACAGTCGTTCGTGTTCCAGCGGATCCAGATCGATGGTGCGCTGCTCCAGCATGGCCTGAGTAATGACCAGTTCGCCAATCAGGTTAATCAGCTGGTCGACTTTTTCTATGCCTACCCGGATCGTGGTGGATTCCTGATTCCCGGCCGGTTTTTCGCCTTCCTTCCTTGCTCCATTTTTATCATCGTGCGCAGCATGCGCGTGCTGTGCAGTTTCTTTTTCCGATTTTGTCTTGACACCCTTCATGATTTCTTCAGGGCTGCGATCCAGCGCAAAACTCGGATCGATCGGATCGAAAAATCCATAACCCAGCTTGTCTTCGTCCGGCTTGTCCAGCGGATCAAAAAAGCCATAACCCAGCTCATCCTCATTCGCTTCTCTGCCGGGCATTTTGGTCATCGCAATTTCAGAAATGATTAAATCCTGCGGATCAAGGATAAATGAACAGATGGCGACAATATCATCCGGTATCGCATTCGTATTTAAAACAAAGGCAAAGCGTTTATCATCCAGCGGCTCCTTGGCGATCTCGCCCAGCAGACTCAGTTCCTCGCCGATAGTCTCGATTTCGGTATCGGACACTTTGGGGAATTCGATCCGGTAGCATTTTTTGAATTGTTCATCCGAATTTTTGTCCAGATAGCTTTCAACCTTCGGCGGTGGTGCGATATGCGCCGAATTCTGTGCCAGCGACTGCAACAGCATGCGCACATCGGCAACCGCTTCCTGATCGACGGCAGCGCCAAACTTGTGACCATTCAACTGCATTTTCAGTATGTCTTTGGCGATCAGAAACGCATCCACATGCTCGGCAGTAATTGCCATTTCGCCCTTGCGGATATTGTCCAGCAGCGATTCCAGAAAATGAGTAACGTCCGACATATCGGAAATGCCAAATGTCGACGCACCACCCTTGATGGAATGGGCAGTACGAAAAATTGCATTCAAATCCTCCATGTCGGGATCTGAAAGGTCGACTGCCAGCAGCAGCTTTTCCATTTCGGCCAACAGTTCTTCCGCCTCATCAAAGAAGACTTGATAGAACTGACTCATTTCTATTGCCATTACTCCGCTCCCTGATCGTGACTAGTTCCAGCCCGTCTTTTTGTCCAGATATGCAACGTCGTTGGCCAGATTAACCAATCACTTTTTTAACGACTTCCGTCAGTTTCTGCGGATCAAACGGTTTGACCAGCCAACCGTTGGCGCCGGCCGCCCTGCCCTTGGTTTTCATGTCATCACCCGATTCGGTAGTCAACATCAGGATGGGAACCTTCTGATAGCTCGGCATGGCACGCAAGGCCTTGATCAGCGTGAGTCCATCCATACGCGGCATGTTCTGATCGGTCAGCACCAGATCGACAACCTGCAGACGTGCCTTGTCCAGCCCGTCCTGGCCATCCACGGCCTCGATCACCTGATATCCAGCGGCCTTCAGGCTGAATGACAACATCTGCCTGAGCGACCCTGAATCATCAACTGCTAATATCGTTTTTTCCATCATGACTCCAACATTCTTGTTTGCGGGCGACTGCACCCGAATTCCACCCAATTTCCACCGGACTGCACTTTAAAACAATTCAATATCACCACTGTCCATATCTTTCTGATGTACTGCCTTACGTAATAAATCTCTGAGCTCGATACTTTGCGTATCGAGCTTTTTGTTGATCTCATTGAGCATCGTGACGATGGCATCTTCTTCACCTTCAGGCGGCAGTTCGCCGCCCTGCGTTGCCAGCTCACTCAAGACATTGCGCAATCCAATGATGCGCTGTACCGTTCTGGCCAGCAGCTGACTGGTCAGATCCTGAAACTGCAGGCCAGTAACGGCCTCGTTGGTATGCTGGCCAATCTCATCGCGCAGCACCCGCAGGCTTGCCATTTTTGGATCGTCGACGTCAATATCGGCCAACAGTAATTCAACTTCGCCCTGCTGCGCTCTGACTGCGGCATGCAGCGCAAAGAAACTGGCGCCCAATTTTTCTACGGCCTCACCTAACAAAAATGCAGTCTGAACCAGATCGGTTTCCACTTCCAGCAGATGCTGCCGGCCGTGATCCGACACGCCTGTCAACAAGCGTTTTACCTGAGACCCTAACATTTTCTTCCTTGTCATGATGTACCTGTCTTAGTCTCTTACTTCGTTCGTCGCCAAGCTGTTCAATGTCTGTTCCGTCTTGCTCTGTGACGCGTTCATTTTGCCGGTCTGGGGTTGACCGGCTCGCTGCCGGCACTGTCAGTTGCGGCATTCTGATCGTTGCCATCATCCTTATTTTCCGTCACCTTTACTGCGTCCAGCGCGCCGCCGTCCTGGGAAGCAGTCAGTTCTGCGCGCTTGTTCAGCACAATAATGCTGATGCGCCGGTTGATCGGATCCAGCGGATTGTCCGGATCAAACAAGACCGACGACGACAGGCCGATCACACGCAAGACCTTGTTTTCGTCCATGCCTGCTGCAATCAGTTCACGGCGCGTTGCATTGGCGCGGTCGGCCGACAGTTCCCAGTTGCTGTAGCCGCGCACGCCGCTCGAATAGGGCGTGGCATCGGTATGGCCTGAAATGCTGATCCGGTTCGGCACTTCATTCAGCGCAACACCGATTTCATCCAGCAGCACCCGGGTGTAAGGCTGAAGTTCGGCTTTGGCCGAGGCAAACATCGGACGGTTCTGGTCATCCACAATCTGAATCCGCAAACCGTCTGACGTCATATCCAGAGCCAGCTGCCGTTTGAATTCCTTCAGGGTCGGATTGGCATCGATCACGGCTTCAATTTTTTCTTTCAGTTTCTTCAGATGCGCCGCATCGGCCTGCGCCAGAGTAGCCTCGGCGTCTTTGAGACTGTAATTTTTTTTATTTTTTACCGCGTCACTTTTTTTGCTCTGCCCGTCCGAAGCTGTCAGATCCTTGCCGCCGCCTTTGATGATGCTGGAGCTGTCGCCAGATCCTTCGCCACCGGCCATCGCCACTTTTAACGGTGTCTGAAAATATTCGGCAATACCCTGCAGCGTACCCTTGGTCGTCGAGCCAAGCAGCCACATCAATAGAAAAAACGCCATCATCGCCGTCACAAAATCGGCATACGCTATCTTCCAGGCGCCACCATGCGCGCCGGCTGCGACTTTCTTGATACGTTTGACGATGATAGGCCGGAGCTCTTCGCTTGCCATGAATGACACTTTCTTATTTTGATTTGCTGGATTTAATATGTTCTTCCAGCTCGGAGAAGGTTGGTCTCTCGGTGGAATACAATACTTTTCTGCCAAACTCCACGGCCAGTGCCGGCGCAAAGCCGTTCAGACTGGCCAGCAACACCACTTTGACGCACTGAAAGGTTTTGGATGATTCTTCCAGCTGCTGCTCCAGCAGTCCGGACAGCGGGCCGACAAATCCGTAAGCGAGCAAAATGCCCAGGAACGTGCCCACCAGCGCATGCGCAATCAGTTCACCAAGCTCGGCCGGTGGAATGCCCACCGACTCCATCGTGTGCACCACGCCCATCACCGCAGCAACAATCCCGAAAGCAGGCAGACCGTCACCCAACTTGGCGACAAAATGCACCGGTGTGTGACCTTCCACGTGGTGGGTTTCGATTTCGTTGTCCATCAGGTTTTCAATCTGAAACGCATCCATATTTCCCGACACCATCAGGCGCAGGTAGTCACAGATGAATTCCATCAGATGATGATCGTGCACCACGGTTTCGTATTTGCTGAACAAGGGGCTGGATTCCGGATTCTCGATATCGCCTTCGATTGACATCAAGCCTTCCTTGCGGACCTTGCTGAGGACATCAAACATCATCGTCATCAGTTCCATATACATGGTCCGGTTATATTTGGACCCTTTCAGCACGCCAGGCAATGCCTTGATCGATGCCTTTAATGTTTTGGCATTGTTTCCGACCAGCGAGGCGCCGACAGCCGCGCCGCCTATCATTAACAGCTCCAGCGGTTGGAACAGGGCGGCCAGATGGCCACCAGCCATGGCAAACCCGCCGAACACCGAACCCATAACCACTATGTATCCAACGATGACAAACACGAGCTGACTCCTTAAAAAGGTTCTTTATCACCAACTTAAGTTAGTCTAAAAATCGCGTTGTTTCCATGAAAAAATTTAGTTTTTATTTATTTACAGGTACCAGACGAATAATTTCCGGCCAAATTCCGGGTTGTTGTCTGGATAGATAGATAAATGCTCACCAACTCCGACGACTGGAAATTCGTAACTGACCAGCATCGAACCGGGTCGCATTTCTTGACGGGCCTTGGCCCACAGGGCGGGCATGGCCGCAGGAGACAGATAGGCAAATACCACGTCGAACTCCGCAAAGTTCAGCGTTTCATAACTGGCACGGATAAACCGGGTATTCACGGCCTCTCCGGGTTTTCTGAGCAGATTGCGGGCAAAACTCAGAAACCATGGCAAAGGGGCAATCTCTACACCGTAAAACTGACTGGCGGGATATTTCTTGCCCAGATACATAATCAGACCACCGAGGCCGCTGCCGATATCGACCAGCGCAATCGGGCGGTCCGGCGGCAACAGCTGTTCCAGCGCCTGCCAGGCATGTCGGGTGGAGGGGAAATAAGGAACCTGGGTGCGGTAAGTCGACCAGTAAAACGCCAGGAAGAACAAGAACAGCGCCAGGTACAGCCAGTGGGGAACCGGCAGCATCAGCATCAGGATGAGGGCAAAAGGGAACAGCGGACCGATCAGACACCACCACCAGGCCAGATTACACCAGCGCGTCAGCAGCAGCGTGAGCGCGGCCTGACAGCATACCGCCTGGATCAGGCTGAGCCTGACATGCAGACTGTGCCAGGCAAACGTCAGGCACACCGTCACAATACCCAGGGACAGACATTGAATCAGCAAGGCCAGCACGGCAGGCTTGCCGTTCTGCACCCGGATCCGTATCCAGTTTGTGGCGGTCAATGCCAAATTGGTCCCTGAGTAATATTTGTTTCCGGATCAGGCCACCAACTCGTAATTCAGTTTGTCGGCGTCCTTGACCTTTTTCAATTTACCGGCGCGCGACGGCATATGGCACAGTCCGCAGGCGTAATTTTTGTGCAGATCATATTTGTACGAGACAAAATGTCCGCCGCATTTGCAACACTGTGCCAGCGACAGCATCTTGCTTTCAAAAAATCGAACCAGGGTCCATGCTCTGGTCAGCGACAATACATGTTCCTGGTTCTGGGTGGCAGGAATCTGTTCAAGATAAAGCTTGTAAGCTTTAACGGTTGCCTCGATGCCTTTGACATCGGCATGTTCAATCAGGTATTTGTGTATGTTCATGAACAGCGAGGCGTGGATGTTCGGCTGCCAGGTCAGAAACCAGTCGGTGGAAAAAGGCAGCATGCCTTTTGGAGGCGACACACCTTTTAACTCCTTATAGAGTTTGAGCAGTCGCTCGCGCGATAAAGACGTTTCTGATTCCAGCAACTGCAATCGGGCACCCAGATTGACCAACTCAATTGCCAACTGGATCTCATGTGCCTCAGTGACTACACTTTTCTTACCCATATCAAGCTCCCGCTACTGATCAGTTTTTTTACAATGAATATCGACTGCACCGACTTAATGAATTTCTTCAACAGTCTGACCGGCCATCAATATGGCGGCGTGGGACTGTGCCAGAGCACGATCTTTGTTGTAGTTGGTCAGCATGCAGAGTATGGAGCTGTCTTCAAAGCGGAAGCGCGCCAGCATCATATTTGAACCGGCCAGTTTCAGGATCTGCGCATTGTTCAGTCCTTCAATCAGGTCGGCGATTTCTTTACCAATACCTAAGCGGAAGATAGCAGTTGCCTTGTCTGAACGAATCATTTGTTGCGCGAGCATCAGATAGCTCAGATTAGAATCGCGAATTTCTGCCATCATGTCGTTTGGTGTCATTTTAATTCTCCAAGGTAATTATCAACTGGCAATAAGTTGCTTTGAGGCCAGATGACCCCATTGTGATACCGCGGAGCAATAATGAGAATAGGCAGCCTACCGTATTTACGGTAGGTAACAACGCGTAACGGCACATAGGATTTATTCCTACGTGCAGTAAGTCATTTGAGGGTGTGCAAGGTACAGCTTTGCAACCGGGTGATAAGTTTACAATCCTTCAGCTTTTTAGTGCATTCAACACGATCCAAATAAAGCGTAATCAAATCAGACTGTTACCGAAAATTATTTCAATCAACATTCCATCTCTTACTATTAACGACAGGCAAACAGGTCGACTTGAGGAATTTAGAAAAAATATTTTTCTGAATCAATTTGTCAGACATCTACCTGAGTAACGGCACGGATCAGGGTCGACTTTAATATTCTTTTTTGAATTTAAGTATGTTGTAAGTGAATAATCTGAATCAGATCTCGGTATTCCAGAGACATTTGCCGGATTTAGCCAATCCTGCGAGTAACTGCTCATGCGCATCGAGTTCCTGCTGATCGGCCTGAAGTACCAGGATCGTGGTGACGGTAGCGCCTTGTGCCACGTCGACCTGATGGGTTGCCACTGCAGGCTCGTCGATGACAAAGCTGTTTTGCCCGCGCGACATCGCCAGATACACTTCAGCCAGCAGTTCTGAATCCAGCAGAGCGCCATGCAACTGGCGGTGGGCATTGGAAATACCGTAGCGGTCACACAGGGCATCGAGCGAATTGCGCTTACCCGGATGCAATTCCTTGGC
>Ga0209067_10002243_pt1 | contig 11538 bp, 8 predicted proteins | sample ColStrG_CSR_2013_FD_187199 | JGI IMG/M metagenome (GOLD analysis project Ga0209067, IMG submission 187199) | Freshwater sediment microbial communities in response to fracking from Pennsylvania, USA - Cold Stream Run_MetaG_CSR_2013 (SPAdes)... | ecosystem: Environmental > Aquatic > Freshwater >... | reverse complement strand
CCTTTATCCAGCAAGTACTGGTGGATGGTTTGGGTATTAAGCATTTGGCCGTAGGCGATGATTTTCGCTTCGGTTGTGATCGCACAGGCGATTTCGCTTTGCTGCAACGCAAAGGTGCAGAGCTTGGATTTGGCGTTAGCGATACCCATACACTGGAAATTGATGGTGAGCGTGTCAGTAGCACCCGCATTCGCCAGCTCTTGGAGGCCGGCAATTTTGCACAGGCAGCCAAGCTGTTAGGTAAACATTACAGCGTGCATGGCCGTGTGGTTTATGGCAAACAATTGGGGCGTCAGTTGGGTGTGCCCACCGCCAATGTGGATCTGCGCCGCTATCGTTCGCCATTGCATGGTGTATTTGCGGTGACGGCTGAATTTGCCGATGGCTCATTGGTACAAGGTGTGGCTAACGTAGGTGTTCGCCCCACCGTAAATGGACTTAAAAAACCATTGCTGGAAGTTCATTTATTTAATTTTTCGCGCACTATTTATGGCGACGTAATTGACGTTGAGTTTCACCACAAGTTGCGCGATGAGAAAAAATTTGCCTCGTTAGACGAATTAAAAGCCCAGCTGCAAACCGATATTCAAGGTGCCAAAGAGTTTTTTGGGCAAGCGTCATCCTCGCGTAGTGGGGAGCCTGCTGTTTAAAAAATTTAACTGCGCTGAGTCCCTGTTAAGTGAATAGGGATGAGTATAAATTCCGACCTATTTTTATTATTTTGTTAACAAGTTGACCGCGATGACTGATTACAAAGCAACATTAAATTTACCCAATACCGATTTTGCTATGAAAGCCAATTTGGCGCAGCGCGAACCGGAAATGCTTAAACAATGGCAGGCGAATAATGTGTATCAACAAATTCGCACCGCACGCGCTGGTCGCGAGCAATTTATTTTGCACGATGGTCCGCCTTACGCAAATGGCGATATTCACATCGGCCACGCGGTTAATAAAATTCTAAAAGATATTATCGTCAAGAGTAAAACTTTGGGCGGTTTTGATGCGCCTTATGTTCCGGGTTGGGATTGTCACGGTTTGCCCATTGAGCACAATGTTGAGAAAAAACTTGGTAAAGCGGGCGATAAAATTGATGTGAAAACGTTCCGTCAAAAATGTCGCGAATACGCTGCCAAGCAAGTGGAAGGCCAAAAAGCCGACTTTGTGCGCTTGGGTGTATTAGGTGATTGGGGCAAACCCTATCTCACCATGGATTTTAAATTCGAAGCCGACATTATTCGCGCGCTTGGCAAAATCGCTGACAACGGCCATCTCCACAAAGGGTTTAAACCCGTCTATTGGAGCGTGGTCGGTGGCTCTGCGTTGGCCGAAGCGGAAGTGGAATACCAAGATAAAACGTCTTTTTCTATTGATGTAAAGTTTGCCTTTGTTGATCAAGCAAACATCGCCACAAAAATTCACAACTTAAACGGTTCTGGCCAAATCTCTTTAGTGATTTGGACAACCACACCTTGGACCTTACCTTCCAATCAAGCGGTTTCTGCGCATGCAGAAATAGATTATGTGCTGGTGCAAGTGGGCGATGAACGTTTACTTGTCGCAGAGACCTTAGCCGCAAACGTTTTTGCGCGCGCTAAATTAGACGGCTTTGAGTACACCGAAGATAAAATTGTTGGACGTGTAAAAGGTGCTGCGTTAGAAAGTTTATTATTGCAGCATCCATTTTATGCGCGACAAGTTCCCGTATTGCTGGGCGATCACGTCACTACTGATGCGGGTACTGGCTTTGTTCACACCGCACCCGATCACGGTGCGGACGATTTTAATGTGGGTGTGAGATACGGAATTGGCACCCTCAATTACATCGATGATAACGGCTACTATCGCCCCAATGTAGAAATATTTGCGGGCGATCACGTTTACAAAGTTGATGAAAAAGTTATCGCACTGTTAATCGAAAAAAATGCACTGCTTGCCCAAGGTAAAATCACTCATAGCTTTCCACACTGCTGGCGCACCAAAACGCCGTTAATTTTTCGTGCTACACCACAATGGTTTGTGAGCATGAGCAAAAACCATTTGCGCGATCAAGTAGCGCAAGCGGTTGAAGGGGTAAATTGGGTGCCGGATTGGGGCAAGGCACGTATTGATGCCATGCTAGCAACGTCACCCGATTGGTGTATTTCTCGTCAACGTACTTGGGGTGTGCCTATCGCCCTGTTTGTGCATAAAGAAACTCAAGAATTACACCCAAGAACAGCAGAATTAATTGAAGCGGTTGCGAAAAAAGTTGAGCAAAGCGGAATGGATGCTTGGTTCGATTTGGATGCTAAAGAATTGCTGGGCGCCGAAGCAGAAATTTATCAAAAAGTTACTGACACTTTGGATGTATGGTTTGATTCCGGCGTCACTCACTATGCCGTGTTGGAGCAACGTGCTGGATTGCGTTTCCCCGCAGATTTGTATTTAGAGGGGTCAGATCAGCATCGCGGTTGGTTCCAATCGTCTCTTAAAACGTCTATGGCCATGCACGGCGTTCCACCCTACAAAACTGTATTGACACACGGTTTTGTGGTGGATGCGCACGGCCGCAAAATGTCTAAATCTATTGGCAATGTCATCCCGCCACAAAAAGTTATGAATGACTTGGGTGCAGATGTGTTGCGCCTGTGGGTGGCAGCTACCGATTTTAGTACTGAGATGAGTGTGTCCGATGAAATATTAAAACGCACGGCTGATTCCTATCGTCGGATTCGCAATACGGCGCGCTTTATTTTGTCTAACCTCACCGGTTTTAATCCTGCGACTGATGCTGTGCCCATGGATAGTATGTTGCAATTAGATCGTTGGATTGTTGGCCGTACCGCGCAATTACAGCAGGAAATTATTGAAGCTTACGACAGCTATCATTTGCATTTGATCTACCAAAAACTGCACAATTTCTGCGTGGTGGAATTAGGCGGTTTTTATTTGGATATCATCAAAGATCGCCAGTACACGGTAAAAGCAGATTCATTGGCGCGTCGCTCGGCGCAAACGGCTTTACAATATGTCATTGAGGCAATGGTGCGCTGGATTGCGCCAATATTAAGTTTTACGGCAGATGAAATTTGGAAAGAAATTGCCGGTGAACGTGAAGCAACGGTATTTACTGCTGAATGGTATAAGTTGCCAGCAATTCCCGCCGATTCATTTGCAGACAGCTATTGGGAATTAATTGCCCAAGTGAAAGATGCCGTAAATAAAGTTTTAGAAGCAAAACGTACTGCTGGCGAAGTCGGTGGCTCATTAGGCGCAGAAGTTATTCTTTATTGCGATGATAACTTGCAAGTTGAATTACAAAAGCTCGCCAATGAGTTGCGTTTTGTACTGATTACCTCAACTGCAGAAATTCGCCCATTAAGTGAGGCGCAGCAGGCGGAAGCAACGGATGTGTCCGGCTTGCGCGTGTTTGTAAAAAAATCTGAACACGCTAAGTGCGCACGCTGTTGGCATCATCGCGCTGATGTGGGCGCACATGCTGCACACCCAGAAATTTGCTTGCGCTGCGTAGAGAACGTAGAAGGTGCAGGTGAATCGCGCAGCTTTGCGTAGTTTAAATTCCTCCTTTCTCCCTCTTTGAAAAAGAGGAGATAGGGGAGATTTAAGGTGTTAATTGAGGTAAAAGAACGTATGAAAGATTTAATCGTGAGTGAGGGCACTCGGGTGACGCTGCATTTTTCATTGCGTCTGCCAGAAGGTGACGTTATTGATTCCAATTTTGAGCGTGAGCCCGCAACCTTTACCGTTGGTGATGGCAATTTACTGCAAGGTTTTGAGCGGTCTATTTTTGGTTTGCAGGAAGGCGACCGTAAAACGGTCGTAATTAAACCAGAACATGGTTTTGGTCAGCGCAACCCCAATAACGTACAAGAAATTCCTCGTAGCCAATTTGGTGGCGATATTGAATTGCAGGAAGGTTTAATACTTTCGTTTGCTGACGCACAAAAAACAGAATTACCCGGTGTTGTTAAAAGCTTTAATGATGATGTAGTTGTGGTGGATTTCAATCACCCTTTGGCAGGGCGCGATATTATTTTTGATGTTGCCATTTTAAAAATTGAACCGGCGCAAGTGCATTGATTCTAAAGGTAGAAGTTCATGACGCAAATTAAGTTGGCAAATCCCCGAGGGTTTTGTGCCGGTGTGGATCGTGCGATAGATATCGTAAATCGCGCGCTCGATGTGTTCGGCGCCCCCATTTATGTTCGTCATGAAGTTGTCCACAATAAATTCGTGGTAGATTCGTTGCGTGAACGTGGTGCTATTTTCGTGGAAGACGTTGAACAAGTACCTGACGATGTTATTCTGATTTTCAGTGCACACGGCGTATCGCAAGCGGTGCGCAATGAAGCTGAAGATCGTGGCTTACAAATTTTTGATGCAACTTGCCCATTGGTAACCAAAGTTCATATTGAAGTCACTCGTTACAGCCGTGAAGGGCGAGAATGTATTTTAATTGGTCACGAAGGTCACCCCGAAGTAGAAGGTACTATGGGGCAGTACAATAATAGTAAGGGCGGTGAAATTTATTTGGTGGAAGATGAGGCGGATGTAGATGCCTTACAGGTTAAAAATCCAGATGTTTTAGCCTATGTGACGCAAACTACCTTATCGATGGATGACACAGCAAAAGTCATCGACGCCCTGCGCAAAAAATTCCCGAAAATCCAAGGCCCGCGTAAAGATGATATTTGTTACGCAACAACCAATCGTCAAGATGCCGTGCGCCAATTAGCCTTAGAGTGCGATTTGGTTTTGGTGGTGGGCTCACCTAACTCATCTAATTCTAATCGTTTGCGTGAATTGGCAGAGCGTTGTGGTACGGAAGCGTATTTAATTGATGGGCCAGATGATATAAACCCACATTGGTTGCAGCAAAAAAACTGTATTGGTATTACTGCCGGTGCTTCAGCGCCTGAAGTGTTGGTAAAGCAAGTGATTGAAAAGTTGCAAGCTTGCGGCGCCAGCGCACCGCAAGAAATTGCCGGTACACCGGAAAATATCAGCTTTTCTTTGCCCAAAGCTCTGCGTCAGTAATAACATTAAAAGTGCACAGTCTTCCGTTGGGTTGTGCGTCATCATCAAAAATTACTGCATTCTTGGGCGGAAATTTTTGAGCTTCGTACTCGTCCTCCGCGGGCAATGATCAACTGATATCCCTCGCCTTTAGTCGTAGGGCAAATGGTAAATGTCCCAGCCTGAAATGCACCATTATTGGTACCATTAGCATTACGGCTTTCGCCGGAACCGACATAAGATACGAAGGTTTTTATGGGCGTGTTGGCAGAAATTTTTACGCCAACTAATTTTTCGTGTCGCTGTAGCAGGTGCTCATCAGGATCTAGTTGTCCATCATTGTCATTATCAACAAAAACGGCCCAGCCATCTTCCCATTTGTCAGTTTTTCTCATGGTGGTGCGAATATTCGCGGATACCGCTTGAGTGCGCGCCAATTCCATCGCCTCAACTAGACCGAGTGTTGCTGTTTCAACGCGAGAGTGTTTAATTTGAGAGGAAAAGCTCGGTATCGCAATACCGACAAGAATGGACATCACTGTCAAAGTGATAAGTAGATCAAGTAAGGTAAAACCGTTGCTGCGCATTATTCCCTCCATGGAATTTCAACTCATTGATTTTGCTGAGCTATATGCCAATAAAAACCGCTCATTCATCCTTGATGACCGCATATCAGCGACCTGACGCGATCAATAATTACCTGTGTTAAGGTGTGGTTAATATAATCGCTAGAGTTAGTTGCGTCTAGACTGTTAACGATTAATCAGAGTGAGAGATTACATGCTAAAAAATCAAAAGGCATTCACCTTTGTTGAGTTGATTGTAACCTTGGTGGTCTTTGCAACCTTAACCGCGCTGGCGCTGCCTAGTTTTCAGCATCAAATAGCCAACAACCGCTCGATGACGCTGACCGAGGATATGATTGATGCCTTGAATTATGCGCGTACCGAAGCATTGAAACGAGGTGCTTTTGTGACTTTCTGTCCAGTCAATAATACCGTACCTGCTAGCGTGACGGGTTGCGGTAGTAATTGGCTAAATGGTTGGATGGTGGTAGTTGATACGGCGGCATCTGCTACAACCAAGCCGCCTGTTGTTGCAGATACCACGGCTATTTTACGTCGATGGGAAAGTCGCGATAGCAATACAAGTATTACGATGGATTCTTCCAGCAGAACGTTTATTCGCTATACCAATTTGGGCACTTTAGCGCCAGCAGATAACTCCAGTGCGACCATTACGTTGCAAGTAAAAAATTGCACCGCCAATGCTCAATATGTGGTGACTATATCCGCTTCGGGAATGCTTACCAAAAAACAAAATCCGTGTACGAATTAAGGTGTTCGGCCATGAAAATTTTTAGCGGGAAAAAACAATGGGGTGTAGGTCTGATTGAGGTGCTGGTAACAGTACTGTTATTGGCAACGGGGTTGTTGGTAATGGCGGCATTACAGGTTCGATCTTTGCAATACAACCACAGTGCTTATATGCGCTCACAAGCGAATATTTTTGCGTACGATATTATTGATAGAATCAGGTTGAATCGACAAAACTTCGCATCCTATTCCCTTAATTACTCTTCTTCTATACCAACGGGCAGTACCTTGGCCGCAACGGATATGCATGATTGGGTCACCAATTTACGAACGGTTTTACCTAATGGAAAAGGAAAAATTCAATGTAATGTTAGTGGTATTTGTACGATTGGCATTCAATGGAGTGAGGTACAAACTGCGGGTGAGACATCTGAAAATACGTCTACGTTTACTTTTTCAACGCGAATTTAAGGAAGCCTGATAATGAAAAAAATGAATCAAGGTTTCTCGCTAATTGAAATGATGATCTCGGTTGTATTGGGTTTGATTTTGATGAGCGGTGTTATTCAAATGTTTCTGAGCAGTCGAGCGGCGTTTAGCTCTCAACAAGCAATATCCAGAGTTCAAGAAACAGGACGTTTAGCGGTTGAATTTTTAGCGCGCGATATTCGTATGGCGGGTTTTTTAGGATGCACAAGTAAAGATGGTACAACGACATCGACGTTAAATAGCCCGACCACTTTTCCCAATGATTGGTTGACGTTTGTGATGGGCTACCACGTGACATCAAGCGCAAGTTCCATGCCTGCCACATCTGACTCGGGGATTTCGCATGCCCCCCAAATAGGTACGGATATGATTGTGATTCGTGGTGCTTCCATTTCCGGTGCGGTAACTACTGCAGTGAGTACCGATACTACGATTTACAGCAAAGTGGTTAGTACGAGTACAGCGGGTTGCGGTACAGGTTCGGATATGTTGAATGGCTTGTGTCCAAATGATATTGCGGTAGAAGCGAACTGTACAAAAGCAACCGTGTTTCAGATTACCAGCATTCAGAATACGGCGGGTGTGGCGAATATCGCCCATGTTGCGGCCGGTACTCCGGGGAACGCAACAGCAACCTGGGGGGGGGCGCCTTCAGACACCACCAATGCTTATGCGGCGGGCGCTGAAGTGCTCAAAATGAATCGCATCATATATTTTATTGCAACTGGCTCATCGGGCAACCCTACTTTATTTCAAAATGCCGCCGTTCGAAATACAACTACCGGTGCGGTTACATATCAAGATACGGAATTGCTTGATGGTGTTGAAAATGTACACCTGAGCTACGGTGTCGACACCAGCGCAACGCCCGATGGAATTCCTGATATTTATCAAGATGCTAATAGCATGAGCGCCGCACAATGGTCCAAGGTGTTAAGTGTGCGGGTGGAAATATTGGTGCGCAGTGCGGATAACAATGTAGTTTCAGAGCCGCAAAAATATACTTTTAATAGCGCTACAGTGTCACCGCCGGCAGGTGATTTACATTTACGTCAGGTATTTACAACCACGGTTGGAATTCGTAGCCGATTGCCTTAATGCTTTGGTAATCACAGGACATATTTATGAAAAATAAAGCCCATTATTTGTCTTATTCATACACTCGGCAGCAAGGTGTTGTATTAATTGTTGGGTTAATTTTAATGTTGTTGTTAACCCTTATTGGTATGTCGGCTATGCGTGGCAGCAATATGCAGGAGCTAATGACCAGCAACGTTAAAGATCGCAATATGGCTTTTCAGGCTGCGGAGGCCTCGCTACGTTACGCGGAAAACTTGATTGATACATCGACTGCAAATTGCGGAACTTACACCGGCGCTAATGGTTGCTATAACGATCAGAATACCACTGCCCCCATTATGAGTTGGAGTTCAACCCAATGGGCAAATAATTCGATGGAGGCTAATGTGGACTTGTCATTGAGCAAAAAGCCACGCTACGTCATTGAAAAAATAACCAGTGCATCAGTGGTTACTTCAAACACAGGTGGATCTGTTGAGTTTGGGGCGCAATCAAGTACCGCTAATACGGCAACTACCTATAGGGTCACGAGCTTGGGGTATGGTGCCACATTGGATTCGCAAGTCGTTTTGCAATCAACGTTTCGAACTCTTGCACCATAGGTGATGCATCATGAAAACAGTCGCTGCATTTACAGTTATTTCTCGTTTTTTACGTAGTCAAGTTTTGGGGGTTGGTATGAGTCAAGCATCGAAACCATGTTCGGGTTTTATCAATGTTACAAAATGGTTCATTTCAGCAACCACATTTTTATTGAGTCTGTGCATCACCTATAGTGCAAATGCGCTCACCTTGGCGCAAACGCCCCTATTTGTAGGGCAAAGTGCAAAGCCGACGATTATGTTTGCGATGTCGCGAGACCACGAGTTGTTTAAGGCAGCTTATGGTGACTATTCCAATTTAAATGGTGGCAAACTCACCATGGCAGATACGACCTACCGCAATGATTTTACTTATGCGGGCTATTTTGATTCTGGTTGGTGTTATGACTATGACAGCAGTAACTCCACTATCTCAAACAGAAAATTTGTTCCTTATTCAGTAACAACTGATCATAAATGTGCAATGAATACTGCTGCGGGAAAAGGCCGTTGGAGTGGTAATTTTCTGAATTGGGCGACTATGAGTCGCATGGATATTTTACGAAAAGTTTTGTACGGCGGTTCACGTGCGGTAGATACCGCAGCCTCCGCGAATGCGGCGGCGCAAACTATTCTGGTGCGTTCATATTTACCAAAAGACAGTCATGCGTTTGGGAAAGTGTTTACGAATTTGCCTGCGTCAGGAAGTTTACCTGCCAGTAGTGTGAGTGACTATACCCCCTACGATGGACAAACCAGCATGAGCTTTTGTAACGTCTCTACTGCGTCAGATTCCACGGGATACCCCGTAATACGTGTGGCAAAAGGTGCTTGGGCGCAGTGGAGTCATACCGAAGTTCAACAATGTCAGTGGCGTGGTAGCGGCGGTAATACCACACAAGTAACCTCACCCTCAATTTCCACCGATAAACAAGATGAGTTGAGTGCAAAGGTGAGTGTGTGTGAACCTACTAAAGATGCGCTGACTAATCAATATATTGACTCCAATGCGAGTGCGTCATTGAACCGTTGTAAGTCTTATGAAAGCGGTTCTTATAAGCCCGTAGGTCTGCTGCAAAAATTTTATACCAAAGTGAATTTCGGTTTGGTGACGGGGACTTGGGGTAAACAATATACAGGTGGCGTATTACGTAAAAAAGCATCGCAACTTGCGGGTAATACGGTTTCAGGGACTGACGATACCAATGAGTTTTCAGACGCAACGGGTGTTTTTAATGCGAATGTGATGAGCTCAACAACCGATACTGGCATTATTAAAACGATTGATGCGATTAAAGTATTAGGGCTTAGCTATTCATCCACATCGACATCAACCAGCTATAGCAATACCAATGATTGGGGAAACCCCATTGGTGAAATTTATGCGGAAGCATTGCGCTATATCATCGGTAAAGCATCACCCACCAGTGCCTTTGCTGCAACCGATACTGGGTTTACCTCTGAGTCCAGCTGGAATGATCCGGTGCCTGTATCGTCTTGGTGTTCAAAGTGCTCCATTGTTATTCTATCGAGTGGCCCTAACTCAAATGATGGTGATGATCTTACCAGTACGTTCTTGGCGTCAGTAAACTCTAGTTTAACCCAGAGCTCGCTCAACACGGTAACCGACTCTATTGGTCAATATGAATTCGGCTCTTTGTACAACACCGTTTACTACGGCGGTAATTATAGCGGCTCAAGTCCAACACTGTTGACGGCACAATGTACGCCGACTAGCTTAAAAATGTCGCAATTTCTTGGTAAGTGCCCTGATTATCCTGCTTCCATGGGCTCTTACGCTGTTGCCGGTTTGGCCTATTGGGCGCACGTGAATGATCAGCGTACCGCTGCTGGGTATTTGGGTAATCAGACCATCAATACATTTGCGGTTGAGTTGTCTGAGGGTTTTCCAACCTTGAGTATTCCCATGGGGCCAGATTCTGACCCCAACAAAAAAACCTTTTCATTTAGTCCTGTGTGTATCAATACCTCTAGTGCGAGTGGGGCTAAATGCGGTTTGGTTGGGGTGGTGGTAGAAAATTTTGTTTATTTAAATAATGATACCACTCAGCAACCGATTAGCGGGAGCTATTTATTTTATTGGGAAGATCAGCCTGCTGGCAGCGATTATGATTTAGATGGTGTGCAAAGAATTCAGTTTTGTGTAGGCCCTACTGCGTGTGGTGATAATACGGTTGCAAGTAATCAAATAAAGATAACAAACAGTTTACCCTACTGGGAAACGGGTACTGGCAGTATGGAAATGTCATACATTGTGTCAGGTGTTAATGCATCAACCGATATTCTTCAATCTGATCAATATGTTCATAGATCTGGATATAGCGTTACGGGAATTACTTCAATACTGACAACGAATAATACAACTTGGTACAACGCATTGGGCTCTAATATATCACCTAGACCCGCTTGGTCCGATCCATTGCCCGCTAATACAAAAACGGAAACCTACATAACAAGTAAAATTTTTACGCCTAATTCTCCTGGGGTGACGAGTGTACAAACCCCACTTTATTATGCGGCTAAGTACGGTAGCTTTTTAGATGATCCATCGACATCCAATGCGAATCATATTCCTGACAAACAAGCTGAGTGGGATTCCAAAAGTTTGGATGGTAGTAATACGCCTGATGGTATTCCTGATGGTTATTTTATGATGAAAAATCCATCGCAATTAGAAAGCAGCTTAAGTGCTATTTTGACGGTTGCAGTTGATCAAGTGTCATCAGGTTCAGGTGTTTCAACAAACTCAACTAAGTTGGATACCGGAACACGTATTTATCAAGCGCGTTTTTATACCAATAGTTGGTACGGCGAATTGCGCTCTATGTCGTTGGATACTAGCTCCGGTGGTAATTACACAACGGTATGGTCAACACTGAATCACCTTAATTCAGCGACAGGTAGGAAGGTTTTTTCTTCTTCAAGTGGTGCGGGTATTTCATTTGATGCTACTAACTGGAGCAGTAAATACACAAGCGCGCAAAAAACAGCGTTGGGTGGTGATACGAATGGTCCGAATGTGGTGTCGTGGG
>Ga0209067_10002240_pt1 | contig 11548 bp, 13 predicted proteins | sample ColStrG_CSR_2013_FD_187199 | JGI IMG/M metagenome (GOLD analysis project Ga0209067, IMG submission 187199) | Freshwater sediment microbial communities in response to fracking from Pennsylvania, USA - Cold Stream Run_MetaG_CSR_2013 (SPAdes)... | ecosystem: Environmental > Aquatic > Freshwater >... | reverse complement strand
CGTGGCGATCGCCGATATCGAGACCGTCGTCGTCGCGCCGCTCAGCTGAAATCCTTCCCAGCGGGGCTGGCGACCAGCGCAACCACGCGCCGACGCCCCGCGATTTGTCTTCATGGATTCACAATGTCGAACCGTTCCTATCTGCCGGTCCAAACAGACTGGACGCCCCTGCCCCGCCGTCCGCGAGACCGGTATCGGGGGCCAGATCATGCCGGCATGTCCGCTCCCGGCCATTCGGATGGCCGGGAGGTCGCCGGGGCCAACCGCAAGCCCTGGACGATGCCAGCATGAACGAAGACAGCGAGGTCGCCAGTTGGAACGAAAGCCGGCGCCTGATCATCAGCCAACTGCGCGACATGGACGCCTCGATCCGGGAGCTGAGCGCCCGGATCGACAAATATAACGATTCGGCGCGCGAAAGGGCGTCGGAGGTGGCCAAGGAGGCACAGGCCGGCATCATCGAGCTCAACCTCCGCGTCGCGATGCTCGAAATGCGGGCAAAAATGTGGGGGGCCTTCGTCGGGCTCGTCGGCGGCTCCGCCGGCACGCTACTTATCGAATTGGTGCGACGGGCCCTGCTGCGGTAGTGGCCGCCCGCCATTCGGCCTCCCCTCCGACTGGACGATATATTGCCATCCTCCCCGGATTTCCGCGCGGACGGCCTTGCGTGCATGACAGCGATGTGTAAAACGCCGCCGCCACGATGACAGTTCATGACAGCAGGGAGTAGCCCGGGGGTGACAGATACCATCCTGGAGACAGCGGGGCTGACCCGGGAGTTCAGCGGCTTCGTTGCCGTTGACGACGTGACGCTGCGCGTCCGAACGGGGACGATTCACGCGCTGATCGGTCCGAACGGCGCGGGGAAAACCACCTGCTTCAACCTGCTGACCAACTTCCTCACGCCCACGCGCGGCACCATCAAATTCAAGGGCGAGGACATTACCGGCATGAAGCCGGCCCTGGTCGCGCGCCGCGGTCTGGTGCGCAGCTTCCAGATTTCCGCCGTCTTCCCTCACCTCACCGCGCTGGAAAATGTCCGCTTGGCGCTGCAGCGCGCGCGGGGGGCAAGTTTCGATTTCTGGCGGTCCGAAAAATCCCTCGATGTCTTCAATGACCGAGCGCACGAACTGCTGCACGACGTTGGGTTGCCCGATCTGGGGCCTGCGCTGGTCGCCGATCTGCCGTACGGGCAAAAGCGCGCCCTGGAAATCGCGACGACCCTCGCCCTCGATCCGGAAATGATGCTGCTGGACGAACCCACCGCCGGGATGGGCCATGGCGATGTGGACACCATCGTTCAACTGATCCGGCGGATCCGAAAGGGCCGCACCATCCTTATGGTCGAACACAACCTTTCGGTCGTCGAGGGTCTTTGCGACACCATCACCGTGCTGACCCGCGGCAAGATTTTGGCCGAGGGCGATTACGCCACGGTTTCCAAAAACCCCGAGGTGATCGCAGCCTACCTGGGAAGCGCCGATGCTTGACGTCAAAGACCTGAACGCCTGGTACGGCGAAAGCCATATCCTCCACGGCGTAGATTTCAACGTCCAGGAAGGCGAGGTCGTCACCCTCCTCGGACGCAATGGTGCCGGCAAGACCACCACGATGAAGTCCATCATGGGACTCGTGCCGCGCCGCGAAGGTCACGTGGTGTTCAAGGGCACCGAAACCGCCGGCATGATGCCCAACCAGATTGCCCGCATCGGTATCGCGATCTGCCCCGAGGAGCGAGGCATTTTCGGCTCTTTGTCGGTGACCGAAAACCTGATGCTGCCCCCGATCGTCGCCCCCGGCGGACTGTCGGTGGACGAAATCTACACGCTTTTCCCCAATCTGAAGGAACGCGCGCGCACCGCGCACGGCACCCGCCTGTCCGGCGGGGAGCAGCAGATGCTGGCGATCGGCCGCATTCTGCGCACCGGCGCGAAAATGCTGCTGCTCGATGAGCCGACCGAAGGCCTCGCGCCCGTCATCGTCCAGCAGATCGGCCGCACCATCCGGGAGATCAAGGCACGCGGATTTACCGTGCTGCTGGTCGAACAGAATTTCCGTTTCGCGGCCACCGTCGCGGACCGTCACTATGTGATGGAGCACGGCAAGATCATCGATATGATCGAAAATAAGCAGCTTGAAGCCAACATGGACAAGCTGCACGAATATCTTGGGGTCTAAGCGTCTATCTAATGTCAGCAAAGGAAATGCGCCGATGACCATATCTCGTAGAACGCTGCTCGCCAGCGCGACCGCCGCGGCCAGTGCCGCGCCTTTCGCACGCGCCCGTGCCCAAACCCCGACCATCAAAATCGGTGTGCTGAACGATCAGTCCGGCCCGTACACCAATACCGGCGGCGTTACCTCGGTGATCTGCGCCAAGCAGGCGCTGGAGGATTTCGGCGTCTCCACCAAGGGTATGAACGTGGAGGTCATCTCCGCCGATCACCAGAACAAGCCGGATCTCGCGGTTTCCATCGCCCGTCAGTGGTTCGACCGCGACGGTGTGGACATGCTGCTCGACGTTCCCACGTCGTCGGTCGCGCTGGCGGTTCAGTCGGTCGTTCGCGAGAAGAACAAGGTCTATCTGAACTCCGGCGCCGCTTCCTCCGCTTTGACCGGCGAGCAATGCTCGCCCAATTTTGTCCACTGGACCTACGACACCTACATGCTCGCCAAGTCGACCGGCGGAGCGATGGTGAAGGCCGGCGGCGACAGCTGGTATTTCCTCACGGCCGACTACGCGTTCGGCAAGCAACTGCAGTCCGACACCACGGCGCTGGTCAAGGCCGCCGGCGGTTCTGTGAAGGGCGCCTCGCTCTATCCTTTCCCCGGCACCACCGATTTCTCCTCCTTCCTGGTGCAGGCGCAATCCAGCGGCGCCAAGATCCTCGGGCTGGCCAATGCCGGCGGCGATACGGTCAACTCCATCAAGCAGGCACATGAATTCGGCCTTAACAGCTCGATGAAGATCGCCGCGCTGCTGATGTTCATCACCGACGTGCACGCCTTGGGCCTGGAAGTCGCCAGCGGCCTGAACCTGACCGAGAGCTTCTACTGGGATCTGAACGACAAGACCCGAGCCTTTACGAACCGGGTGAAGGCGAAGACCCCGAACAACTGGCCGAACATGGCGCATGCCGGCTGCTACTCCGCGACGCTGCATTACCTCAAAACCGTGCACGACATGGGCGTCGCCGAGGCCAAGAAGGACGGCGTCGCCACCGTCAACCGCATGAAAGCCATGCCGGTCGAGGACGACTGCTTCGGCAAGACCAAAATCCGCGAGGACGGCCGTAACCTGACCCCCGCGTTCCTGTTCGAGGTCAAGAAGCCGTCCGAAAGCAAAGGCCCGTGGGATTACTTCAAGCTGGTCGCCTCCCAGACCGGCGAGGAAGCCTATCGTCCGCTGGCCGACGGCCACTGCCCCTTCATCAAGGCCTAAGGCCCACTACCCTAGACCGGAGGTTCCGCGTTTCATGCAGGCGATCCTGAGCACCAGCTTCTCGTTCTTCGGGACCAACGTGACGATCGCTGCCCTTCTGGGGCAGGGCACGTTGGGCTTGATCAACGGGGCGTTCTACGCCTGCCTGTCGCTTGGCCTCGCGGTCATCTTCGGGATGCTCAACATCATCAACTTCGCCCATGGGGCGCTGTTCATGATGGGCGCATTCGCATCCTGGATGCTGCTGAACTACTTGGGTATCGGCTACTTCCCGGCCCTGATCCTCTCGCCGATACTGGTGGGCCTGTTCGGCATCTTCCTCGAAAAGACCATCATCAGCCGCCTGTACAAGCTGGATCACTTGTACGGGCTGCTGCTGACCTTCGGGCTGTCGCTGGTGGTGCAGGGCCTGTTCCGGAACTACTACGGCTCCTCGGGCCTCCCCTATCAAATCCCGCAAGTGCTGCAGGGTGCGACATATATCGGCTTTATGTATATGCCGAACTATCGCGGGTGGGTTGTGTTGGCGGCGCTGTTCGTCTGCGTCGCGACCTGGGCGATCATCGAGAAGACGCCACTCGGCGCCACGCTTCGGGCGGCCACGGAAAACGCACCGCTGGTGCAGGCCTTCGGCGTCAACGTGCCCCGCCTGATCACGCTGACCTATGGCGGCGGTATCGCGCTGGCGGCGTTCGCCGGCGTGCTCGCAGCGCCGATCTACTCGGTGAACCCGAACATGGGCGACAACTTCATCAATGTCGTGTTCGCCGTCGTCGTGATCGGCGGTATGGGTTCGATCATGGGATCGATCGTCACAGGCTTCGCCCTGGGCGTGATCGAGGGCATGACGAAGGTCGTCTACCCCCAGGCCTCGGCCACCGTCGTATTCGTGGTAATGGTTATAGTGCTGCTGACGAAACCGCGCGGCCTGTTCGGAAAGGCTGCCTGATATGTTCGGATTTTCCCGCCCGCAGCTCATCGCCTTCCTTGCGATGGTCGCCCTGATCGTCGTCCTCCCGTTTGTCCTTTATCCCGTATTCCTCATGCGGGTGCTGACCACCGCGTTGTTCGCCTGCGCGTTCAACCTCATGATCGGCTATGTCGGCTTGCTGTCTTTCGGTCAGGCGGCCTTCTACGGCATGGGCGCTTACGTCTCGGCTTGGACAATCAAGAACTGGCATGTCGACGCATCCGTCGCCATCGCGCTTGGCGGACTGACCGGCGGCGTGCTCGGTCTGGCGCTCGGCTACCTCGCGATCCGCCGGTCGGGCATCTACTTCGCGATGATCACACTGGCGCTGGCGCAGATGGTCTACTTCTTCTGTCTTGAAGCGCCCTTCACCGGCGGCGAAGACGGCATACAGCAAGTGCCGCGCGGCCATTTGTTCGGCGTCATCGACCTGTCCAACGATATGACGATGTATTGGCTGGTAGCAGCGGTCTTCCTGGGTGGCTTCCTGCTGATCCACCGCATTATCCACTCCCCCTTCGGTCAGGTTCTGAAAGGGATCCGGGAAAATGAGCCGCGCACGACCTCCCTCGGCTATCGCACCGACGACTACAAGCTGATTGCCTTCGTCCTGTCCTGCACACTGGCGGGCGTCGCGGGCGGAACCAAGGCGCTGGTATTTGGCATCGCCACGCTGACCGACGTGAATTCCAGCACCTCCGGAGAAATTGTATTGACCACGTTGCTGGGTGGATTGGGCACCGTGTTCGGCCCGGCCATGGGCGCTGTGGTGATCACGACGATGGAGAATTACCTCGCTCAGATGGGTGCCTGGGTGACGGTGATCCAAGGCGCGATCTTCATGTTTTGCGTGCTGTCGTTCCGGCGCGGGATCGTGGGAGAGATCGGCAACCTGTTAAAGCTGAAATTGTAGCACCGGGAACCCCGCTTCCTTAAGCGGGGGTTTCGTCCTAAGTCCGCGTCCGGATACCGGAACCGCGCATGTCTCCCACGCCTCACCTTCCGCCTTCCGATAGCGAAGTTCGCCGGGAGCTGTTCCTCCACCGCGCCTTCGCCACCGGCCTCTTGGTGTTGATGGCCGTTCTGACGCTGTGCGCCTACGGCATACCGGCCGCCTATTGGCCGAGCGAATATGCGCGGTCGCTGCTGGGGGCGGCCGCGAAAGCGGGGTTCGTGGGCGGCATCGCCGACTGGTTCGCCGTGACCGCGCTCTTTCGCCACCCGCTCGGCATTCCCATCCCCCACACCGCCATCATCCCTCATCAGAAGGAGCGCCTCGGCCTCGCGCTCGGCCGCTTCGTCGCGAACCATGTGTTCACCGAAAAGGACATCGCGGCGATGCTGGGCAAGCTCGATATGCCCGGCATTCTCGCGCGCTTCCTGGCCGATCCCGCGGCATCTCGCCCGCTGGCGCTCACACTGGCCGGCACCTTGCCGAAGGTGCTGGCAACGGTGGAGGACGGCCGGGCGCGACGCGTGGTCGCGCGCATGGTACCTCGGATCATGGGCGGCGTCGGTGCCAGCCGGATCATCGCGCGCGCCCTGCATGGCCTGGTCGATGGCGGTCGGCACCAGGAGGTCTTCGGCTTCATCCTAACGCAACTCAAGACCTTGATCGCCAGCCGCGAGGAAGCGCTGCGCAACGCCATCGAAGAACGCGTGCGCGAGCAAGGCGGCCGCCTGGTCGGCTGGGCGCTCGGCGCCTCCATCGCCCGGCGCGTGCTGGCGACCCTGACAGCCGAGATGGACAAGATGGGACCGGACGGATCCGAATTGCGCGAAGCCTTCGACGTCTGGGTCCGAACCGAGATCCGGCGGATGGAGGAAGATCCAGGCCGCGCCACGGAACTCGGGATGGCAGTGCGCGGCGTCGTGGCACACGAGACGGTGCAGGCTTGGCTTTGGGACATCTGGGCACGGCTGCGCCATGCGCTGGAGGCCGACGCCGCGAAGCCGAACGGCCGCACCATCGCCTATCTCGAGGAAGCCCTGCAAACCTTGGGCTCGACATTGGCGACCGATCCCGCGTCCAGGGCACGCGTCGATGCGGCGGCCGAGGGCATCGTACGCACCCTGCTGCCTAGCGCGCAGCAGGGATTGTCGGCGTTCATCGCACAGGTCGTGGCAAGCTGGGACGCCGAAACCGTCGTCGAGAAGCTGGAGCTGCGGGTCGGCAAGGACCTGCAATATGTGCGGGTCAACGGCACATTGGTCGGATTTCTGGTAGGCGGGGCGCTTTACGCGGCGCTGCGCGCGGCATTCGGGGTAGGTGGCTTTTAGCTTGCCACGCCCAAATCTCGCGTGACCGCCCTGACACCGATGACCTGCCGCAGGTTACCCTCGACCAGGTGCACCATCTCGGCCGGTATGGCCACAATGCTGATGGCGACGGTGACGGAATCATCGGACCGAACGGCCTGAAGATGATCGGGAACGAGATCCCGACGGGCGAAGGGCTGCAAGAGACGGGGCAAAAGACCAGGCGACGCGTCGGCGTCGACATGGAAACGAACAGCGGCAAACATGAGCCAAAACTCCAGACACAAGAACGAAAAAGCGGGCCAACCCCGGCTGCTCAGGCAGCCGGGTCGCTAATTCGCACGGTGTGGAGCGTCACGTTCATGATGCTACCATACGCATACGAACCGTCGCGGTCCAGCAGGAAGCGCTCTTGCGCATCGGCGGGACGTGGCGTTCTTCTGCAGCCACGCCTTCCTGGAGCTTGCTTCGATGATCCGCCTGTCCGTGCTCGACCAGTCGACCGTGGTAACCGGGCGCTCCCCCGATACCTCTATCCGGGAAAGCATCCGCCTGGCGCAGCATTGCGAGGCCCTGGGCTACTACCGCTACTGGTGTGCTGAACACCATAACTCAGACAGCCAAGCGGGCACGGCACCTGAGATCCTGATCGCCGCCATCGCTGCCACCACGACGTCGATCCGGGTTGGATCCGCCGGCGTGATGCTGCCGCACTATTCGGCGTTGAAGGTGGCAGAGCAGTTCCGTGTAATCGATGCCATCGCGCCTGGGCGAATCGATCTGGGACTGGGACGGGCACCTGGATCGGATGGGCGCACAGCCTATGCGCTTAACCCTAGGGCGGACACGGCGGCGGATCAGTTCCCGGCCCAGGTGCGCGATCTCCGACATTGGATCGCCGGGGAAAAACTGGTCGAGGGCCACCCCTTTCGCGATGTCCGCGCCCAACCCCAAGGCCCTGGACGGCCGGAAATTTGGATTTTGGGAAGTTCCGACTACGGGGCACAGGTCGCGGCCTATTTCGGGCTGCCATTCTGCTACGCTCACTTCATCGGTGATGGTCAGGGTGCGGATCAGGCTTTCGCCCTCTATCGGGAAGGATATCGGCCGAGTGAGGCACACCCTGCGCCGCATGCCGCGGTCTGCGTTTGGGGAATGGCCGCGGAAACCGATGACGAGGCCAAGCGCCTGTTCTCCTCACGGGCGCTGCAGCGGTTGCGGCGCGATCGCGGCGAGTATTCCGCCCTGCCCTCCCCCGAGGAAGCCACATCCTACCTCTACTCCGAAGCCGAATTGGCTCGGGTCGAACGAATCAGATCGCGCGCCTTCTTCGGCACCCCGGAATCGGTCGGGTCGAAGTTGCGGGCGCTGGCGGCCGAATATCAGGTGGAGGAAATCGCTGTTCTGACGACCCTGCATGATCCGGAGGCACGGCGACGGTCTTATACGCTGCTGGCGAAAGAATTCGAGCTAACGTCGCCGGCTCCAGTAGATCGTGCGGCCAGGTATTGAGCCGCCGTTGCGCCACATTTGATAGCGAAAGACGCCATAGGCGATGGCCGCCGCGACCAGCGCGATCGGGATCATGATCGCGAGCAGCCAAAGCGCCGCCAAAGCGACCGCACCAGCCGCGGCGATCGCGGCGATCCCGGCCGACCAAATCAGCAACTTCGAGCCGAGCGGTAGGCGCGGCTCTTTGGGCGGTTCTACGAAGTCGCCCTCGACGGTCATTTCCAAAATGAGCGGTTTCTTATCCATTTCAGGCAAATGGTCGGGTTTGCCGGGAAGTTCAAGCCCGCCGGTTGCTCGGAAAAGAGTTTGGTTGTTACCGGCAAAGGATTCGACGTAGGCTACTCTTCGGTAGGAAAACTGGAGGACCGAAAATGAGCCAAGCCGCGACGATCAATCCCCCTAACCTCTGGCGGCTGGAAACTCCGGGCCACGCTGGTTGGTCCCGTACAGCTCGGGCGGAAGACCCGCACAAATACTTCATGGTGTCCACCGACAGCCACGCGAACGAGCCCGCCGACCTCTGGGTCACCCGCCTGCCGGTCCAGTATCGCGACCGTGCCCCGCGCATCATCACCGACGAAAAAGGCGTGCAGTGGCGCTATACTGAGGGTTACCGCCCAGACCGCGTGCGCGTCATGAGCTTCGAGGGAGAGGACTGGCTGCGCGCCCAGTCCGGCGCGGTAGTGGCGGATCGCATCCGCGACAACCGCGGCGATGGCGTGGATGTCGAGATCATCTTCCCCAACAAGGGACTGGCGATGTGGGCGACGCCCGACCCGGTGTTCTCCAACGCGCAATGCCGCGTGTGGAACGAGTGGTCGTGGGAGCAGTTCGGCCCGCATCCCGAGGCGATGCTGCCCGTCGCCGCGATCGCCACCGGCGACCTGCCCGGCGCGATGGCCGAGATCGAGCGTGTCGCCAAGGTTGGCTTCCGAGCCCTGACGCTGCCGTGCAAACCGATCTGGGGTGGGCACGATGTGGATCATGTGAACTACAACCTGCCGCATTTCGATCCGATGTGGGCGCTGATCGAGGAATGCAACCTACCGATTACATTCCACGTCTCCACCGGCCGCGACCCCCGCGCGGCGCGCGGCAATGGCGGCGCGGTGATCAACTACGTCACCCATTCGCTGTGCCCGACGATCGAGCCGGTAGCGAATCTGTGTGCCTCGGGCGTGCTGGAGCGGTTCAAGAAATTGCGGTTTGCCACCATCGAGGCCGGGATCGGCTGGATTCCCTGGCTGCTGGACGCGATGGATGAGGCGTATCGCAAGCACCACATGTGGGTGCGGCCGAAGTTGCAGGGCCTGCCGAGCGATTATTACCGGGCGCATGGGTTCGCTTCGTTCCAGGAGGACCCGTCGGGGCTGGCGCTGGCGGAGAAATGGGGGCTGGACGAATGCTTCATGTGGGCGAACGATTACCCGCACCATGAGGGAACCTGGCCGCATTCGGCCGAGGCCATCGAGCGGACGATGCCGGGGCTGTCGGACACGCAGCGGGCTCGGATTTTGGGCCTGAACGCTGCGAAGCTGTTCGGGATCGAGGTGCCGGCGCATCAGCGGTTGGGCGTGCAATAGGGCACGATACCGTGATACGCTACCCCCATGAGGGACGGTCTCTACGACACTGACATCCTGGCCTGGTCGCAAACCCAGGCCGACCTGCTGAGCCGCATCGCGCGCGGCCAGCGGGTGAATGGTGTCGACTGGGAGAATGTGGTCGAGGAGATCGCCGACGTGGGTCTTTCGCAGCTGAGTTCGCTGCGCGGCCTGTTGCGGCAGGCGATGATGCATTTGCTGAAGCTGCATCTCTGGCCCAACGACACGGCTGGCCGGCATTGGCGGACGGAAATCGACGTCTTTCTTGATGATGCGGCCGAACGGTACGCCCCATCCATGCGGCAACGGCTGGACCTCGAAAAAATCTGGCGCCAAACGCGGACAAGCGTGGCACGCGCCGGCGGGACCGATCCCGCGGTCAATTCGCTGCCAATGGACTGCCCCTGGACCTTGGACGACGTCCTGGCCGGCGACCAGGACGCCCTGTTGGCCGCGCTTCCACCCACCAGCTAACCGTGCGTTAGCCGCACCCAGCAAACGCCCCTGGTCTTCTTCACGATCTCATCGACATGGCTAACCAGCCACCGCCGTAATTCGTCCGGCGCGCTGATGTCTCCACCTTTGCCAACGCCCGGATAAGCATTGTCGCTATAGTCGCAGAACCCGTCCTTCGTCAGCGGTCCAAACAATATCGCGACGTTGTCCGATTTCGCGCCCGGAGCGGCCTGGGCGACGTAGATATCCTTGCCCTCCACCAACCGGAACAACCGGAACTTCAATACGTCCCGACCTGTCGAGAACGAGTATTCCTTGCCCTTGAGGTTCAGCCGGAACGGCCCGGCGAGCGCGGGCAACGGATCGCCCGGCTCGATCCGGTAATACATCCCGGCTTCAAGCGGCGTCGAAGCGTTCTCCACCGGCAGGAAATTGCCCTTCGACGTCAGACAGCCCGCCAGGAGCAACGGCAGCAACAGAACGGCTAACCGGCCCATCGCATCAACTCCCATCCGCCGCCACCAGTTCCGGAAAGAATACATCCTGCCATCGTTCCGGTGCCACAGGGATCGCGCCGGTTTCGTGCATGAACTGCCCATACGCAACCATCTTGCGCGGTGCGGTGGTCCATTGATTTTCCGCCCGTGAAATCATCGCCGCCGCCTTATCCAATGACATCGACGAATGCTCGGCTTTTAGCCATGTCGCGGCGGCCTCTGTCGGGGAAGACCGGATCGCCGCCATCGACCGCTCCAACGCCGCCAGAAAGGCTGCCGCGACCTGAGGGTTGGCGTCGTGCCAGGCGGAAGTCGCCCAGGTCAGATTGAACGTATGCGGACCACCCAGCACGTCGTAGCTGTTCAGCACGACATGCACGCCGGGCGCCGATGCCTCCTCATACATGAACGGCGCCGAGCTGAAATGCGCCGAGATCGGGGAATGCCCCATCAGCATCGCCGCCATCCCATCGGGATGGCTCATGGAAACGGTCAGATGGTCCAGCCGCCCCTCCTGCCCCGCCCCGAACACTTGGCGCGCGGCCATTTGTAGCGTGACCGCCTGACCCGACACCCGGACGGCCGGCAGCGCGATACGGTCCTGTTCCGTGAAATCCCGGATCGAATGGACGTTTGGATTGGTCGTCGTGAGCCAAAGCGGCATGGCGTTCAGCGCCGCCAGGCCCTTCACCTTCAACCCGCTACGGGTCTTGGCCCACAGGATCAGCGCCGGCCCTGTGCCACCGGCCGCGATATCCAGGTTGCCCGACAGCAGGGCGTCGTTCATCGCGGCGCCGCTGCTCAGCCG
>Ga0209067_10002238_pt1 | contig 11557 bp, 9 predicted proteins | sample ColStrG_CSR_2013_FD_187199 | JGI IMG/M metagenome (GOLD analysis project Ga0209067, IMG submission 187199) | Freshwater sediment microbial communities in response to fracking from Pennsylvania, USA - Cold Stream Run_MetaG_CSR_2013 (SPAdes)... | ecosystem: Environmental > Aquatic > Freshwater >... | reverse complement strand
ACAGGAACTTGAAAGCGGTGTAGCCCTCTTCCTTGAGGCGCACGGCTTCGTCGATGAGGTCGTCCGGGCGCTTATACCAGGCGTATTCCACGCCGCCAGAGGCGTACACGCGGAGGTGGGGCTCCGGCTCGGCATCGGTGGCGAGCAGTTTGTAGACGGGGGTGTTGGTGGCTTTGCCGATGATGTCCCAGCAGGCGACGTCGATTCCGGCGAAGGCGCGCGTCCCGCTCCAGGCCGCGCCCAGGTATTCCACATCGAACGGGTTCTGGCCGATGAGCGTGGGCCGGATCAATTCATCGATGTTTTTTTTGATTGCGTCGGGGCCGGCGTAGGGGCTGGTCTCGCCGATCCCGGTGATACCTTTGTCCGTCAGGATTTCGATCAGGATCAAGTCCGTTTTCCAGGTGACCGATCGTCCCGTGATCCACTGCTTGTCGGGAGGCAGTTGGTAGGACATGATGGTGACTCTCACGTCCTGGATCTTGAGATTCTCACGCGCGAGGCCCTCGAGCGGGTGGACTCGCTTGCGGAACACCGGTCTGGTCTGGGCGCCGCCCAGCAAGGGGCTGGCCGCAGTGGCACCGAGAAAGGATCTTCTAGTCGGGCTTCTCATCCACGTTTCTCCCTTCAAACCTGTTCTCCCCAGCATACTCTCGGCCGGCGCCGCCAGCCAGAAATTTTCGAGGTTCGGGCCTTCAATACATTATTCATTGAGGCGCATGGGCGCAGATCGCTCCCGTCCTACCCTTCTTCCTGGAATTCCGCCAGCGCCGCCAAAAACGCCGCTGCGGCATTCGTCTCGAGTTCGTCAAGTCCATGATGGAACTCCTGTCTCATCGGCGTCTTCAACCTGCCGATTTTGGTGGCGACATTGGTTCGCTGATCCCCAAAAACTGCGCAATCTCCCGATAGCTATTGCCATCCAGGTACAGCAGCAGGAGCGCCCTGTTCAGCGGTTCCGTCGATCAACTGGTACAGAAACGCAACTCTTCGGGCTGGTTCCCTGATTCGGTAATGGCGTCCAGAAAACGCTCATCGGCCGGGAGCACGTGCCGCGTTCTCACGACCTCGCGGCGGTAGAACGGAATCGCGACATTCAGCGCGATCCGGTACATCGCAACTTCCGCACCATTATTCGCGTGGGGGCCGGCAAAAATCACACCTCTGGATGAAATGGCATACTAATTCCGAGGCACTTCGCCATGAAACCGACCGTTTCCCTTTTCGTCGCCGCGCTCGCGGTTTACGTCCCAGCCGCGGCGCAGGGGCCAGAGCCGCGGCTGTTCCCGCCGGCGCAGGTCCAGGAAGTCTATCGCGTCCTGCTCGACCGCGACGCTCTCCTGCTGGAATCGATCAACAGCGTCATCAAGCAGAAGGACATTCGCGATGGCGAAGTCCTGGTGACCGCCGGGTCGGTCCAGGAATGCACGTTCCACTATGTCGGGTCCACCGACAAGCTTCCGAAGAACGTCTACAAAACGGTCAAGGGACCTTACGAAATCCTGAACGCCGGCGGCATCATTGCCGATGGCGAACCGCACATCCACATCACGCTTTCCACCGAGGGCATGCGTGTGATGGGAGGCCATCTCGAAAAGGGATGCCGCGTGCTCTATCTTGCCGAAGTAACCGTCCTGAAATACTCCGGGCCGTCTTTGATCCGCAAGAACAACGCCAACGGCGTTTCCCTGCTGCAGCTCAAGTAGCCGTCATCTGCCGGCTATACTGATCACCGGCGCATTGCTCGCCACACCGCCTACTGTGATCACGATGGGGTAGTCGCCGCTCGGCAGGTTCGGCGTGACGATGTTCGCCTGTGCCAAACTGATCGAGCCGGGAGTCAGGCCCGCGTACAGCACATCCGCCGGTTGCCCCCCGATGGTGATGGCCACCGGCAGGGCGGCTCTGGAGAGCGGTCCGCCGAGTGGAGCCGGGGCCCCGGTCGCAACCGCATGATCCAGCGGTCCGATCCCAGTGAAATACACCGTGACGGTGTCGCCGGCCGCCGCGGGATTGGCGGATGTGTTGACGGAGCCTTCCGAATTGGTGGCAGCCGCCCGATTCGTGCCAACCAGAAAAATGCCTGGCGCTGCGGCCGCTACCGTGATCGAAGCGGCGGTGCTGGTTACACCGTTCGCCGTGACTTTGACGGTGGCGGGTCCCGCCAGGATTTCGAACGGCAACTGCCCGTTAATCTGCGTCGGGCTCACATAGAACAAGGGAATGTCTTGCCCGTTGACGCTCACCGAGGTGCCGCCGAGTGTGGTTGGCGGAGCCAAATCAAACTGCGCCGTAATGTTGGCCAGATTGGTGCCCGAGATTGTGATTGCCTCTCCCGGCGCCAGCGATCCGCCCGCGAAACTCGCTCCATTGACAACAGCCGCGATTGTCGGCGACACCGCCGGCACCGGCACAGGTACAGGTACACTCTGTGAGAAATCCAGGTGCTGAACGAAGACGGCGTAGTCGATGCTCTTCGCCGTTTGGAAAGGGCCGCTTTGCACTGGAAAATCGGTGGACAGCGTGGAGCCGGCCACGAAGACCGTCCCATCCGGGGACAAAGCGATTGCCCTTCCGGTTCCGCCGGCAGTTCCGGCCAGATACGTCGCGTGCAGCAGTTTAGAAGCGGCGACGTCCAATTCCGCCACGTACGGCGTCGGAACCGAAGTTGCCGGATGAACGATAGCATCCGCGGTGGCCGGGAACTGGCTAGAATAGGCGGTCCCGATCACCCACGCGTTGCCAAACACGTCGGGCTGGATCTGGGAACCCGCGTCGGGGCCGCTTCCGGGAAGTAAGGTGGAATAAACCAACTTATTGAAATTGGGATCGACCACCGAGACGATGGTCTTCCCATTCTGAGGGACGATGCTGGACAGTGCGTTTGCGGTCAGCGGGAAATCGGATGCCTTGGTGTACCCAGTGAGGTAGACTCGACCCTGCAAATCCAGCGCGAGGCCGTCCACTTCGGAGTCGCCCTTCAACCCGCCTAGCAAAGCCGAATAGGATAAGTCGGTGCCGTCGGAAGTTAGCCTTGTCACAAACGAGGAGGAGAACTGGAGTACCGGCGGGCTCGGAATCGTGCCGCCCAAGCTCGATTGCGTCAGCGGAAAGTTCGGCGAAGTAGTCATCCCCGATAGATAGGCATTGCCGGCGCGGTCCACCGCCAGTCCGAAACAGCCATCCACTCCACTGCCGCCCAAATACGTGGAGAAGGTCAGCCGGTGGCCCGAATCATCGAACTTACTCACGAAGCAATCCTGTCCGCCGCCGGGGCTGGAGCGCTGGAACGCGCTAGGGGAAGTCGGAAAATCGTTGGCGGAAGCGCCGGAAAATCTCGCGTAGGTGTTCCCGGCCAGGTATACATTTCCCTGGGGATCCAGCGCGACGCCTTGGCAGACGTCATCGCCGTGGCCGCCGAGGAAACTCGAGTAATCCAGGCCGGAGCCGGCCGCATTCAGCCGTAGGAAGAAAGCGTCCTGGCCTCCCCCGATGCTCGCCTGGTAAGCGTTGCTGGTCGGAAAATCGCTGGCATCGGTCGCGCCGCACACGTAAGCATGGCCCGCGCCATCCACCGTGATCGCCTTGCCCTCGCTGAGACCGGCGCCGCCAATATAGGTGGAATAAACCAAGGCGTTGCCGCTGGAGTTGACTTTCGTCACGAACCCTTGTGTCCCTACGTAGAGGCCCGCGTACACAAACACTCCGGCGGAGTCGACCCCAACCGCGTTGGCGTCGAGGTTGGCTGGTCCCATTGCGCTCCAGGTGTCGCCCCCATCACTGCTCCGGAAAATGCCTGCCCCCACCGTGCCGGCATATACGAAGTTCGCATCCTGCGAATTGATTGCCAGCGACAGCACGGCGCGCGTCCCGATTCCGGTGCCCGCAGGAGTCCACAGATTGCCTCCATCGCTGCTGCGAAACAGCCCGTTGTTAGTGGCGGCATACAGTCTCTGCGGAATGCGTGGGTCGATGGCGATGGTGTGCACCGTGACGGGCGTCGCGCCGCTCGCCAGTCCGAGGTTGCTGAATGCCCAACTCATGCCGCCGTCGGTGGTCACATAGACGCCGGACCGGCTTGTGGCGGCGTAGACGATGAAGGCATTGGTCGGGTCGATCGCCAGGGCGTTGGCGGTCACCGCCGCGCCCACCTCCTGCCAACTGGCGCCGCCATCGGTGCTTCTCAGAATGGGAGCGGCCATGCGCCCGGCGTAGATCTGGCCAGCCTTCGTGGCGGCTAGCGCCACACTCACCACGGGGCTCGCCAGGATCTGTTTCCAGGTATTGGCGCCGTCGGTACTTTGGTATAAACCCTCGCCCATGCATGCGTAAACCGTGCTGGGATTCATGGGGTCCACAGCGACGCTGGAGACTGCGTCATTCGGCAATCCGGAACTGGTGGCCTTCCAGCTAAGACCGCCATCGGCAGTCGCGAAGACGCCATGCGATGTGCCCGCATACAGCACCGCGTTGCGTTGCGGGTCTGCTGCCAAAGCAAGTACCTTCGCCGGACCAACGCCGCCGCCCACGATATTCCAGGTTGCCGCACGGTCCTGACTGCGATAGAGTGCCGCGCTTCCAGACGGCGCTTGGACGTTGCCCGAAATTGGGAAGTCCGGCGAAGACACGCGGCCGGTCAGGTAGAGGTTGCCGGTTGCATCCAACGCCATGGCATTCAATTTCGCGGTTCCGATGCCGCCAAGATAAGTCGAATAAGTAAGCACCGGGTCGATAACCAGAGTGAGACGGCGATCGTATTTCTGGACTTGCAAGCGGACCTCTCGGCCGTTAAGGATCCGGTATACACCAAGCAGGTTATGCCGGATACCTCCGGAAACCTGATAGACCTCCGGAAGGTGCTGCCGTACTTCGCCTTGGGCTGTCTCTACGATCAGGTCTCCCTTGGCGTCCAGCCGCAGCGACCGAGCGTTTTCATAGCGCAGACGAATCCCGGCAGGGTCGCTGCCCGGATAGACGACAAAATCGTATTCGAGCGATTGATCCCTGCCATGGAACAGCAGGTCGATCCCCGGCCAGACGCCCGAGTACCGCACGCCTGTGTAGTGCGCGACGCCCCTACGCCACTGAGCCGGGTCGTTTCCGATCAGGTAGTTGCTCACACCGGCCACGCGAGCCTCTCCGGTAATGGAAGCCTCGCGCCTTGCGCCTACCAGCGTCATCCGCAACGAGGAGTCCCGTTGCTGAGCGTTCGCGAACCCGAGCGTCATACCTCCGCGGGTCAGGTACACGAAGTGGTTGGAACTCCGTGCCAGGTACAGCACCTCCGGAGCGAATTGTCCCGCGTTGGTCTCAAACTCGAGAGCTAAGGACTCAGACTGGCTTCGCAGCCTTCCGCCGGGATCTCCCGAAGCGTCACTTCCAACTAGAAGCACGGCGGCTGCTAGTGCGAGGATGATCCTATATTGAGAGCTACGACGTCCGGTCACAAGCCGGAGCATAGCGCCTGAAGGAGGCACAGTCAACGCTTGCAAAAGGCGGGATTTGTCCTTTTTATCACTATCGGGCCATGGCCTGTGCGCGCGACGGCAATCGGTTTGCACCGGCCCGGCCCTTGGGTGCGATGGAGTGCTCCAGCGCGGATCCGTCGAGAAACGCCAGACGGCCTCGCGTGTCGAGCACGCAGGGGTCTCATCGCTTGACGATCTTGTTGCGCGCAATTTCCACCATTCGGGTCTGCGACTCAGTCATCAGTTCGGGGTATTGCAACCCTCCAGAGTCAGGTCATGAGCCAAGCAGCGGAAGGCATCTAATGGATCGTCGGAGTAACCGGGATAGCGGCATCGATTCCAGACGCCAAGCTCCCGCATATAACACTCGTGACCTGCGCACTGATCACCAACGCTGTAGTACGCCCTCAAACTATAGGCAAAACCGAGGTGAAGCCGGCGATCGTCTAGAACGAACTCCGCCAGAGCGACCGGACTGGCTGCGCCTGCGACGATACTATAGGGCGTGGACTCCCCTATGAATCGAAATCGAAATCCTTTCTCAAGAAGAACGCTTTCGAGAATGTTCGAGCCCTCGATAAGAACTTCGCCAAGCGGATCAATTAGAATACTCATTCTTCTCACCCCGTCAGTTGCGGGCCCAGGAAAACATGAAACTCCTCATCTCATATTGCCTGCCCGATGCCCGGAAACACTAACTGACCTATCTGTCATCGGGGATGTGCCCATCATTGGTGAAACTGTGCTCCGCTACCTCAGGCTCACCGTCTTCCCGCCCTGCTCCTTGCTCTTCTGTGCGGCGTCCATAAAAGCGAACATCTCCAGCGTCTCCTCGTTCGGCACCGGAGGCGTGCCGGTCTGGAAGAACTTCACGATCTGGACTACCAAGGCCCGGTAGTCGGCGGCGGCCGAGGCGCCCGGGTGGCTCTCAACCACCTCGCGGCCGCGGAACACCACGGCTCCGTAATCGCTGTAAGGGCGGATCGCGTTGACCGTGCCGATGCGGCCATCGGCCCAGCGGCCCACGATCACGTCGGCAGATTCGCCGGCGGTGCGGGTTACGGAAACGCAGCCGAGGCCCATGATGGTGTACAGCACCTCGATGGGATGCACCGCATACCACGACAGTTCCAGGTAGTGGTGCGGTTCGAACGGCCCGGGGCCCCAGGTGACCGCGCCCGAGATGTCCGGAAACTTCATGCTGGCGCCAATCGCGCCGAACCGCAGGCTCGACGAACTGAACCACGGCACGTGGGCTCCAGCGGCCAGGCGGGCGATCTCGCGTGCATCCTCCAGCGTGGAGGCCAGCGGCTTGTCGATGAACAGCGGCTTGTGCGCCGCAATCACCGGCTTGGCCTGCTCCAGGTGGACGCGGCCATCGCCGCTTTCCAGCAGCACGGCATCCACTTTGGTCAGCAGCGTGGCAATGTCCGGCACGATCTCCACGCCGTACTTCGAGCGGATTTCCTCGGCATATTGGTCCACGCGGTCGGCTGAGCTCGGGATGTCCTTGCTGCCGCCCTTGTAGGCCGCCACCACGCGCGCGCCCGGAACATGGTCGGCGTCGCCGGATTCGCCATTCAGCAACTTCGTAAAGGCCGGAACGTGGGAGGTGTCCGTTCCAATGACCCCCAGGCGCAGCTCGGCCGCCCCGCAGCAGGCCGCCACCAACAACAACAAAACCTTTAGTTTCACGATGGCATTGTACACCGGTATCGCGACGATTCGCGCCGCGCACCAGGATTCGGCTTCAGGGATGTCCGTTGTTGCCACGTTGCAGGGACTGGATTAGTCCTTGCAGCTTCTCTTCCGTCAAGAGCTGTGCGGCGGCGAGTTGCGTCATCTTCTGGTCGAACGCCGCGCCCAGTTCCCGGCGTCTTTGGCGTTCCGCGCGTGCTTCGCGGACGGCAGCCTTGATCGCCCGCCTGAGAAGAGCATCCGTTTTCGCGAGCCCAGCCTCGGTCCTCGCGAGTCCAGCCTCGGTCTTCGCGAGCCCAGCCTCGGTCTTCGCGAGCCCAGCCTCGGTCCTCGCAAGCCCATCCAGGATGAACTCGATGCTCTTTTCGACGTCCACGCAACCTCCCGAAACCTTATGATAGCCGAGTCCACAAAGCTTGCGGATCGTTAGTTTCACGATAGCATTGTTACACTGGTACCGCGACCTTCGAGCCGCCGTTCAGACCCCGGCATGGACCTCACGACCCCACTCACCTACATCAAGGGAATCGGCCCTGCCCGCGCCGCCATGCTGGAAGCCAAGGGGTGTAGAAGTGTCGAGGACCTGCTGGGCTACGTCCCGTTCCGGTACGAAGACCGCAGCAACATGAAGACCATCGCCCAACTCGCCCCCGGCGAGATGGCGACGGTCATCGCGGAAGTCCGGTCCACCAAGCTCTCGGGCTTCAAGCGCCGAAACCTGGGCCTCTTCGAAGTGCGGTTCACGGACTCCTCGCGAGCCATTTTGGCGGGCAAGTGGTTCCACGGCGGCTATCTCGCCAACGTGCTGGGCGAAGGGCTCAAAGTGGCGCTGTTCGGCAAGGTGGAATTCGACAGCTACTCGGGCGAGCTCACCATGCTGCATCCCGAATTCGAAATTCTATCGGGTGACGACGACGATGGTGAAGCCTCGCTCCACACCGGCCGCATCGTCCCGATCTATGAGGCCGCCGGCAAGATGACCACGCGCGTCCTGCGCACGATCACCCACCGTATCTTTCAGGAACTGCCTCCGGTGGAGGACAACCTGCCGCAGTTCCTGCGGGAACGGCTAAGGCTGCCGGAATACTGGACGGCCATCCGCCATGCGCATTTCCCGACGCCCGAAGCCGACCTCCGCCTGCTCAACGCCTTCCGCACCCAGGCGCAGTTCCGGCTGATCTTCGAGGAGTTCTTCTGGCTGGAGTGCGGCGTGGCCCTGAAGCGCAGCAAGGCGCGCACGCTCCCCGGCATCGCCTTCGAGCTCAACGACCGGGTGCGCGAGCGCGTCAAGGCCATGCTGCCGTTCAAACCTACCGGGGCGCAGAAGCGCGTAATCAAGGAAATTGCCGACGACATGAAGGCGCCGCACCCCATGAACCGCCTGCTGCAAGGCGACGTGGGCAGCGGCAAGACCATCGTCGCAGCCGAAGCCGCCGTCATCGCCATTGAAAACGGCTACCAGGTGGCGGTGCTCGCGCCCACGGAGATCCTGGCCACGCAGCACGGGCTCTACTTCCGGCAGATCCTGAACAAGCTGGGTTACGTCACCGCGCTGCTCACCGGCTCCTTCAGCGCCCGCGAGAAGGTTCAGCTCAAGAAGCTGTTGGCCGAAGGGCTGGTACACGTGGCGGTGGGCACTCACGCGCTGCTGGAAAAGGACGTCGAGTTCAAGAAGTTGGGCCTCGCCATCATCGATGAGCAGCACCGTTTCGGCGTGCTCCAGCGCCTGGGCATGGTGCAGAAGGGCGTCACGCCGGACGTGCTGGTCATGACCGCAACCCCCATCCCGCGCACCCTCGCGATGACGCTCTACGGCGATCTGGACGTCTCGGTGATCGACGAACTGCCGCCGGGCCGCAAGCCCATCAAGACCAAACACTACACCGCTGACCAGATCGAGCTGGCCCTGAGCTTTTTGAAGCGCCAGATCGAGGAAGGCCGGCAGGCCTATGTGGTTTACCCGGTTATCGAAGAGTCCGAAACCCAGGCCATGAAAGCGGCGCAGCAGGGGTATGAGCACCTGTCGCGCGAAGTCTTCCCCGGCGTTCCCATCGGCCTCATGCACGGCCGATTGGGCGCCGATGAGAAGGAATCCGTCATGCAGCGGTTCAAAGAGGGCCACCTCAAAATTTTGGTTTCCACCACGGTGATCGAGGTGGGCGTGGACGTGCCCAACGCCAGCGTGATGCTAGTAGAACAGGCAGAACGCTTCGGCCTGGCCCAACTGCACCAGCTCCGCGGCCGGGTGGGCCGCGGCGCCGCCCAGAGCTACTGCATGCTGGTCACGGAAAAAATGAACGACACGGCGCGCGAACGTATCCGCACGCTGGTGGAATCCACCGACGGCTTTTATATTTCAGAGATGGACATGAAGCTCCGCGGACACGGAGAGTTCTTCGGCACCAAGCAGTCCGGGGTGCCGGCGTTCCGCATGGCGGACCTGCAGCGCGACAGCGAAATCCTGGAAGTCGCGCGGCGCGAAGCCATGGATTTTATCGCCAACCCGCCTACGGCGGACGAACTGCGGCGCGCCGTCGCTTACATCCGCGATCACTGGCAGCGGCGCTACGCGTTGGTGACGGTGGGCTGAATGCGGGTGATTGCGGGAGAGTTTCGTTCACGAAGGCTGAGGAGCATTCCCGGAGACGCCACGCGCCCAACACCCGACCGTTTGCGCGAAGCCCTGTTCAATATCCTGGCCCCGCGCATCGGGGGCGCCACCTTCCTGGATGCCTACGCCGGCACGGGTGCAGTCGGCATCGAAGCACTGAGCCGGGGCGCCCGCCACGCCTGGTTTCTCGAAAAGAATCGCGCCGCCCTGGAGGCCATCCGCGAGAACCTGGCCTCTCTGCAACTGGAGCGGCGCGCCTCGGTGGTGGCCGGACCGGTCCTGCTGACGCTGGAACGGTACACCGCCGATATCGTATTCCTCGATCCGCCCTATGCGCTGGAACGGGAGTACGCCGCCGCTCTGGAAGTGCTGGCAGAGCATCCCCCGCCGCTGACAATCGTGCAGCACGGGAGCCGGTTCGCGCTGCAGGAAGCCAAAGGCGCGCTCAGACGCACGAGGTTGCTCAAGCAGGGTGACAACGCGCTGAGTTTCTATGCGGGTACCTAGATAAACATCTCTTCGTCCTGCGTCGCGGACTCGACGGAGGACTTTCGGGAACCATGGACCAGCGTGGAGACCGCAGCGGTGATTCCGGCGGCGAGACCGTTGACCTCGCGCACCGGCTTCATCAGGGCGCGCTTCACGGTATCGCCGACCTGTTCCACTTGCTCCACGGTGTTTTCCACCGTCTGGTCGATTTGCTCCAGACGGCTTCGGGCGCGCTCGCCGGCGTCGTGCAGCAGGTCGCCCAAACGCTCCACCTGTTCGCGCCCCGACTTAGCGATGGCCACGGTCTCTACCCCGATTTCGGCGATCCGCGGGCGAGTGTCTTCCATGATCCGGTTGGCGGTGGCCAGCACTGCTCCAAGCTTGTCGGCCATCTGACCGATATGGTCGGCTGCCGGCCCGATTCTTTCGATCGCCGGCCCGGCCTTTTCGAGCGCCGGACCAAACTTATCGATCACCGGGCCGATTCGATCGAAGGTCGGGCCCAGGCGGTCGAGCACGGGTTCGACCTTCGCCAGAACGGGCTCGACCTGTCCCATGAACTGAAGCAGTCTCTCCTGTGTCTTCTTGGAGCCGCGGTAGAACGCGATCACCACGCCGGCCTGGATGACAAAGGCCAGCGCGGCCAAGGCTACCGCCGCGGCTACCACTATGCGAAAGACGTCGTCAGGCATGCAAGAGAGCCCTTCCCCCGGTTTTCTGGTTAGCTGAATCCGCCGATCTAGCTCACTACGTCGCGGTAGGCCTGCTTACCGGCTTCCACGGCTTCGCTGAGAGTGTCTTTCTGGCGGCCCAGGGCTTCCTTGCCCTTGTCCACCCATTCCGCGGCCGTCTGTTTCACTTCGGCGCTGCGCTGCTTGATAAACTCCGTGCCCTCGCCGGTTTTGTCTTTGATCAATTTGCGCGTCTCTTGTCCGGACTTCGGTGCAAACAGCATGCCGATTCCGACGCCCACACCGAGTCCCAGCAAGAAAGCAGAAAGACCGTTCTTATCCATTATTGTTCTCCGTTCGGGCGGCTCCCCAGAGCGGACCGGAGCCGTCAGCCTATGCCAATTTCCAGTATACTCCGCAAGGGAAAGCATGTTATGGAAGAACGTAAAGTCCGGCAACTCGACGCTGAAGGATTGTGGGCGTACGCACTACGCGTCTTGGGCGGGCGCGCACACTCCACCGGCGAACTGCGAGAGAAATTGCGGCGCCGCGCGGTCCGGGCCGGCGACGTAGACGACGTGCTCGCCCGTCTCAAAGAAGCCGGCTATCTGGACGACCGG
>Ga0209067_10002236_pt1 | contig 11558 bp, 12 predicted proteins | sample ColStrG_CSR_2013_FD_187199 | JGI IMG/M metagenome (GOLD analysis project Ga0209067, IMG submission 187199) | Freshwater sediment microbial communities in response to fracking from Pennsylvania, USA - Cold Stream Run_MetaG_CSR_2013 (SPAdes)... | ecosystem: Environmental > Aquatic > Freshwater >... | reverse complement strand
CAAATGTGAGTACGTCCCCTGCGATAATAGTGCCACTGGTGAATTTTCGCCAATTCAGGTACAGTTTTGCAAGAAAGGGCAGCAAAGATGAGGAAAAATGTCAGACTGATAGGATAGAATTCAAGAGATATTGGCAGTTTGACAGGGTTTTTCGAACCAGATTTGACATAACCAACTAGTTAAAGAATGGATTTATTAACAGATTGTATAGCAAAATCGCTCTTGCTGGCCCGCTTTTGGCCAATATCCTGGGCTATTTGACACAAAGGGTAGGCAGGCCCGAATTTTATAAAGCAGCTTGAAAGAGAGCTGATAATACTATGCTCTATTCCCCCGGGCGTGGCAAGGTACGATAAAAGGTCTTGGCCTCTGATTTTGGATGGGCGAACTATCTGCCTGACGATTTGGTTCTGCTCTCAAAATATTTCCGAAAGACCTTTACTTCTATATTTTGCTTATGCCCAAACTCTTTGAACCATTAACAATCAAATCAGTCACTTTTAAAAATCGTATCGTTGTTTCTCCCATGTGTCAGTATTCGTCCGAAGATGGATTTGCCAATGACTGGCATCTTGTTCATCTGGGCAGTCGGGCTGTGGGAGGAGCCGCATTGATTATTCAGGAAGCAACGGCTGTTTCCCCCGAAGGGAGAATTACTCCCGATGATCTTGGCCTTTGGAAAGACGAACACATTGTCCGCTTAAGGAACATTGCTTCATTCGTTCACGCGCAAGGAAGCCTGGCGGGTATTCAACTTGCCCATGCCGGCCGGAAGGCAAGTCACGCCTCTCCATGGAAGGGAGGAAAATTATTGCCCACTAGCGAAGGTGGTTGGCAAAATGTAGCGCCGTCTGCCATTCCGTTTTCAGAAGGAACAGCGGCCCCTCACCAATTGACGCAAGACAACATCGACAAGATTGTTGACAACTTCAAACAAGCGGCTCTCCGGGCCGCCCAGGTTGGATATGATGTTCTCGAGATACATGCGGCTCATGGCTATCTTATCCACGAATTTTTATCTCCTCTTACCAACCAGCGCATTGACAACTACGGAGGCTCTTTTGAAAATCGAAGTCGCCTCTTGCTGGAGATTATTAAGAGCGTAAAAGAAACGTGGCAGGAAAATAAACCGCTATTTGTTCGCATCTCTGCATCCGACTGGGCTGACGGTGGCTGGACGATTGATGATTCTGTAAGACTGGGGATGGCATTGAAGCAAAGCGGAGTGGACCTTATCGATTGCTCTTCTGGTGGGGCGGTGCGCCATCAAAAAATTTCAATCGGCCCGGGCTACCAGGTGCCATTTGCTGAGCGCATTAAAAAAGAAGCAAAGATCCTCACCGGTGCGGTGGGCATGATCGACGATGCGAATCAGGCTGAAGAAATTTTATATTCAGGCAAGGCGGACTTGATTTTGATGGCGCGTGAATTTCTTCGCGATCCTTATTTTCCCTTGCATGCAGCCAAGCAATTGGGAGGAGAAATTACCTGGCCAGTTCAATACGAGCGGGCGAAGTAAATAACTTGTTACCTTATTTATAAGTAAAACTTATTTTTTCAGCGCGTGAAGTACTCACTTGCAGCTGCTTTACTTTTTTTGCCCGGTCTCGTGCGAACTCATACAAATCACCGTTCTCGGAAAAGAAACCATCACGAAAGGAGGGATTAAGTTTAAAGGGAGCAAAGGACTTGATCTGGACCCACAGTTCACTATTTTTTACTTCAACAAAATAAGTAACATCAGCTTCGTCACTCCGGTACTCGCCCGCCAAGGACAGTAATGACGCTGACGTTAAATCCGGTGGAGCCACTTTTTTGAAAAGGGAGGTGTCATTTGCAGTTTGATGCAGCAGGTGGTTTGGCTGGGCGTAAATCCAACGCTCATTGTTAAGGACCAGGGTATCACGATGAAGCGCTCTTAGCTCGTGCTGGTCGCCATATAGTTTTCCGTTTTTGTATTCTAACTTTTTTACTTCAAAGTGACGGAGGCTGCGGTAAATGCCTTCGTATCGTTTTAGATCCGCTTCTGACAATGTCAACGGTGGTGTATCTCTCTTTGCATTTTCTTTTTTACCAAAAAAAATAGCGGCGATGTCTCTACCTGCTCCGGCCGGGTTAAAACTTCCGTCATTACTTAAGAGCACCACCGATAATTTCTTTTTTGGATAATAAGCAAGCCACGCCCGGTAGCCGGCGGTGGCTCCGCTATGGCTGATTTCCTCCCACCCATTAAATTGATCTATAAACAACCCCGCTGCATAATCAATAGGCTGCCCGTTGGTGAGTTTGCCAGTCTGTACGCGCCATTGATAAACCCGATCACCGCCGATGGAAGGATGTTCTAAAAGCTGATTCCATTTCAGTAAATCAGCAACGGTGGTAAGCAGCCCACCGTGACCGTGTATATTTTCAAAGGGCATTAGCTGTTGGTATCCATTCGCCGTTTTGGAGTAGGCAATGGCACGATTAGGAATTACTTCGCGAAAATTATTTCGCCACTGGGTATGGTTCATCCCCAATGGCTCAAAGAAACGCAATCGGGTAAATTCGGCCAACGACTGACCCGAAACGCGTTCGGCAATCGTTACCAATAAGGTGTAATTAGCATTGCTGTACGAATACTCCGTTCCCGGTGTGTAGTTGGTGGTCTTTTGTTGGCACATGATCTGCAAAGCTAGCTCTTGGGTGTAAACACGGGTCGTTCTCGGCCAACCGCTCAGGGCGCCTACGGAACCCCAATCTTTCAGTCCGCTGGTATGGTTGAGCAGGTGTTGGATGGTAATCGGAGCGGAGTACTTCGGAATTTCCGGAACGTATTTTCTTATATCATCGGTTAATGAAAGTTTACCGTCGGCGGCAAGGAGCAAGATGCACATGGCCGTGAACTGCTTGGCCACTGAGCCGCTTTCAAATATCGTTTCGGTTGTGTTGGGAACAAGGTGTTCCAGATCCGCTAACCCGAATGCTTTTTTGTAAATGATTTTATTTTTGCGCTCAATGGCAATGGCTACTCCAGGGGTGGCATTGTTCCATTTGCTAAAGAGCGCGTCAATTTGCTCAAGGGAGTCGATGCTTTGGGCGTGCACCACTCCTGTTACCAGACAGAGGAGGATGAGAACTTTTTTTATCATGAACCGGATGACTTTATTCCCTAATCATTGATCGCTTGATAAACTAAGGGGGTAATCACTTTATCGATATTTTCGATGTGGGATCCCCACATTTGTCGATACAGTAAAACAATCATTTTTTCTTTCGGGTCAACCCAATACGTTGTAGAGAAGGCACCACCCCATAAATACGTGCCGGGTAGACTGGGTGTAAGCCGGCTTCCATTTTCAGTGGTGATTGCAAAGCCGGATCTCGTTCTGAAAATGCTGCCTTCGCATCATTGCTATCTTTGATAATATCCTTGTCTTTGGCTGACTGCGGGCTGGCGTGTCCAATGCCTAACCACAGGCAAATGAGCAAGCTTAATTTCTTCATGCTGAGTTTGTTTTAGCTTAGGTTTATTTGGCGGAAACCTGATTAAAGTTAATCTTATTAACCGAAAATGTAAATCATATTCTGAAAGAGAGAAATGATTTTAGTTTTTTGGCGGAAGTGATATTGATCACAATGAATGCCGTCTTGCCTTGAACTTTGAATATATTCTTTATCTGTAACATTTACTTTATTAAATTTAAAGATCGAATTTCCAACGGTCAACCAAATGAATTAACATGGACAATAGATGTTTTATTATCATGCCTACAGGCGAACCCAGTGGATATCCTCAAGGACATTTCAGCAGAGTTTATGATTATGTAATTGTCCCGGCATGCCGTGTGGCAGGGTATTGGCCAACCCGATCAGACAGTGTGAAATACGATAATCCACTAGATGTGGCAAGAGATATTATTGACAGCGAGATTGTTCTTTGCGATTTAAGTGCGAATAATTCCAACGCGCTTTATGGGCTGGCGGTGCGGCAATCGCTTGGCCTTCCGGTGACATTAGTTAAAGATCTGAAAACGATTGTCATTTTTGGTGCGAATGACTTTGGTTTACTTGAATATGATGAATCTCTTAGAATCGATACCGTTCAGAAAGAGGTTGAGATGTTGGGCGAAGCGTTAAGAAAGGCGGTTGAAAATAAAGCGGAGCGGCACCATTTACTTGATCGTTTAGCCATCGGACTTCCGCCAGCACCAGCTGCGACGATCGCCTTAGATGCAACCAGCGGCTCGTCAACTACGGATCAAGTCGCCCCTGAAGAAGAAACCAAGCCCAGGGAAATGCACCTGCCAAAAATCTCACCACTTCCAAGTTATGTGGGTGACCCCTTTACAGAAGTTGAAATTGGCAAACTAAAGGCAGGTGCTTTGCTCTTCCACCTAAACTATGGCAAGGGAAAGGTGATCGTTGTCAAAAATACTGGGAAGGATAAGCTCGCCAGCATTGAGTTTGAGTCGGGAACCAAGATGTTGGTCTTGACCGTATCGGACCTATTCAGAAAGATCACCGATTAACTGAAGTCATTGACGTTAAACCACAAGACGCCTTGTTTAATGGTTAACAGAACCCAGGGTCTTGCTGTGCTTGGCAAAATAAGCGTGTGACTTCATATGTTTGGCTGAGCCCTTGCTTCCTAAGTACGTTGGGCAATGAATCTGCATTCCACAGGAAGTAAGTACGCAGGCTACCAGGATGATGGTGAGTGATTTCATTTTGTTTGGTGTTTTGATGGGGCAAAGGTAGGCCGCCCCGAAATTCGACAATTGGTTAAGTTCTTGCCGAAGCAATCCATGTAGGGGCGAGATGAAATGCGCATTAAAATTTGTTTTAAAACCAACTTCCAGGATTACGCGTCATAAACCTTGCATGTTTTGTACATCCAACGTGTGTTAGGATGACAATTTTAAGGGACGAACTGCTGATTTCGCGAATTAAAATGGTATTGATTCGAATGATATACGGATCAATGTTTGTACATATCTTTCCATAAAAATTATCATCTATGATCCCAGCAAAAGGTTATGCCGCTCAAAACCCAAAGACGCCGTTGGCTTCCTTCAAGTTTGAGCGAAGAGAATTAGGTCCTAATGATGTACTGATTGATATTCAGTATTGCGGTGTGTGCCATTCGGATTTGCATCAAATCCGGGATGAGTGGGGTGGGTCTATTTTTCCGATGGTACCAGGTCATGAGATTGTAGGCACGGTAAACAAGGTAGGGTCGGAGGCAAAGAAATTTAAAACAGGAGATCTGGCGGGTGTGGGTGTCTTTGTTGACTCCTGTCGAAGCTGCGCAAATTGCAGACAAGGGTTAGAGCAATATTGCGAAGTACATATGGTTCCGACTTACAATGGCTATGAAATGGACGGTAAGACCATGACCTATGGGGGTTACTCCAATCAAATTGTGGTGAATGAGAATTATGTACTTCGTATTTCCAAAAAACTGGGTTTGGAAGGAATCGCTCCCCTGCTGTGTGCCGGTATCACTACCTATTCACCGCTTCGTCACTGGAATGCTGGCAAGGGTCAAAAAGTGGGCGTGGTTGGTCTGGGTGGCCTGGGTCACATGGCGGTAAAATTTGCGGCCTCCTTTGGCGCAGAAGTGACGCTGCTCAGTACCTCTCCTGCTAAACAAAGTGATGCTAAAAGGTTAGGAGCCTCGCACTTTGTTACTACCCGGGATGAAGAGGCCATGAAGAAGAATCGGAATCAATTCGATCTGGTGATCAATACCATTTCTGCCTCTCACAATATTAATAGTTATGTATCGCTTTTGAAGATGGACGCAACGATGGTGATGGTAGGAATTCCACCCGAAGCCCCGACGCTATCCGTTACCGGGCTCATCGACAAGCGACGAGCGATTGCCGGTTCCATGATTGGCGGGATTAAAGAAACCCAGGAGATGCTCGACTATTGTGGTGAGAATAACATCGTCTCTGATGTGGAGGTGATTGCAATAAAAGATATCAACAAGGCTTATGAACGGATGCTTAAGGGCGATGTGCGGTATCGATTTGTCATTGATATGTCAACCCTTTGAAAGTTTTATCAAGCAGGTAAAACCTTAATTTTAAGTTGCAAGCTGATTGATACAAGTAGCAGGATTTAAACCTGTTAGCTTTTCCTGCTGACGTTGATAACTTTTTTGAAATCGCTGGGAAGCCCTGAAAACATTGGAGAAGTTTGTTGTAAAAAAATTTGCAAGGATGAAAAAGCCTCTATATTTGCAGGCAGTTAGTTAAACCAAAAATTCAACAAATACTATGAACAAAGCAGAACTCGTAAGTAAAATTGCTGAAGACGCAGGCATCACCAAAGTGCAGGCGGGTGCGGCATTGGATTCATTCATTGAAGGCGTTACCAAGACTTTGAAATCAGGTAACAAGCTGATCCTTGTTGGCTTCGGAACATTCTCGGTGGCAAAAAGAGCCGCACGCAATGGACGCAACCCTGCCACGGGAGCGACCATCAAAATCAAAGCCAAGAAAGTAGCGCGCTTCAAGGCGAGCAAAGAGCTTTCGGGAAAAATGTAATTCCAGTCAGCCCATGACAGAGAGCCTTTGCTTATTGCAAGGGCTTTTTGTTTTAGGTAAAGTTGATCAACAAACGATTGCTTCAACAAGCAAAAATTTATCTTGTCAAAACCTCATTTAATCAGGAAAAAACATGAAATTTGGCTGCGTTTTAAAAACGCTAAGGGTTACCGGCTGTTTGAATGGCCATTAGCTACCAACAGTTAACCAAAATGAATAGATGAATTCAACGTTATCACAATACCTTCCCATTGGCTTGATGTTTATCGTGGCACTTGGATTTGTGGGCACAACCATTCTGGGCACCCACCTGTTAGGTCCAAGGAGAAAAACAAAAATTAAACTGGATCCATTTGAATGTGGTATCGAGGCCAAGGGGAATGCTCGTTTGCCATTCAACATAAAATACTTTTTAGTGGCGATTTTGTTTGTGTTGTTTGACGTGGAAGTAATTTTCATGTACCCCTGGGCGGTGAACTTTAATGCGCTCGGAATCCCTGGTTTTATTGAAATGATTTTGTTTATCGGATTTTTGTTGGTTGGTTTCTTTTATTTGCTGAAGAAAGGTGCTTTGAAGTGGGAGGACTAATAACTATGGACGCTGTAACCAGTAAAATAAGTGTCGGTGAAAAACCAGATGGCCACGAAGGCCCGGGGTTCTTTGCGACACGATTAGACAAAGTAATTGGACTTGCCCGAAAGAATTCCATCTGGCCCTTACCCTTTGCCACATCATGTTGTGGCATTGAATTTATGGCGACCATGGGTGCCCATTATGATCTGGCGCGTTTTGGTTCGGAGCGCTTGAGTTTCTCTCCTAGACAAGCGGACTTATTAATGGTGATGGGAACGATTGCAAAAAAAATGGGGCCCGTACTTCGCCAGGTTTATGAGCAAATGGCGGAACCTCGCTGGGTATTATCGGTAGGAGCATGTGCCTCGAGCGGTGGCATTTTTGATACCTACAGTGTATTGCAAGGAATCGACAGAATTATTCCCGTTGATGTTTATGTTCCCGGCTGCCCCCCGCGCCCTGAGCAAATTATTGATGGGGTGATGAAGATACAATACCTGGTTGAAAATGAATCGTTGCGAAGGCGCGACTCCCAAGAATACAAAGCGATGTTAAACAAATACGGCATCGAATAATGGAAGCTGCAGCGCAAGAGAAGCTTGTCTCCGTCATTAATGAAAAATTCGAAGACGCCATCATCGAAGCGAGAATGGACAAAGATTTCTTCACCCTTATTATAAAGAAGGAAAAGATCGTTGACATTATTGCCCATCTGTATCATCATACAGCAACTCAATTTCAATACCTCACCACCCTGTTTGCTGTACACTACCCCGATCAAAGCCAGATAGCGATGGTGTATCAGCTTCATAATTTAAGGACCAATCAGCGCATACGACTAAAGATATTTTTACCGGCCGATAACCCCACAACCCCGACACTCACCACTGTATTTTCGGCTGCGAACTGGATGGAGCGTGAGGCCTATGATTTCTTTGGTGTAATTTTTCAAGGCCATCCCAACCTGAAAAGAATTTTGAATGTAGAAGACATGCTGATTTTTCCAATGCGAAAAGAGTATCCACTGGAAGATCAGACCCGTGAAGACAAAAACGATTTAATGTTTGGGCGATGATGGAAGCCAGTGCAGATATAGCTCCAAAAGTTATTCGCGAAGAAAAACAATATTCTTACCTCAATCTGGGCCCCACACACCCGGCCACACATGGTATTTTTCAAAATGTTCTGAAAATGGACGGCGAGGTGATCGTGGATTCAACACCTACCATCGGTTACATCCACCGAGCGTTTGAAAAATTAGCCGAACACAGACCCTACAACCAAATAACACCGATTACCGATAGGATGAACTATTGTTCATCGCCAATCAACAATTTAGGCTGGCACATGACGGTAGAAAAGTTGTTAGGTGTTCAAATTCCAAAGCGTGTTCAGTATTTGCGCGTAATAATAATGGAGTTGGCGCGCATCACAGACCACTTGGTTTGTAATGCTGTAATTGGTGTTGATACGGGAGCCCTGACCGGATTTGTCTATCTGTTTCAACAACGCGAATTAGTGTACGAAATCTACGAAGAGATTTGTGGTGCACGGTTGACAACAAACATTGGCCGCATCGGCGGATTTGAAAGAGACTTTTCCCCAAAAGCTTGGGAAAAGATCAATAAGTTTTTAAACGAATTCCCGGTTGTATTGAAAGAGTTTGAAAATCTATTAAAGCGAAATAGGATCTTCATGGATCGTACGATCGGATGTGGGGGCATCAGTGCGGAACGGGCATTGAATTATAGTTTCTCCGGAGTGAACCTTCGTGCGGCCGGTATTGATTACGATGTCCGTGCCATGAATCCATATTCATCGTATGAGGATTTTGATTTTATTATCCCGATCGGAACCAACGGTGATGTCTATGACCGCTTCATGGTTCGACAGGAAGAAATGTGGCAGAGTTTGAGTATCATCAAACAAGCGATCGCAAAATTACCGGAAGGTCCTTACCACGCCGATGTGCCTGAGTTTTATCTGCCTCCCAAAGAAGATGTCTATCACAATATGGAGGCACTCATATATCATTTCAAAATTGTGATGGGTGAAACCGATGTCCCAAAAGGTGAAGTTTATCATTGCGTGGAAGGAGGGAACGGGGAGCTTGGCTTCTATTTGATCAGCGATGGCGGCCGACAACCCTTTCGACTCCATTTGCGCAGGCCTTGTTTTATTTTTTACCAGGCTTATCCAGAGATTATAAAAGGCTCTATGTTGTCGGATGCCATTTTGACGATGAGTAGCATGAACGTGATTGCGGGAGAATTAGACGCTTAATATATAGTTAAGAATTGAATGAACACGGAGATCAAATTTTCAACGGAGGCATTGACTTTGGCCCAAAAAGTTATTGCTCGTTATCCGCAAGGAAAACAGAAGTCGGCGTTGCTGCCGTTATTACATTTGGCGCAATCGGAGTTTGATGGCTGGCTTAGCCCGGAGGTGATGGATTATGTGGCGTCACTACTCGCCATTAAGCCAATTGAAGTATATGAAGTGGCTACATTTTATTCGATGTTCAATACCAAACCGGTCGGCAAATGCTTGATTGAGGTTTGTCAAACGAGTTCGTGTTGGCTGCGAGGCTCCGATGAAGTGGTAGAGCATCTGAAAAATAAATGGAACATTGAAGTTGGGCAGACTACGGCCGATGGCATGTTCACCCTAAAAACGGTGGAGTGTTTGGGGTCTTGCGGCACGGGGCCGATGTTACAGTGTGGAGCAGATTTTCATGAGAACCTCACTGTTGAAAAGGTGGATAAACTAATAGAGACGTTGAAATCAAAGGGAAAAAGAAGTACATATTTGAAGTCTTTAGTTAATGGTTGATCAGATGGGAAGAAAGTTGCTTTTAGAACATATCAACGAACCGGGCATTCAGACTTTTGATGGCTATCGAAAAAAGGGAGGCTATGCTTCTGTAGAGAAAGCATTAAAGACGATGAAACCTGATGAGGTGACTGAAGAAGTTAAAAAATCGGGATTGCGCGGTAGGGGCGGTGCCGGGTTCCCGGCTGGAATGAAATGGAGTTTTATCGACAAGAAATCCGAGAAGCCGCGTTACCTGGTGGTTAATGCCGATGAGAGTGAGCCCGGAACGTTCAAGGATCGTTATTTGATGGAGCACATCCCTCATATTTTAATTGAGGGAATGATCACGGCCAGCTACGCGCTCGGGGCAAAGACTTCCTATATCTATATCCGCGGCGAGTACATGTACATCGTGCAGATATTGGAAAGAGCAATTGATGAGGCGTATGCCAACGGGTTTCTGGGGAAAAATATTTTAGGGACCGATTACTCGCTGGATATCTATGTTCACCCAGGAGCGGGGGCTTACATATGTGGAGAGGAAACAGCGCTCCTTGAATCCTTGGAGGGGAAGAGAGGCAATCCAAGATTAAAGCCCCCGTTCCCAGCCGTGGCGGGTTTGTATGCCTCTCCGACCGTCGTTAATAATGTTGAAACGATCGCGGCGGTAGTACCAATTGTCAATCATGGTGGCGATGAATATGCAAAGATTGGGATTGGCAAGAGCACAGGAACAAAATTGATTTCCGCCAGCGGGCATATCAACAGGCCAGGAGTTTATGAGATTGAACTTGGTATTCCCGTAGAAGAATTTATTTACTCCGATGAATATTGTGGAGGAATCTGGAAGAACAGAAAGTTGAAAGCCGTCGTGGCCGGAGGTTCATCGGTACCCATTCTTCCGGCAGATTTGATTTTAACGACGGCAAAAGGAGATCCGCGCTTGATGACCTATGAGTCATTGGCGGATGGAGGTTTTCTCACGGGCACGATGCTGGGTTCTGGCGGATTCATTGTGATGGACGAAACCACTGACATTGTAAAAAATCTTTACACTTTCGCTCGCTTTTATCATCATGAGTCCTGCGGTCAGTGCAGTCCCTGTCGTGAAGGCACCGGTTGGATGGAAAAGATTTTGCATCGCCTGCACCAGGGTCATGGTAAGAGGGAAGATATTGATATTTTACTGGATGTGGCAAAGAAGATTGAAGGGAATACAATTTGCCCTCTAGGTGATGCAGCGGCCTGGCCGGTGGCCAGTGCGGTCCGGCATTTCAGAAAGGAATTTGAAGTAGCCGCAATGACTCATGCGCAAGCGGAGTTTGTTGCATAATAAATTGTATAATGGCTAAACTAACTATAGACGGGGTTGAAGTTGAAGTGCCGGATGGCACCACGATCTTAAATGCCGCAAGACAGATAGGCGGTGCACTCGTACCACCGGCGATGTGTTACTACTCTTCGCTGAAAGAAACGGGCGGGAAGTGCCGTGTGTGTTTGGTGAAAGTGGCAGCGGGCTCTGCCAAAGACCCTCGTCCAATGCCTAAACTAGTTGCTTCTTGCAGAACGCCAGTGGCCGATGGAATGGTAGTTCAAAAACTAACGTCAACAGAAGTTCTTGAGGCACGGAA
>Ga0209067_10002233_pt1 | contig 11564 bp, 14 predicted proteins | sample ColStrG_CSR_2013_FD_187199 | JGI IMG/M metagenome (GOLD analysis project Ga0209067, IMG submission 187199) | Freshwater sediment microbial communities in response to fracking from Pennsylvania, USA - Cold Stream Run_MetaG_CSR_2013 (SPAdes)... | ecosystem: Environmental > Aquatic > Freshwater >... | reverse complement strand
CATCGCGATCGGCGGCGCAGTGCTCGGTGCGCTGGCGACGATCACGACAGGCGCTTTCGATTACCTGCACAAGACCGACGAATTGAAGGTGCATATGGTCGAGATCGCGATCGGCATTCTGCACGCCGATCCGAAGGACGACGTGACGGCGGCGCGCGGTTGGGCGCTCGACGTGATCGAGAAGAATTCGGGCGTGCGGTTTTCTCAGGAGGATCGCGAGGTGCTGCTGAAAAAGGCGCTTAGCATATCAAGCTCTGCCGGCTGGACGGATTACAGCTCTAACTCTGGCCCGCCCGAATCTAAACCTCCGAAGAAATAACCTGCGCCCGCTGGCAAGACGCCTCACGCACCCTACAACGCCGTGAGAAAATCGACCGCCTGCGAGGCCTTCGACGCGGCGGTGAAAATCGCCTTCTTGTCGGCCTTCAGCACGCGAAGCCAGTTGTCGAGATATTGCGCGTGATCGGCGCGCGGGGCGTCGCTGATGCCGAGATCGGCGCATAGGAAAGCCGCGCCAAGTTCCGCGACAAGTTCCTCCATCGAATAGGCCTCATCGCCAAAACGCTTGCCGAATTGCCGGTTGCAGCGGGTCTCAACGCCGGTCCAGTGGACGTTATGCCGATATCGGCATAAGGTTCATTATGCCGAAAGCCGGATTATGCCGCATGATCGGGCTTGGCGGCTATCCCGCCGGCTTTCGACCATGCGGCAATTCGGCATATTCAGAGCGCTTCGAGGAAAGCGAGCAGTTCGTCGTCGGGTCGATACCGCCGGGTTTTCGCTTCCGGACTGGCGACCTTAGAAAGCGCCTTTTCCTTCAGCCGCATGTCGGCGTGGATATAAATCTGCGTCGTTTCGACAGACTCATGTCCAAGCCATAACGCGATCACCGATTGATCGACGCCGTGATGAAGCAGTTCCATCGCCGTGCTGTGGCGCAGCGTGTGCGGCGTGACGCGTTTGCCCGCGAGGCTGGGGCATGCCCGCGCCGCTGTCAGACAGTGCTTTCGCACCAAATGCTCCAAAGCGTCGCGACTGAGTCGCTCTCCCCGAATCGACGGGAACAATGGGCTATCGGCGTCGCGGCCCGCGCCAATCCATGTCTGGATCAGTTTGGCCGTATCGCGACGAAGAGGCGTGCTGCGTTCTTTTCGCCCCTTGCCGACACACCGGATATGAGCCCCTGCGCCGAGGATTACATCCTTGCAGCGCAGGTTGATCAGTTCGGACGCCCGCAATCCCGTCTGAAGCGCAAGCAACAGGAGGACGTGATCGCGCCGCCCCACCTGCGTCGCGCGATCTGGCGCGGCCAGTAGCGCCGCGATCTCCTCAGCGTCGAGGAATGTCACGCTCCGCTTCACGGATCGCTTGCTCGGCATCGAGAGAATGCGCTGGCAATGAAGAAGCAAGCCCGGTTCGGTCAATGCGACGTAACGGAAGAACGAGCGGATGGCGGCGAGGCGCGTATTGCGAGTACGCGCCGTGTTGCCGCGCGCCGTTTCTACGTGGGTCAGGAAATCGGCCACAAGGTCTGCATCGATATCCTCGATGGCCAGCTTCGTCGGCGACTTCCCTCGTCGCTCGGCTGCGTATCGGATTAGCAAGCGGAAACTGTCCCGGTAGGCCGCGACGGTGTGACGGCTTGCCTCCATCTGCGTGCAAAGCCGATCGGTGAAGAAGCGCTGGATCAGCGCGGGGAAGTTGCTCGTCTTCATTGGGCGTCCCCCTGCGCCGCCACGCCTGCGATTCGAGCGGAGGCCAATTCCAGAAGTTCCGGGACCGCTTCCAGATACCAGTAGGTATTGGCGGGGCTCGAATGGCCAAGCCAGGTCGTCAGCTTGATCATTTCGCGACCGACGTCTTTGCCAGCCCGATACCAGTTCAGCAGGGTCCGCACCGCAAAGGTGTGCCGCAGATCGTGGATTCGCGGTCCACGACCGTGCCGGAGAAAGGGCTGCGGCTCCCGTAGCCCGATTTGCTGACATACATGCGCAAAGTTGTAGCGAGCGCCGCAATCGCCGAAGCGATTCCCCTCGCAGGTCACGAAGAACGCTTGCGGCCGATTTCCGAGCAGCCGGTCCCTCTCGCGGCCGTAACTTTCCAATTGCTGGACGACGCTCGGGTCCAGCGGCAGTAGCCGTTCCTTGCCGAGCTTGCCCTTGCGGATTTGCAAAACGCCGGACTCGGCATCGAAATCGGTCGGATCGAGTCCGAGGGCTTCGCTGATCCGAAGTCCCGTCACAGCGATCAGCCCGAAGAGCGTCGAGGAAGTCAGGCCCCGCATGCCGTAAACCGATGGAAGCGCCCGCGCGTGCTCGACAATCGCAAGGATTTCGGCGTCGCTGTAGATATACGGACGGCCGCGTCGAATACGGCCGGGCGTCAATCCCCGGGGCGGGGCCTCGTTCTTGGGATCCATCCCATGCAACCACCCGGCAAATAGGCGGGCGACCCTGAAGCGCGTCGCCCGAGTTCCGGGGCTGGCTGAGGGCAGGCTCTCGAGCCAGCTCATGATCAGGGCGGTATTAACGTATTTCTCGTCGGCGCCATCCGCAAAGGTGGCGAAGCGGCGCAGTATCCGCTCCTCGGTGCGAAGATCGGCCCCGAGCTGTCTTCTGACAGTCAGGTAGCGGTCGAGTTCCGCATGGACGGTCATCGCGCAGCCTCCGCGGTCGGCCACGGCTGAGCGACAGAACGCAAACCATCGGTATCGAGCTTTGCGTAGATCATCGTCGTCGCGCGCGACCGGTGCCGAAGCAAATCGCCAATTTCTTCCAGCGAGACGCCTGCGCGCACCAAGTTCGTCGCCAGGCTGTGGCGCAGGACATGCGATCCCACATAAGGCGATGGCGGCGTCACGCCCGTCTCCGCGAAAGCCTCCTTCAATATCTTATTGGCGACTTGACCGTCCGCGAACGGGCGACCCGGCGCCCGATGCGTCACGAACAAAGAGCGCGTGGTCGTCGCGCTTCGCTCCTGCCGCAAATAGAGACTGATCGCTTCGCCGACGTCGGGCGGAATCGGCAGCCGATCATGGCGCTGCCCTTTTCCGCGAACCAAGAGTTCGCCGGCGCGCCAGTCTACGTCATCCAACTGGATTGCGACGACCTCGGGCGCACGTAGTCCGAGGCGGGCCATCAGCAGCAGCATCGCGTAATCGCGCGCGCCGCGTCGCGGGTTGGCCCGCACCGATGCCAAAACCGTCTCCACTTCGTCAGGTGACAGATGACGCGGCAGCCTCGCGCCCCAAGGTTTGCGCACCCTCGGGACGCATAGCGACAGGTTCGTCGTCGTGCCGCCCTGTGCGAACAGATATTGGAAAAGGCTGCGCAGATGGGTCGCGGGAGTCTTGTCGCGGAATGGGCGCTTTCGTGAGTGCAAATGCTCCATGAACGCCGCGACATCCTGGGCTTTCAGTGAGGTCAGATCGAGCCTTTGGTCGCCGAAGCGATGATCGAGAAAGCGATTTGCGAACCGGAGCGCATGGTAGGCGGAGCGCGGGGTAAGCCCGCGTTGCCGCAGAAGATACGTTTCGTAGCCGCTAAGCAGTTCCTGGCGTTCGGCCTGCGCCGGCGTCGGCTGTGGTCGTAAAGCTACTCCTATCTCGATGAGATGCGCGACGAACAGCTTGGCGAGGTTGGGGAACTTAATCCGGCTCTTTGGCGTGACCGGTAAGCACCGTCCCAGTTCGACGGTGACGCTCGGCGTCAGCGCGCCCGGCGCGATGCCAGCAGAATCGAGCAAGCGAGCGAAGCTGCGCAGTAGATAGCGATACGTCGCGATGGTGACCGGCTTGTAGCCTTTCGATGAAAGCGTTGCCTCGAACGACACGATGTAGGGATCGAGACAGGTGCTCTGGTTCGGTTCCATTTCTTCTGCTCCACGGTGATGGAGCGACCAGGATTATGCCGAGTTCGGCCAGAGTGCCGGCCGTCAATTGCAAGCAATTCCCCGCCAGTGCGGCATAATCCGGCCTTCGGCATAATGAGTCAGCTCGTGAAGCTTGGTCGCATAATACGCTTCGGCGGCCGAGCTGGTCGCGGTGCCGATGAAGGCGTCGGCCGGGGCATGTGGATGTTGTCGGTGCGGGGCACGTAGCAGGCGCGGCTGCCGCCGTGGACGACATTCGCGCCGGAAGCGGCGTGAAGGCCTCGGCGCGCTCGATGGGCTCCACGGGGCTCGCTGGCGGCGCTGAGAGGGTAGGGCAGGGGAGACCATCCACCTGCTCGGCGGCAAAGACAGGCGTCGCGCGCGCGAAAAGCCGGGTGCCTTTGTCCTCGTCACTGTCTTCGGCGACGCTGATCTCTTTGTAGAAAACCACATAGGCGGCCTTCTCGCCCTTTTTCACCTGCGCGCCGGCTTCGGCCCATTGGCGATAGGTGCCCTAAGTACCGGATTCGTAGCCGGCGGCGTCGCTGGCGGCCCAAAGCGCCAGAATGTTGACCCCGCGATAGGCCTTCTTCGATGCGATGTTGGTGGGGCGCATGACCGAACCGGCGGGCCTGTGCCATGGCAGGCGGAATTCTCCGGCTCCGGCCTCGATCGCGGCGACGATCTGGTTGGTGATATGCTGGTGGACGTCAAAACGCTGCTCTTTCATGGTGTGGCTCCCCGTTGAAGGGCGGGTTCAGGCCCCGTCCTGAACCCCTGCCCGTCGGCGAGACCGGGGAGGGGAGGGGGCAAGCCAAATCGATGCGAGTGGTGCGGGCGCAGCGAAGCGAGCCACGGTCGCGTCGATTTTGCTTGCGGGGAGAGAGGGGCAGCGCCCCTTAGCCTCCCCTAAACGCGGCCGGCAGGCCGCATGAAAATGGTCAGGGAGGACCGATTGAGAACGAGTGAGCTTCGCGAACTGATTAGAACGTCAGAAATTTACAAAATTTCGCTTGGGCGTAGCGCAACCCTGAGGGCGGAAGCGTTAAGGGACAGTGCCCTCGTATTTGCGAGCGAAAAGTTTTTATACGCCGCGGTCATGTCGGGTGATGACGCGAAGATCGCACGCGCGGGTAAGGCCGTTCGCGTGCCTGAGTATCCGAGCGGCAATGCGCCGGACAAGACGATTTCCAAATGGCGGGGATCAATTGAAACGTTCCGCTCACTGCCAGTCGGCACGCTCGTTCTGCACTGGGATAGCGCCCAAGATCGGCTGCTTTGGGGCATTTCAGGCGCAACCTACGTCGCGAATAGAGAAGAACCAAATCAATTTGGTCAAAGCGCCTTCATTTTTCATCGCAAGCTTCTGCACGGATGGGACTCGAATTCACTTGGGGGCATCCGCCTCAGCAGCATCCATCCAAAGGCTCGCGAGATTGCGATCAATATGGCGACAATCAGCAGGGTGAAAAGCAACCCTGATTATTTCCGCGCGCTCATAAGCGACGGCGATACATCGAAGTGGGAAGGCAAACCGGATTGGGTTTCGAAAGCGAAGGAGAAGGGCTGGAAGCCAAAGGACAAAAAGTCGCTCCTCGCCAGCCGGCGAAAAGCGATTGTGACACCAGATATCGAGGAAACGGTTGCGTATGTTTTCGACGAGATCGCGGAAATCGCGCGTATGGCAGCGACGGCCACCCACACGGCAGCCTATGCAAACGGTCAGACAGTTCTGATGACAGTAAAACGCAAGGATATCTCGTTCACGCGCGCCGAACTGGAAGACGAGATTGCTCGGTTACTGAAGGAACAGCATTATTGCTGCGCTCTGACCGGCTACGACTTCCGGAAAAACCTCAAGAATCCGCATCTGAAAATGAGCCTCGATCGTAAGAATTCAAGCAAGGGGTACGTAGAGAACAATCTTCAGGTCGTGACCCGCGCCGCGAATTTTTACAAATCAGCAAGCGATGAGACGGATTGGGCTCATAAGGCGAGTGCGCTCGAACACATGGCCATAGCCATCCAACGTCGGCGTAAGGCGGCAAGTCCACCGCCTTAGCGGCCGTGTTACCCGCGTCAGGGATGGAAGGCCGAAGGGCGGAGACGACACTCGGCTCCGTTCACGACAGCCCGGCCGCGAAGCGGGACGCCCAACGCATCTGGCCTTGAAATACGGGGCTTATCCGAAAACCGTGGCAGCAAACCCCGGAAATTGCTATACTTCGGCCTATGAAACGCGATGAAGCCATAACCCGACTGAAGCAGCACGAGGCCGATCTCAGAAAGCTCGGCGTCGAGGGGCTGTATCTGTTCGGATCGACGGCGCGCGGTGAAGCCGGCGACGCCTCCGACGTCGATCTGTTTTTCGACTACCAGAAGGGCAAGCTCGGGCTCTTCGAACTGATGGACGTCAAGGAATACGCGGCCGGCATTCTCGGCCGGAAGACCGACATCATGACCCGCGACAGCCTGCACAAAATGCTGAGGCCGCAAATCGAAGCCTCCGCCGTGCGCGTGTTTTAGTGACGGATCGGTCTTACGCGCCCCGCCTGTCGGACATGATCGAAGCGATCGAACGCATTCGCCATGTCCTCGGCGACGCGACCCTCGAAGCCTTCGAAAGCGATTGGGAGCGTCAGTGGCTCGTCGAGCGCGGCGTCGAAATCATCTCCGAAGCCAGCCGCCATCTGCCGCCCGAACTCAAAGCCCGTCACCCGAACATCCCCTGGCAGAAGGTCGCGGGGATCGGCAACGTGCTGCGCCACAACTACGAAAACATCGCGGCGGCCGTCATGTGGAAGCTCGCCCACGACGATCTCGATGCGCTGGAAGCGGTATGTCGGGGGGAATTCGCGGCCGTCTCGGGACGCAGCTTATGACGCCCGGCACACAGATAGCCACGATCGTGCTCGTACCCTATCCGGGCCTGCTCTATGAGCGCTTTCTCGGCCGGCCGTTTGCCGGTCACCGTGACTCGGTCAGCGAGCTGGTGGGCGATGTCGTCGAGAGCGCCGTCGAGGATGTGCTGAGCAAGGTGGGTGTGAGCTACCGTAAGACGAAGCGTGCCGAGCGCATCACGGGCTTCGACCAGGCCCCGGATTTTATCGTACCCGACGAATTCAATCCGGCCGTGGTCATCGAAGCTAAGCTCACCGAAGACGACGGCACGGCGCGGGATAAAGTAACCCGTGTACAACGCTTGAGCACATTGCGCGATGAACGCGGCCTGAACTACGATGTTGTCGCCTGCATTGCGGGTCGTGGTTTTAAAGTGCGGCGCAATGACATGCGGAGGCTGCTCATCGCCACAAAGGGAATGGTATTTACGCTGGCCTCGATCGAGCATTTGGCGGCGCACACGCGCGTCCGGGATTTCGTAACTCGACCTCTGCCATCTGATATGAAATGAGGTTCAGATGGATCGAGATACCGAAGATTTTCTCACAAAATACCTGAAAGAACTCAACGAAGATAATGCTGCCGTCTTCGTTGGCGCTGGTCTATCCAAAGCCGCCGGCTATGTCGATTGGCCAGGACTGTTGTCGGAAGTTGCCAAAGGCCTAGGGTTAGACACGGCGAAAGAAACTGATCTCGTCGCGCTCGCGCAATACCATCTCAACTCCAATGCCACGAACCGGCATCAGCTAAGCCAGCTCCTAATCGATGAGTTTTCCGATCTGAAGGAGCCGACAGAGAACCATGCAATCCTCGCCCGCTTGCCTATTCGCACGTACTGGACGACGAACTACGATCGCCTGATCGAAAAGGCCCTCGAAGCGGGCGGCAAACGCGTCGATTCAAAATACACTAAAGAGCATCTCGCAACGACGAAGCGCGGGCGCGATGCCATCGTATACAAGATGCACGGCGATATCGAACATCCCGATAAAGCCATCCTGAGTAAAGACGATTACGAACGCTATCACCGGACGCATGGGCCGTTCATAACGGCTTTGTCTGGCGACCTCGTCGAAAAGACGTTCCTTTTTCTGGGTTTTAGTTTCACCGATCCTAATCTCGATTTTATACTGTCTCGTATTCGGGCAACATTTACACAGCATCAGCGACAGCATTACTGTATAACTCGCAGGCGATCCAAGCACAAAGGTGAGGCAGCAAAAGATTACAAGTACGCCATGAATAAACAGACTCTTGTCACTCAGGATCTAATGCGGTTCAACATCAAAACTATTTTCGTCGATGATTTCCTGCAAATTACGAAGCTATTATCGGCTATCGAGGATCGATACCGTCGGCGTACAGTTTTCATATCTGGCAGTGCGGTCGATTATAGCACGTGGGGTCGCGTACCAACCGAGGAATTTTTTTCAAATCTTGCACGGGCGCTTATCGAGAAGAACTTGCGCATCACAAGCGGCTTCGGTCTAGGTATTGGCGGCGCGGTCGTGACCGGGGCGGTACAGCAGATTTATTCCACAAGGCAGCGAAGCATTGACGAACAACTCATGCTCCGGCCTTTTCCCATAGGAATCACTGATCTAGCAGCAAGGCAAAAAACATTTGGTAGATATCGAGAAGAGCTTATAGCACAAGCTGGCATAGCTGTTTTCATAATGGGCAATAAGGAAGTGGGGGGAAAGATCGTTACCGCTGATGGCATGCGTGCAGAATTCAACCTGGCTAAAGAGCGCGGCCTGTACCTTATTCCCGTTGGCGCATCGGGCTCGATGTCGCAGGAATTGTGGAACGAAGTTACGGGGAATTTCGGTACCCTATTTCCACGTAATGCGAAAGCGATACGCCCCTTGCTTGACGCGATTGGCTCACCTACATCTTCACCTGCTGACCTCCTACCGCCGTTGCTCAAATTAATCGACCTATTATCAAAGGAATAGGCAGTGGCCCGACGCACATTTTTCAGTTTCCAATATAAACCTGACGTCTCACGTGCATGGGTCGTTCGGAACTCGTGGATGACGAAGGTTGCCCAGGGTGAGCGAAGCGATGCTGGTTTCTTCGATAGTTCAGTATTCGAAGCTAGCCAGCGTGAGAGTGACGATGCGCTGAAGCGATTTTTGAGGGAGGGATTGAGCAACACAACGGTTACCTGCGTTTTGGTAGGCGCTAACACCTGTCTCAGTCGTTGGGTCCGCTACGAAATATTTCGCAGTTTTATGCGAGGCAATGGACTTCTTGCCGTGAGAATTCATGGCATAACTTCGTTGCACAGCCCCGCAGCTTTACAAGGCGATAACCCCTTCGATTGTCTCGCTTTCACAGTGGACAATCAGACAGTGGGGTTCAAAGAGATAAAGACGACCGGCTGGCAACCGGCGAGCGATGTTACGACAATGCCACTGAGCGATGTCGCATATGATCTCGGAGGTCGAAACAATCACACGTTTTCGAGTATTTTTCCAATTTACGATTGGACAATCAACCGGGGTTACGACAATCTTGGAAGTTGGATTGAAGCAGCAGCTACGCACGCTGGTCGCTGATTGCTAAGGAGGGTCGAATGGCACGACGTGTATTTTTTAGCTTTCACTATGCTGATATCATGAATGCAAACATTGTTAGGAATTCCGGCCAATTCAAGCCAACCAAGGAAACGGGGTTTTACGACAAATCTCTCTGGGAGGAAGCTAAACTTAAAGGTGACGCGGCGTTAAAGAAATTGATAAATGATGGTCTCCACAACACGAGCGTCACCTGTTTTCTTATTGGAGAGAACACACACACCCGGCCATGGTGTAAATACGAACTTACGCAAAGTTTGGCGGAGAAGAAAGGCATACTAGGTATTTTACTTCCGAATCAGGATAAGCATGGGCCGAAATGGATTAGCAACTACGGAACCGTTTACTCTTGGAATCACGATAAATTTCCTGAGTGGGTCGAGGCCGCTGCCGTGAAGGCCGGACGCTAACCAATTAGTTTGTAAGCGGTACGGGCTTCCCACATAGCAATCGCCTGCCGATCCGTTGATATTCGCGCGAGGCACTGGGAGCCTCAGAGGGATTCAATGGCTACTGCCAGAGATGATGTTAGGCATGAAGGCGGCGCCTACCAGCGCGTCGAGGTCATCACGGGCCGACAGCGTCGGCGGACCTGGAGCGACGAAGAGAAGGGTCGGATTCTCCTGGAAAGCGGCGAGCCGGGCGCGAACATATCGGCGGTGGCTCGGCGCAACGGGGTCAGCCGTGGGCTTTTGAATATCTGGCGGCGGGAGGCGCGTGGGTCTGTGACGCGGTCGGAGCCGGCACTGTAAGCTGCTGTCCGGCTTGAAAGCGAACGCAGCGCGGGGCCTCTGAAGGACGATGGTCCCAGAGGCAAGGTTCCAGGCGGTGAGACGAGCGCAATAGAGATTGAGCTTTGCGGCGCGACGCTTCGGGTCGCCATGGGCGTGGATCGGCGCACGCTTGACTTGGTGATATCGGCGCTGCGCGGAACCCTGTGATCGCCTTTGGTTCTGAAGCACGCGTTTTCGTCTGCACACAGCCTGTGGATTTTCGAAAGGGCGTACATGGTTTGGTTGCGTTGGTCGCCGACGGCCTTCAGGGCAATCCGTACTGCGGCGACATTTTCGTCTTCCGCTCGAAGAGACGCGATCGTCTGAAGATCCTCGTCTACGATGGATCCGGAATAATTCTAGCAACAAAATGGTTGGAGGCTGGAAGCTTCGCGTGGCCCGCGATTAAAGAGGGAACGATGCGGGTGACGAGCGCGCAACTCGCCATGTTGATCGAAGGACTGTCGGAGTGGTCTCGTGTTGTGCCGAATGTCGTGAAGAGGCCAACAAAAGTTGGCTAAGACGCCTCATTTTGCTGGCGACTCAGGGCGTTTTACGTTAGGCTTTTCGTATGGCGCTTCGCCCCGAAGACTTTCCCCGCGACGCCGATCTGCTGATCGAGATGGTGCTCGCCTGCGAGGGCAAGATCGAGACCTTGCAGGCGACGATAGCCAAGCTGAGGACGATCATCTTCGGCGCACGGTCGGAAAAGAGCGCGGTCATCATCGCCGAACAATTGCTGCTGGCTCTCGGCGAGGATGTTGCAGACACGGCAGCGCCGACGCCGGCGAATGACGATAGCTCGAACGACAGCCGAGAGAGCGAGCCCGCAGCGGAAACGCGCAAGAAGCGTAAGCGCAACATCGGGGCTTTGCCTGCGCATCTTCCCCGGATCGACGTGACGATAGAGCCGGAGACGACCGCGTGTCCCTGCTGCGCGGGCGTGCTGCACCGCATCGGCGAAGACTTCAACGACGTGGTCGATCGGGTTCCCGCCGTGCTGCGGATCCTGCGCACGATCCGCCCCAAGTATGCGTGCCGGGCCTGCGAAGGCCCGGTAGTCCAGGCCAAGGCGCGCCCGCGCCTGATCGAGAGCGGCATGGCCTCGACGGCGCTCGTCGCCTGGATCGCGGCGGCCAAATACGCCTGGGGATCGACGCTGTATCGCCAGGCGCAGATTCTCGCCGGCCATGGCCTCGACATCGATCGCCAGACGCTGGCGCGCTGGATGAAGCAGGCGGCCTCGATGGCGAAGGGGCTCTACGAACTGCAACTGGCGACCATGCATGGCCATGCGCGCCTGTTCTGCGACGAGACGCCGGTCCGGGTTCTGGATCCGGGGCGAGGTCGAACGAAGACCTGCCAGTTTTGGGCGCACGCGATCGATGACCGATCCTGGCGGGGGCCGGCGCCGCCGGCGGTCGCTTACGTGTTCGCG
>Ga0209067_10002229_pt1 | contig 11578 bp, 11 predicted proteins | sample ColStrG_CSR_2013_FD_187199 | JGI IMG/M metagenome (GOLD analysis project Ga0209067, IMG submission 187199) | Freshwater sediment microbial communities in response to fracking from Pennsylvania, USA - Cold Stream Run_MetaG_CSR_2013 (SPAdes)... | ecosystem: Environmental > Aquatic > Freshwater >... | reverse complement strand
GGATTGCGGGAAATCGGCGAGCATGTGGCCCGGATGCAGGGGCTGTTGCCGGGGGGCGCGAGCGTGGGCGCTGGTTCGGGAGTCAGCCCAGGAGACTGAGGCGCATGGACAAGGACAAGGCAAGAATCCTGATCGTCGACGACCACGCCGACATCCGTCGGCTGATCCGGATGACGCTGCAGCAGCGCTACGAGGTTATCGAGGCTCCCAATGGCGTTGACGCCCTGGAGCTGGCACGCAGCGTCCGCCCGGACCTCGCCGTCCTGGATGTCATGATGCCCGGCCAACTCGATGGCTACCAGGTGCTGCAGGCCATACGGGCCGACCCGCACATCAGCGGCCTGCGCGTTGTGATTCTTACCGCCCGGGGGCAGGCGAGCGATTACCTCGACGGCCTGGAAGCCGGGGCCGACGCCTACGTCATCAAACCGTTCAGCCCGCACCAACTGCTGGGCGAAATCGAGCGACTGCTGGTCTGAGCAGTCCGCAGGCGGTGGCGCAGGTGCTGCTGCGCATTTCCGACCAGGACGCTGTTACTGTCGTTTTCCCGGAACGTTTCTGGGGGAGGCGCAGCATGTCACGAAAGTAATTGCAATAACTGGCAAATTCGCGAGTAATATCGCGCGCCATACCAGCACGCTTGTATCCGAATGTGTAACGGGTAAAGCCTGCCTAGCAAGTTTTGACGTAATCGCAGCACTATAAAAAATGTCGCGGATCCGTGAACCGATTGCGGACCGACTGACACTCACGTTGCGAATACCAGAAGCGCGGCATCCCCGGGGGGGGGTCTGGATGTCGCGGCAATATCAAGTAATGAGACCCTCAAAACCTAGTTAGGCGTTGCTTTACGCGTTTCCATAACCTTTCCCGGCGAGCCGGGGTTTACTTTCGGAGATCAAGCATGAAGACCACCATCACCGCCCTGTCCGCCGCCGTAGTCCTGACGTTTGGCATGGTTGCCCACGCTGCGGACGACGCAACGTCCAAGGTTGACCTGAAGAACACCGTCCAGCTGCAGGGCGGATCGGGCAACAAGCAGGAACTCAACGCCGGCAACGTCACGGGCAAGGGCCATTCCGATGTCAAGATGGAAAACACGGTCCAGCTGCAGGGCGGCTCGGGCAACAGCCAGAAGCTGAACGCCGGCAACGTGACGGGCGGCGGCAATTCCAACGTGAAGACCAAGAACACGGTTCAGCTGCAGGGCGGTTCGGGCAACAAGCAGGAAATGAACCTGGGCAACGTGTCGGGCAAGGGCACCTCGAATGTCACGACCGAGAACACGGTCCAGCTGCAAGGCGGCTCGGGCAACGAGCAGAAGCTCAACGCCGGCAACATCAAGAACTAAGCAGTCGTAAACGGGATGGGTCGCCGCCGGATTTTCCGGCGCGGCCCGTTTTGCCCTGGACCCGTATTGGCCCTGCGCCCGTCTGCGGCGCCACGTGCTGTGGAGGACTTCATGAAACATTCTTTGGCCAACCGTCTGCCGGCGTTTCTCAGCATGGCTTTTTGCGCCTTTGTGCTGTTTCCGGCATGGGTACATGCGGCCAGTGCCGATGCTCCCGACATTGATGATGACCTGCGCGCCAAGATCCAGAAGGAAAAGGTCAAGACCAACAAGGACAAGCATGGCGCCGGCGACGAAATGGGCAACAGCGGCATGGAAGACATGAACGCGTCCAACAGCAACTGCGACATCAACATCGGTAACCAGAATTCCTCGCAAAAAGGCACCAACGGTATTGCCAGCCGCGACCAGACGGTCATCGTGACCGGCCCCGTGGTCAATACCGGCAACTGCAGCAAACATTGATATCGTCATCAGCCCAGGACACATCATGGAAATCCGGTCAAATCGCCCCAACTTCCTGATGTGCCTGTGGCGCGGTCTTGCGCTGCTTGCGCTGGTGGCGGGCGGCAGCACCGGCCTCGCGGCAGACGCCGTGCGGCACGACGTGGCGCCGGCGCGCCTGCGTACGCTCTCCGTGGAGATTCCGGCCAGCGTTACCGTGCGCCGCGGCGATCACGCCCTGGTGAGCGTCTGGGCGGAGGCTGCCGTCATCGACCGCATCGTCGTCGATGCGGATGCGACCGGAGCCGTGCGCATACATGCACTGCACTCTCTAACCACTAACGCACCGATCCGTATCGAGGTCAGCAGCGGCCCCCTGGAGCAGATCTCCATGGGCGGGGCCGGGACCCTCGCGGCCGATGGGGTCTACGCGCCGCGTTTTACCTTGCAGGTGGATGGTGCCGCTGGCGTCAAGCTCTCGGGAATGAACCTGGAGCGCTTCACCGTACACGCACAGGGCGCGGGTTCCGTCGTTGCCAGCGGTACCGCGAGCGAACAGGTACTCGATTTTAGCGGCGCTGCCAATTACACGGGCGACGCGCTCAAGACGGGCGCCACGACGGTGCGCATCAGCGGCACCGGAGAGGCCAGTGTCTGGGCCAACCAGCGGCTGGACGTGGACATTGCCGGCATGGGTACGGTGCGCTACCACGGCTCAGCCGTGGTGCACCAGTCCATTGCCGGATTGGGTTCGGTGGAAAAGCTGGAACCCTAGGGGTTCGGTGCACAGGCACGCGAGGGGCGCCGCGTAGAGCGCAGATCAAAAGGAATACCGGGAGAGTCGACATGAAGACACGTTTTTTGCTCCGTAGTGCGCTGCGCAACACCCTCGTGCTGACCCTGTCCGCGTTGGGCATGGCCGTGACTGCGCAGGAGTCCAATACCAGCGCCACCAATACCGTCCAGGTGCAGGGCGGAACCGGCAATGGCCAGAAGGTTGACCTGGGCAACATCGTCAAGTCGGCGCAGAGCACCACGCGTGCAACCAACACGGTGCAGGTGCAGGGCGGGACGGACAACAAGCAGTCGCTGTCGGCCGGCGGTGCCAGCGGCAATGCCAGTGCAAATGCCACGATCAACAACACGGTCCAGGTGCAGTCCGGTTCGCAAAATACCCAGAAGGCCACGGTGGGCGAGGCCTCGGGCAGTGCGCAGAGCAAGGCCGTCACCAATGCCACGATCCAGGTCCAGTCGGGCACTTCCAATCGGCAGGAGACGAATATTGGCAATGCCTCGGACAAGGGGCGTACCAACGTCACGACGGGTGCTGTCCTGCAGGTCCAGTCGGGTACCCAGAATAACCAGAAGACCAACGTCGGCACGGCCACGGGCAGCGGCAGCGTGAGCGGAAACACGGGCGCCACTTTGCAGGTGCAAAGCGGGACCCAGAATACCCAGACCACCAATGTCGGCGCCGCTTCGGGAAATGGCACGGTCAAAACCAATACGGGCGCCACCCTGCAGGTGCAAAGCGGCAGCAGCAACGCCCAGACCACCAACGTGGGCGCAGCTTCAGGCAAGGGCACGGTCAATGCCAATACGGGCGCTACCCTCCAGGTGCAAAGCGGCAGTCAGAACAGCCAGACCACCAATGTCGGTGCGGCCTCGGGTAATGGCACTGTGAACGCCAATACCGGTGCCACGCTGCAGGTGCAAAGCGGCAGCCTGAACACCCAGACCACCAATGTGGGGGCCGCTTCGGGAAATGGCACCGTCAATGCCAATACCGGTGCCACCCTGCAGGTGCAAAGCGGCAGCCTGAACACCCAGACCACCAATGTGGGGGCCGCCAGCAGCAAGGGCACCGTCAATGCCAATACCGGTGCCACGCTGCAGGTGCAAAGCGGCAATCTGAACCGCCAGACGACCAATGTGGGGGCTGCTTCGGGTGGTGCGGTGAACGCCAACACCGGGGCTACCCTGCAGGTCCAGAGCGGAAATCTCAACAGCCAGACCACCAATGTCGGGGCCGCCTCGGGTGGCACGGTCAACGCCAACACGGGTGCCACGCTGCAAGTGCAGGGTGGCAATCTCAACAGCCAGACCACGAACGTGGGCGCCGCTTCGGGCCGGGGTACCGTTAACAGCAATACAGGCGCGACGCTGCAGGTGCAGGGCGGTAACCTCAACAGCCAGACCGCGAATGTCGGCGCAGCCTCGGGCAACGGCACCGTCAACGCCAATACCGGAGCCACGCTGCAGGTGCAGGGCGGCAACCTCAACAGCCAGACCACGAACGTGGGCGCGGCCTCGGGCGGCACGGTCAATGCCAATACGGGCGCGACGCTGCAGGTGCAGGGCGGCAACCTCAACAGTCAGACCACGAATGTCGGCGCGGCCTCGGGTCACGGCACGGTCAATTCCAACACGGGTGCCACGCTGCAGGTTCAGGGTGGCAACCTCAACAGCCAGACCACGAACGTGGGCGCGGCCTCGGGCAACGGCACGGTCAACACCAATACGGGGGCGGTGCTCCAGGTGCAGGGGGGCAATCTCAACAGCCAGACCGCTACCGTAGGTTCGGCCTCGGGCAATGGCAAGGTCAACGCGAACACCGGCGCCGTGCTGCAGGTCCAGGGCTACAACCTCAACATGCAGAAAGCGGCCGTAGGTACGGCCTCGGGCAACGGCACGGTCAACGCCAACACGGGCGCCGTGCTCCAGGTGCAGGGGGGTGCGCTGCAGATGCAGAACGCCAAGGTCGGTGCAGCCTCGGGCAATGGCACGGTCAACGCCAATACCGGTGCGGTGCTGCAGGTGCAGGGTGGTGCACTCAATATGCAGGAAGCCAACGTGGGCACTGCCTCGGGCGGCCGGGTCAATGCCAATACGGGCGCCGTCGTACAGATCCAGGGCGGCGCGCTGCAGATGCAGAAGGCCAACGTGGGCAGCGCCTCGGGCAACGGCTCGGTGACGGCCAATACCGGCGCCGCCGTACAGATCCAGGGGGGGGCACTCAATCTGCAGCAGGCCAACATTGGTGCGGCCTCGGGCAACGGCAGCGTCAACGCCAACACGGGCGCCACCGTCCAGGTCCAGGGCGGCGCCCTCAATATGCAGGAAGCCAACGTCGGTTCGGCCTCGGGAGGCCGGGTCAATGCCAATACGGGTGCCGTAGTGCAGATCCAGGGCGGCGCGCTGCAGATGCAGAAGGCAAATGTGGGAACGGCATCGGGTAATGGCAGCGTCAATGCCAACACGGGCGCTGTCGTGCAGATTCAGGCCGGAGCGCTGAACAGCCAGTCCGCCACGATCGGTTCGGCATCCAACAACGGCCAGGCCAACGTGAATACCAATGCCGTCGTGCAGGTCCAGGCAGGCGCGCTGAACCAGCAGGGGCTCAACGTGGGGGTTGCCAGCGGCAATGGTGCCTCGAACACCAATCTCAACGCTGGAGTGCAGATCCAGGCGGGCGCGCTCAACAGCCAGAACGCAGTGATCGGTGCGGCCTCGGGCAATGGCCGCGCCAATGCCAACGTGGGCAATGCCGTGCAGATACAGGGGGGCGCGCTCAACCAGCAAGGCCTGGCGGTAGGCGTTGCCAGCGGCAACGGCAATACCTCTGCCAACGTGGGCAACGTCGTGCAGATCCAGGGCGGCGCGCTGCAGAGCCAGAACGCCGTGATCGGTGCCGCGTCGGGAAATGGGCGTTCCAACGTCAATGCCGGCAATGTTGTACAGATCCAGGGTGGTGCCCTCAACCAGCAGGGCCTGTCGGTGGGTAGTGTCTCCGGCAATGGCAATTCACAGGTGAATCTGGGCAACCTGGTACAGGTGCAGGGCGGCGCGCTGCAAAGCCAGAACCTGTCCATCGGCAATGCCTCGGGTAATGGCAAGACCACGGTCAACGCGGGCAACGTCGTGCAGGTGCAGGGCGGTACGCTCAACAGCCAGTCCATGAATATCGGCAACACGTCGGGCAATGGCCAATCCAACGTGAGCGTTGGCAATGTCGTTCAGGCGCAGGGTGGCCTGCTCAATGACCAGTCCATGAACATCGGCAATACCGGGGGCAACGGCAAATCCAATGTCAGCATTGGCAGCGTGGTGCAGACGCAGGGCGGCCTGCTCAACAGCGAAAACATGAACGTGGGCAACAACGGCAGCGGTGGCACCACCAACGTCAGTGTGGGCAGCGTCGTGCAGGGGCAGGGCGGGTTGCTGCAAAGCGGCAGCGTCAATATCGGCAATCGCTAGGTTCCACCACAATTTTTTGAACCCCAACCGTGGGTGCACGCACCCACGGTCATGCGGATCCGCGGCGCGCCAGCCGGTCGCCGCCCTACGGAGGACAGCACCAATGCATCGCCCCTATCAGCGTCTGGCACGGTTTGCCACCGGTCTATTCCTGCTGCTTGCCAGCAGTCTTGCCAGTGCCCAGGTGCCGGATATCAAGGCCGTGCGCGAGGACGCGGTCACGGAAGCCAAGCGGCTTGCGTCCACCACCAAGCTGGCCCCGGAGCAGAACCGCACCAGTTTTGACCCGGCGCTGCGCTGCATGGACCGCCTGTTTGTCCTGTATGGCGTGCGCGATGTGGCCCTGCTCATCGAGGATATTCCGGACGCCACCAGCAAGATCAAGGTTGGCGCCCGGGACATGTTCATTTCGGCGACCTCGCGCATGACCACGCGCAGCCATGCCATACGCCTGGTGCCCTTCAAGAACAGCATCGCCTTCATGGACCGCAAGGATTTCGTGGAAAAATCGGCCTACTCCCTGCAGGGTTCGGTGTCCCAGCTGGACGAGTCCGTGGTCAAGCGCCAGAGCGACGGCGCCATCTGCCTGGGCCCGGTCTGTATCGGCACGGCGGAGAGTGATTCCTTCAACGCCATTGGCCTGGACATGAACGTGATCCGCACTAGCGACCTGTCGCTGGAGCCAGGGGTGACCTCCAAGAATTCGGTGCTCGTGATCAAGCACGGCAGTGGCCTGGACAGCGAGCTGAACATGAACAAGTTCGGCCTCAATTTCAATTTTTCGCTCAGCAAGACCGAAGGGCAAAGCGAGGCGCTGCGATCCCTGGTTGAACTGGGCGCCATCGAGCTGTATGGCAAGCTTGAAAAGATTCCCTACTGGACCTGCCTGGGCAATGATTCTGCCTCGCCGGCCGTCTCCTCGGAAATCGACGATTGGTGGGAAGGCCTGGCCGGCGACACCCCCGCACTGGTGCGCTGGCTGCAGGGTCAGATGGCGGCACGCGGACTCTACAAGGGCGATGTCGATGGCGTACCCACCGAGCGCCTGCTGGCGGCCGTAAACATCTACAAGGGCGCCATGGGCCTGCCGGCCGATGGCCAGCTCGATGCTGCCTTCTTCCGTGCCTACCTGGCTGCCGACCACTCCAAGATCGAAGGCGCGGCGCGTGCGGAATACGCCAAGCTGCCGCCACCCCCGCCCGCGCCGGCCGCGGCTCCCGAGGCTGCGCCAGCGCCCGCAGCGGCGGCGGCCGCGCCGGCGGCGAGTGCAGAACTTGTGGTTGAGGACCGCCGCGGCGTGCGTCCCGCGTATGCCCGCGGGGAAATCTACGAGGTGCGGGTCGTGGCCCCCCGTGACGGCAACCTGTACTGCTGGCTGATCGATGAGCAGCACCAGCTCAACCAGTTCTTTCCAGCGCCTGAGCAGCGCAATCCGGCCGTGCGCGCGGGCGCGGAGACGGTGTTCCCGGGCCCCCTGGGGTTCAGCCTGGAGGCCAGTCGCAATGGCAAGCGCGAAACCGTCGCCTGCGGCCTGACGGATCGTCCGCTGGGATTTGACCCGATCGGCGGGGCTGCCGCGGCCGTGCGAGACCTCGATTCGCTCAAGATCATTTTTGGCCGACTGGCCGGTGCCAATTCCATGATGGGAGCCTTTGATGTTTCGCCCAAGTAAACGTAATGCCGCGCGCCCGGTGCTGACCCTGCTGGTGCTCGCCGGCCTGCTGGCGGCTGCGCCGGCGCAGGCCGAGGTGGTGAGCGGCAAGCGTGCCGATGGCGCGCCGGCCAGCGCTGAAGGCGAGGGCGCGCCCGCGGCGGCCACGGCGGCGGCTCCGGCGGCCGCGCCTGCGAGCGCAAGCGATCCAGCGCCCAGTACCGTGTCCCTCAACCCCAAGTCGGGGCAAAAGGCGGCACGCGGTGGTGCCGCGGCGTCTGCGGGGGGCAACGTCCTGCGCTGCTGGCAGGAAGGACGCATGATCTATGAAGGGACCGAAGTTCTGCCGATCGAGAAAAACGCGGCCGTGATCACCGTACAATCGGCCGTGCGCGCGGGTCCGCTGGTACAGATCCTTGATCTGAAGCATGGCATGTGTGTACTGGAAACCCGGGCACCCTGAGCTGCGCGGCCTGCGTCGGGCGCCTGTTTTCGTGCGTCATGAACCGCGCGGGCTGTAATAGACACCCATAGGGAACCATCCTAGGAGCCACCCATGACTACCACTGAACGTAAGCCCGGCGCGTCCCGGATCGCAGCCCGGCTGGCTGCGGGTCTTTGCGGATCTGCGCTGGTCTGTCTGTCCCTGCCTGCTGCCGCTCAGGTCAAGAGTTTTGACCACGTCCCCACGCCGGACGAGATCATGGCCAGCCTGGCAGCACCTAAAAATGCCGCGGCGGCGGGCACAGATGCGGCCTCTGGTGATGCCCCCAAGGAGCGCCACACGCGGGGCCTCAAGAAGCGGGCTCCGGGAGAGGCAGCGCCCGCGGCGGCGGACAGCAACGCCACGCTGGCCCAGAACACCCAGGCACCGGCCGGCCCGGCGATTTCCCTGCCGGTGAATTTCGACACGGGCAGCGCGCACATCACCCCCGCCTCCATGGGGTATATCCAGGCCATGGCCTCGGTTCTGGAGCGTGATCCTTCACTGCGCCTGGTCGTGGAAGGTCACACCGATGCGGTTGGCAACCCGCGCGGCAATCTCATGCTTTCCTGGGACCGGGCCTATGCCGTGTTCCATGTACTTGTCGAGCGTTACAACGTCGACCCGAGCCGCCTGCAGCCCCTGGGCAAAGGCTCCTCGGAGCCGCTGAGCGGCAAGGATCCGGCGGACAGCGAAAACCGTCGCGTCCAGTTCCGCGTTGCCGGCTAGCATGCCGCGTGTTCTTCCTGCGGCGGCCCTGGTGCCGCCGTTTGTTCATGGGTGCCGCGCTAGCGCCGCCGGCAAGAATAGTGCGCCGGCCCATGAACCCTGCGCGCCTTCGTACGCACTCACCCGATGACGCAGCCGCTTGACGACCATCGGGCACGCGCGTTGCTGCAGCGGGTGGCGCAGCGCGATGAAGCCGCCTTCACGGAATTGCACCGACTCATGGCCCGCCGCGTCTACGCTTTTGCCCTGCACCGCCTGCGCGAGGAAGATCGGGCCCAGTCCGTGGTGGTGGACACGATGCTGCACGTTTGGAACAGCGCAGAGCGGTTCCGGGGCGAATCCCAGGTGAGCACATGGATCTTTGGCATTGCGCGCCTCAAATCCTTCGAGCAGATGCGTGCCCGGGCGCCGGAGCACGAAGACATCGATGACTACGGCGAGATCCTCGCCTCGGATGCAGACGATGGCGAAACGGCACTGGGCCGCTGGCAGCAGGACAATATCGTGCGCAACTGCCTGCAGGCACTCAGTGCTGCACATCGCGAATGCCTGCAGCTCGTGCACTACGAAGGGCTGGGCCTGGCCGAGGTTGCCCTTGCACAGGGCGTTCCGGAAAACACGGTCAAGACGCGCCTTTTCCATGCACGCAAGAATATGCGCGTCTGTGTTGAGCGCGAAGGGGTTTGTGCATGAGCACAGCGATCCTGGAGGCGGCCGACGAGCAACGGCTCCTCGCCTTGCTGCCCTGGTATTGCAACGGGACGCTGGCGACCGAGGAGCGGCGCTGGCTGGAAGCCTGCGTGGCGCGCTCCGAGCGGGCGGCCTCGCTGCTCGCGCGCGAGCAAGCGCTGGCGGCCAGCGTCGTCGCGCAACTGGCCCCCGCACCCGAAGACATTGGCCTTGCACAGACACTGAGCCGGCTGCGGGCCCAGCAGGCACCCGCACGCCGGGACCATGCAGTGGGCGCGCAGGCGGCGTCGGCGTGGTCCGGACTCGGGGAGCGCCTGGCTTCCTGGATGGACGTCCTGGTGCGGCCCCGTGTTGCGGGGGCGATGGCCATGGTGCTGCTGGTGCAGCTCGGCGTGCTGGGCTGGCTGCTCGAGCAACCCCAGGCGGCGATGGAGCGGGTGCGCTCGCTGCCCGTGCAGGAGCTGCGCACGCTGCGCGTGAGTTTTGTCAAAGGGATTACCGAGGAGCAGATCCGCGTTGCCCTGGTGGCGGCCGGTGCGCACATCGTGGGCGGACCCAGCCAGGTGGGCGAATACTGGCTGGCATCCTCCATGGTTTCCGTGGAGGAAATGCGCGCCACGCTGGAAAAATCCGGAGTGTTGGCCAATGCCGAGCCCGATACGGTCGGACCACGCTAGAGCGGGTGGCAGATCCCCGGGCGATGCGCCAGTCGGGCTGCCTGCGCACTGCGCAGCGCCTGCGGGCCTGCTTGCAGGGCGGCGCAGCTGCCTGGCGAGCCTGCTGGGCGCTCTGGGCGTGCTGTACCTGCCCGGACCGGGGCGTGCACAAACGGCGACGGGCGGTCGTGTGGCGCTGGTCATAGGCAATGCGCAGTATGCCCAGCTGCCCCTGAAGAACGCGGTGCAGGATGCCCAGCGCGTCGCGCAGGCGGCCGCGCAGCTGGGATTTGCGGTGAGCAGCCTCGTGGACGCCAGCCACCTCCAGATGATCGACGCGATTCGCCTTTTCTACCGCGATGCGGCAGCGGCGCAGGTACGACTCGTCTACTTTTGCGGCCACGGTGCGCAGTACCGCGGCCGCAATTTCCTGATTCCGGTGGATGCCGCTCTGCAGTCGGAGGACGACTTGCCCTCGCAGGCGGTCGATGCGGTTGATCTGGCGGACCGGCTCGCGCGTTTTACGAGCGGCGTCAATCTGCTCGTGCTCGATGCCTGTCGCACCTCGCCCCTGCACCACGGCACCGGGCGCACCCGTGGCCTGCGCCATGGGGAGGATGGCCTGGCCGAACGTGTGGCGCCGCGCGGCACCCTCATTGCCTATTCGACGGCGCCCGGTCGGGTGGCCAGCGATGGCGGCCAAGGGGATGGCGGACCGTATGCCCGCAACCTGGCGCGCGAGCTCACGGTTGCTGCCATGCCCATCGAGTCGGTGTTCAAGCGCGTGCGGCTTGCCGTCATGCAGGAGACAGGCAACCAACAGGTGCCCTGGGAAAGCAGCAGCCTCGTCGGTGAGCTGTGCCTGCGCGAGGAACCCGGCGTGGCCTGCGGCGCCGTGGCAGGCGGGCCCGCCCGCTAGCGCCGGTAGGTCGCGACCAGGACATCCCGGTAGGCGGGCTGGCTCGGGTCCAGGGGCCGGATGGCTGTAACGCCATGAAAGACCCGGCTGTCATCAACCAGCGCGGTGTCCAGCGGCGACTGCAGCGTAAAACTGCCCAACACGGCACCTGCCGGGTCCAGGATCGTGGTGGTGCCGCTGGCCACGTTGTGGCGCGCAACCAGCAGCACGAGCACCCAGTCCACGCCGTCGCGGTGCATGCCTTCCGGTGTGGGCAGCCCAGGCACATCGCTGCGCGCTTCCACGCGAAACTGGTGCGTCTCCACGTGCCAGGCCTGCGGGCGGGTCTGCTCCGGCGTGAGCGCATCGAACAGCACAAAACCCTGGCGCAGTATGGCCAGCAGCGCCGGGTGTGCGC
>Ga0209067_10002227_pt1 | contig 11579 bp, 10 predicted proteins | sample ColStrG_CSR_2013_FD_187199 | JGI IMG/M metagenome (GOLD analysis project Ga0209067, IMG submission 187199) | Freshwater sediment microbial communities in response to fracking from Pennsylvania, USA - Cold Stream Run_MetaG_CSR_2013 (SPAdes)... | ecosystem: Environmental > Aquatic > Freshwater >... | reverse complement strand
CGGCGCGGCAACCGGTCTGGCATGGACCGAAGTCGGCGGCCAGATCCTCACCGTGGAATGCACCCTGATGGAAGGCAAGGGCAAGCTGACCATTACCGGCAAACTGGGCGAGGTCATGCAGGAATCGGCGCAGGCAGCCATGAGCTACATCCGGTCGCGCGCCCTCTCGCTGGGCTTGCCGCGGGATTTCTACCGGAGCCTTGATGTACATATTCATATTCCCGAGGGCGCGATTCCTAAAGACGGACCCTCGGCGGGCATTACGCTGGCCACGACCATTTGCAGCGCGCTCACACGGATTCCGGTGCGTGGCGACCTGGCCATGACGGGCGAGATCACATTGCGCGGCAAGGTGCTGCCGATCGGCGGCCTGAAAGAGAAATTGATGGCGGCACACCGGCATGGCATCCTGGAAGCGATCATGCCGCGGGAGAACGAGAAAGACCTCCCGGACATTCCCGACGCCATCAAAAAGACGATGAAGTTGAATTTCGTGGACTCCATGGACGAAGTCCTCAAGATCGCTCTGGAGCGTGAAATTGTGGCGCTGCCTCTAACCGCCGCCCCGGTGGATGCGCTGCCGGTGGAAGAGACGCGGGCGCACTGAGGTATCCAGTTCCCTGAGTTCCTTGAAAGCCGAATTTGTAAACAGCTCGGGCACGCCGGCGACGTTTCCCTCGGACCGGCTGCCGGAGGTTGCATTTTTAGGACGAAGTAATGTTGGGAAATCCAGTCTGATCAACGCACTGCTGGGTCAGAAGGGGTTGGCTTTTACCAGCAATACACCGGGCCGGACACAAACGATTAATTTTTACCGGATCGACGGAGCCTATTATTTCGTCGACCTGCCCGGATACGGATTTGCCCGGGTTCCGGCGCGGTTCGCGGCGGAATGGAAGAAGTTGATTGAAGAGTATTTACAGAATCGGGAGACCCTGAAGCTTTCCTGTCTGATATTGGATTCCCGCCGCGGATGGATGGACAAAGATCTGGACCTGAAGCAGTGGCTCGAATATCACGGCAGACCGTATCTGGTAATCGCCACAAAGACCGACAAGTTGAATCAATCTGAGCAAGAGCGCGGTTTGCGCGCCATCCGCAAGGAAGGCGTGGAGCCGCTGCCGTTCTCGGCCCTGAGTGGCCGGGGAGTGAGGGAAATTTGGCAAGCAATAACGAAGACAATCCAACCACGGTAGACACCGTCCTGCCGCAGGAACAATCCGAAATGCCCACCGATCAAGCGGCTGAAGAACAGCCTGCTCCCACCCGCGAAAGCGCCCTTAACGAAACGGAGAAGCCGGAAAAGCCGGTGGAACGGCACGAGAGGCCCCGCGCCGAACGTCCCGCCAAAGTCAAGGCCGGGGTCACCAATGCCGGCGCCCCGGTAAGCGCGCCGCTGGCTGCCCCGCCGCCTGCCGCCGCTCCGCCGATAGCCGTGCCAACGGCCCCACCGCCCGCTGCCGCCCCGCCGGCTGCGCCCCCGGCGGCCGCCGAGACCAAACCACCCGAGCCGCCCGCTCCCGCGCTCATGGAGCAAATGCATCCCGGCCAGCATCGCCGCAAACAGCAGGCCGCTCAAAGCGCCAAGAACGGAACCCCGACACTCGACCTGGTGGAACTCAAAGACATGAGTATCCAGAAGCTCAACCAGGTAGCCAAGGACATGGGGATCTCCGGCGCGGCCGGTCTGCGCAAACAGGAGCTGATCTTCAAGATCCTCCAAACCCAGGCGGAAAAGAGCGGGCTGATCTTTTCCGAGGGCGTACTCGAGTGCCTGCCCGATGGCTTCGGCTTCCTGCGCGCTCCCGAATACAACTATCTGCCCGGCCCGGACGACGTTTACGTTTCGCCTTCGCAGATCCGCCGCTTCGACCTCCGCACCGGCGATACCATCTCCGGCCAGATCCGCCCGCCCAAGGAAGGCGAGCGCTACTTCGCGTTGATCAAGGTCGACGCCATTAACTTCGAGCCCCCCGAGGAAGCCCGCAACAAGATCTTTTTCGACAACCTGACGCCGCTCTATCCCCATGAGCGGCTCAAGCTCGAAACCGTGCGCGAAAACTATTCCGGCCGCGTGATGGACCTGCTGACACCCATCGGCAAGGGGCAGCGCGGGCTGATTGTATCGCCGCCGCGTACCGGCAAGACGATGCTGCTGCAGAACATCGCCAATTCCGTCACCACCAATCACCCCGAGGTGACGCTGATCGTTCTGCTGATCGACGAGCGCCCCGAAGAAGTCACCGACATGCAACGCAGCGTGCGCGGCGAAGTCATCAGCTCGACCTTCGACGAACCGGCCACACGCCACGTGCAGGTGGCCGAAATGGTGATCGAGAAGGCCAAGCGCCTGGTGGAACACAAGCGCGACGTGGTGATCCTGCTCGATTCCATCACGCGTCTGGCGCGCGCCTACAACACCATCGTTCCGCCTTCGGGCAAGGTGCTTTCGGGCGGCGTCGATTCCAACGCCCTGCAGCGCCCCAAGCGCTTCTTCGGAGCGGCGCGCAATATCGAGGAAGGCGGCTCGCTCACCATCATCGCCACCGCCCTGATCGACACCGGCAGCCGCATGGACGACGTGATTTTCGAAGAGTTCAAAGGCACCGGCAACATGGAAATCCACCTGGAGCGCAAGCTGGTGGACAAGCGCGTCTTCCCTGCCATCGACATCAACAAGAGCGGCACCCGCAAGGAGGAATTGCTGCTGCCCAAGGACGAACTCAACCGCGTGTGGATTCTGCGCAAGGTGCTGAACCCGCTGTCGCCGGTCGAGACTATGGAGTTGTTGCTTGATAAACTGGGCAAAACCAGAAGCAACGGCGAGTTCCTGGGGTCAATGAGCGGATAGTGTTATGGCAGCCACTCCTACCCATCTCACGATTGACGATTTCGAGCGGCTCCCCGACGAACAAGCGAAGAACCATGAGCTGGTGGACGGAGAACTAATAGACGTTTCTGGCAATTCGTTCGACCACAATGACATACGGGACTTCTTGATCGCTGACTTGCGTCCTTTCGTTATAGAGCGCCGCCTCGGTACGGTAATCGGAGAACAGGAGTACGATTTCGACGGCAACGCCCACGGTCCGGATGTGAGCTTCTTCGGACTAGCCAAACGGCCTCTGTTGGATCGGGCCAAGCGGGTCCAGCGATTCGTGCCCGATCTCGCGATTGAAGTCGCTTCTAGCAACGACACCTTCACCTCGCTGTTGCCCAAGAAGGAACGCTACCGCCGCTGCGGGACCGCCGAGGTTTGGATCGTTTCTCCGGAAACCCGCGAAGTCTTCGTGTTCGCAGCCAGCGGTGACCGCATCCTCCGTGAAGGCGCGGAACTGACCAGCGAACTGCTGCCCGATTTTCGACTGCCGGTTGCGAGGCTCTTCGAGTCCGCCTCCGCAATCTGACTGCTGCGGCGGTTTGTGGGGAACGCCGTTGGCCTTCCGCCTCCTGATTTCTGCGCTATCATGGCTTCGAATCAAGTGGAGGTGCGTATGTTGACCAGAAGGGGCTTTGCCGTACGGTTGGGTCTGGGCGCTGCCGCTGTTCGAGCGCTACCCGAGATGGCCTACGCGCAACGTGCGGTGGTGAATGCCGGGGCGCTGCCCAAGGACATGGTGTGGTTGAATGCCAACGAGAATCCGCTGGGGCCACCCCCCGCGGCGCTGGCCGCCATGCGCGAAGTCTTGCCAACCTCCAACCGTTACCACTACCAGGAGTTTCGCGATATCTACACCGCGATCGCCAAAAGCGAAGAGCTTCAGCCGGAGCAGTTGCTGGTAGGCGCGGGCTCCAGCGAGGGGCTGCACCTGGTGGTCGATACCTACACTTCCCCCACGCGTCCTCTCATCAGCGTGGCGCCGGCCTACGAAGGCCCCATCGAAGCCGCCCGGACCCTGGGCCGGCCGGTCATCCTCACCAAACTGCGCGAGGATTACACCGCCGATGTGCGCAAAATAGCTGAGGAGGCCGACAAGGCAGGCGGCGGGTTGATCTACCTTTGCAATCCGAACAACCCGACCTCGGCGGTCACCGGCCGCAAGGATATCGAGTGGCTGGTCTCAAACCTGCCCAAGAACACTACCCTGATGGTGGATGAAGCGTACATTCACTTCGGCGAATCGCCCGAGTTGGAGACCGCGCTGCCGTACGTGCGCCAGGGCAAGGACGTGATCGTCACCCGCACCTATTCGAAGATCTACGGCATGGCCGGCCTGCGTGTGGGCTTCGTAGCTGCCCGCCCCGAAACCATCGAGAAGCTGGCGCCGTTGCGCCTGAACGTGATTTCGATTGTCAGCGCGCGCGCCGTGGTGGCTGCCTTGGGCGACCAGCAGAACCTGCTCCGCGAGCGCCACGCCCTGTTGGCGCACACGCGGCGCGAACTGTGCGGCTGGCTGACCGAGCGCAATTTGAAATACATTCCGGCCCAGGCCAATTTCATCATGATCGACTGCGGCCGCAACGCCCGCGAGTTTATCAACACGATGCCGACGATGGGGGTCGCCGTCGGCCGCCCCTTCCCCCCGCTCGACAACATGTTGCGGGTGACCATCGGGACCGACGTGGAGATGGCCAAGTTCCGCGAGGTGTTCTGGAAGGTCTACAAGGCCTGATCGCGCTTTACGTCGGAGATGGCCCGGTCCAGGAGATCCTCCAGGCGCAGCCGTAAGGCCCACGTCCGTGTGTAGTCGAAATCCAGCGCTGAGTTGGTGGCAATCAGACCGGTGATATCGTTCCACTGGCGGTCGGAGACCTCGCCGCCAGCGCGATACCACTGCAGTTTGCCCAACAGAACGTCTTCAGGTGATGCCACCGAAAACCGCATCGCATTTTCGTTTGGGAATACCGGGATCAGCCTTGCCCGCTCCATTTGCGTGGCGTGGAAATCGCTGGTGGCGGGAAAGATGTCGATTTTTTGCGCGGTAGCGATGTGAATGAGGTTGAAGGCACGCCGTTCGCGAACCGAGCGTTCGGCCGTATCGGCATCGGCATACCAACGCGATCCGAGTGCGTTTATGAGCCTCGTCGCCTGCCCCGGCGGGAGCGCTACGAGTAGATCCCCATCCGCAGTTGCCCGGTACAGGCCTTGGGCTGAAGAGGCCAGCGAACCCACCACCGCGTACCGTAGGCCCAGCGCCTCCAGAACCGGAGTAAGCTGGCTAAGCGCCTGTTCGAGGGGCTCTCTCATCTGCGAGTTCCTCGCCGTAGACCTTATGGAACAACTCCGCGCCAAGCCGCTGCCGCGCCGAGCGCAGAAAGATCTCGCGTTCGCTGGCCTGCGGGTACAATTGGCGCAGGTTGCCCTCGGCCAGACTCTGCACAAACGCCGAGTACTCAAACGTGCGCCGCAGTTTTTCCGAGGGCGACATCCGCGCCTGCAGCTCGATAAATACCTTCCACGCCTCCGGCGAAGTGTCCGCGGGTCTCATATCTACATGATAGGCCTTCAGGCTCCCAGAATCTCCAGGTATCGCGCAATCGCCTCAATGCCGCGGTAGAAGTTCGGCAGATGGAATTTCTCGTTGGGCGCGTGCAGGTTGTCGTCCGGAAGGCCGAATCCCATCATCACGCTCGGAATGCCGAGATACCGGTCGAACACGCCGACAATCGGGATAGAACCGCCCGACCGGATGTAGACGGTCTCCTTGCCGAACGTCTGCCGGAGCGCATCGGCCGCCGCGTGAATGAACGGATTGTCGGGGTTGGTCAGCGACGGCGCGCCGGAATGCAGCACCTTCAGTTCCGCCGTCACACCCTTCGGGCACACCGCCTTGACCGCGGCTTTCATCTGCTCGACGGATTCTTCCACGCTCTGATCGCCCACCAGCCGGGTGCTGATCTTGGCCACGGCGCGGGCGGGAATCACCGTCTTGGCGCCCTCGCCGGTGAAGCCGCCGCGAATCCCGTGCACTTCGAGCGTGGGACGGGCCCAGGTGCGTTCGAAGATGGGGATTTCCGGCTCCCCGACGAGTTCCCGTGCGCCCATTTCTTTTTCGGTGTACTCCTTTTCGTCGAACGGCAGCCGCGCCCACGCCTCGCGCTCCTTCCCGGTGGGCGGCACCACGCGATCGTAGAAGCCCGGAATGAGTAGGTGGCCGTTGCGGTCCTTCAAGGCGCAGACGATTTCCGCGATCGCCTGGATCGGGTTCGGCGCTGCGCCGCCGTAAATCCCGGAATGCAGGTCGTGGTTGGCGCCCTCGACGAACAGCTCATAGTAGACCAGGCCGCGCAGCCCGACGCAGATGGTGGGCAGTTCCGGAGCGAACATTTCGGTATCGCACACCACTACCGAGTCGGCCTTCAGGCGCGCCGGCTTAGTCTTGACGTAAGCTTCGATGTGCTCGCCGCCGGTCTCCTCCTCGCCTTCCAGCAGGAACCTCACATTGACCGGCAGCTTGCCGGTGGTCTTGAGCAGACCCTCGACGGCCTTGATCTGAATGTAGACCTGGCCCTTGTCGTCGGCCGAGCCGCGCGCGAAGATGTCGTTCCCGCGCACCTCGGGCTCGAACGGCGGCGACTTCCACTCATCCAGCGGATCGGGCGGCTGCACGTCGTAGTGGCCGTAGAAGAGGATGGTCGGCTTGCCCGGGGCCCCGAGCCATTCGGCGTAGACTAGCGGGTTGCCCTCGCCTTCGATCAGTTCCGCGGAGGTCATTCCCGCTGCGCGCAGCTCGTTCCTGGCGAATTCGGCGGCGCGCCGGATATCCGGTTTATGTTCCGAAAGCGTGCTGATGCTGGGGATGCGGAGGAAGGTTTTGAGACCTTCCAGGAATTCGGACTGGTGCTCTTGATAGTAGGTCATAGAAGTTTCCTTACTTACATAATGGCAGTGGGAGGCGCCGGTTCATCGGGATGACCGGCATTGGCCAGCGGCACCCGAATCATGTAGATGGCCAGCAACGCCAGTACCCCAAAACCGAGCAGCACATTCGGCTTGGCGAAAATCTCGGGCAGCTTGACGTTCCAAAAGGCCAGGGCGGCCAGAAGCAGGCCGGTGAGCGCTTCACCGGCGATCAGTCCTGAGGCCGTCAGCACACCGGCATTCTCCACGCGCGCCTTCTGTGCGTCGTTCAAGCCGCGGCGGTCGCGCAACGAATCCATGTACCAGCGGAAGACGCCACCCAGGAAAATCGCGAACGTGGTTTCCAGGTTGATGTACATGCCTACCGCGAAAAGCATGGGGCTGCGCACTTCCACAAGGATGAGAGCGAGTCCCATGAAGATGCCTACCACCACCAACGGCCAAGGCATGTCGTGGGCCACAATACCCTGCGACAGCATGGCCATCAGCCCGGCTTGCGGCGCCGGGAGTTTGGCGTCTCCAAAACCAGTGCCGCCGGCCTTGATGTTGCCGGCATGCAGAATGAACAGCGGGAAGTAGAGGACCGCGCTCGCCACCATGATCCCCAGCATGTCGCCCATCTGCATGTACTTCGGCGTGCCGCCGAGGATGTGCCCCACCTTGAGGTCCTGGAGCATTTCGCCCGCAACCGCGGAGGAAACGCAGACCACCGCTGCCACACCCAGGACGGCGGACACTCCGGACATGCCCGACACGCCGATGGAAACCATCAGCAGCGCAGCCACAATCAACGTGGACAGCGTCAGCCCCGAAACCGGATTGTTCGACGAACCAATCATGCCTACGAGATTGCCCGATACCGCGGCGAAGAAGAAGCCGAGGATGATCATGACTACGGCGGCGACGATCGCCCCCGAGAGCATGCCGGCGAAATAGTAGTACAGCGCAATCATGCAGAGGAAGGTCACGCCCAATCCGCCGAACACGATCTTGGCGCTCAAGTCCCGTTGCGTGCGCAGCGTGGATTCCGCCTGAGCCCCCGATTTCTTCAGGTCGGAGACGGCGCGCCTCATGCCGAGGGCCAGGCTTTTGCGCATGCGAAAGAGCGTGTTGGCAGCGCCCACCAGCATGCCGCCGACGGCTATTGGCCGCACGATGAACTTCCAGACGGCGACGTTCATCCCGCCCCAGGAGTCTTCGCCGGCGCCCGCCGGCAGCAGGGTCTGCAGTTGCGGTCCCAGGAAGTAGATGAGCAACGGCACCATCAGACCCCAAGCCACCACGCCTCCCGCAAAGTTCAGGGCAGCGAGTCTCGGACCGATGATGAACCCCACGCCGAGGAAGGCCGGGCTCACGGCGGGCGCCGATAGCGAAGTGACTCCACCGGCCCCCACGGTCAAAGGGTTCGCGCCGACGCCGAGTCTGACTCGGGTCACTCCCATGGTGCCGATCCTGACCAGAAAGTCGCGGCTCTGGTCGTAGAGCTTGAGCGCTCCCAGCGAATACAGGAACGCGCCTACCCCCATTCCCCTGAACAACAGCGCCGCGGCCTTACCTCCTACCTGGCCCGCCTTGTGAATCTGCGAAGCCGCCACCGATTCGGGGAACGGCAAGTCCGTGTCCTCCACCATCACGCGGCGCAGCAGGGTCACAAACAGGATGCCCAGGAACCCGCCCACCATCATCAGCACGGTGGATTTCCAATAGGCCTGATCGAAGTCGAACGACTTCCATGCGCCCGACAGCACGAACGCCGGAATCGTAAAGATGGCGCCTGCCGCCACAGACTCGCCGATCGAACCTACGGTTCGCGCGATGTTCTCCTCGAGGATCGATCCCTTCATCAGCCGGAGGAGCGCCATCCCGATCACGGCGGCCGGGTAGGTGGCGGCGATCGTCATGCCCGCCTTCAAACCGAGGTAGGCGTTGGCAGCGCCCAGAATGGCCGTCAACACCAGGCCCAGCAGGACCGCGCGGAACGTGAATTCCCGCATGTCCGTCTTTTCCGGCACGTACGACTGGAACTTCTTTTCCGTCTCGTTAGGGCTCATTGTAATCTCGACCTCACTTTATCACTCAGCGCCTTGCCGTCAACCGTCTTGCCTTTCAGCTTGGCCTGCGCGGCTTTCATCACCACGCCCATCTGTTTGAGCGACGTGGTCCCAGTCTCAGCCAGGGCTTCGGCAATGGCGGCGTCGATCTCCTGCTCCGTCGCCGCGGCGGGCAGGTAGCTTTCGATGAGCAGTCGCTCGGCCTCCTCCTTCTCGGCCTGCTCGATGCGGCCGGCCTTGCGGAACATCTCGGCGGCATCGATTCGCTGCTTCACCAGCAGCTTCAGTACCTGCATTTCGGCCGCTTCATCCAGCGGTTTGGGCGAATCCACTTTCTGTTTCATGAGGGCGGCTTTGATCATCCGGAGCGCGCTCAAGCGGGCTTCGCTCTTGCTTTTCATGGCCGCAACCATGTCTTGTTGCACCTGATCGATAAGGGGCATGATGTCTGCTATTCTAGAGGACTAGCCCTCACGATGTACATCAAAAAACAACGTTTATTGACGCCAGGCCCGACGCCTCTCTATCCTCCGGCTCTCCACGCCATGATGGCGTCGGACATGCACCACCGCACGGAGGACTTCCGCAAAGCCTACCGCTCGTGCCTGGCCGACCTGAAAGAAGTCATGGGAACATCGGGGGACGTCCTGATGTTCGCGGCTTCCGGAACCGGGGCCATGGATGCCGCCGTCTCCAACCTGTTTTCCAAGGGCGACAAGGTAATCGTCTGCTGCGCCGGAAAGTTCGGCGAGCGCTGGGCCGAGATTGCCAAGGCCTATGGATTGGACGCGAACGTGATCGCCGTACCCTACGGCTGCGTGGTGACTCCGCAGCAGGTGGCAGCCGCGCTGGCCGCCGAACCGGCCACCAAAGGTGTGTTCGTGCAGGCCTCGGAAACCTCCACCGGCGCGGCGCACAACGTGGAAGCCATGGGCCGGGCGGTTGCCCAGACCGGCGCCATTCTTATCGTGGACGCCATCACAGGGCTGGGCACTATGCCGCTCGATATCGATGGCTGGGGCCTGGACGTGGTGATCGGCGGTTCGCAGAAAGCCTTCATGATCCCGCCGGGGCTGGCTTTCATGGCGATCAGCCAAAAGGCCTGGAAGCTCGCCGATGCCGGGACCCTGCCGCATTACTACTTCAACTTGAAGAAGGAAAAAAAGAGCGGCGATGCCGGCGAATCCAGTTGGACTCCGGCCACTGCGCTGATTCTGGCGCTGGCCGAAGCGCTGAAATACGTCAAGCAGATCGGGATGGCAAACCTGGTGGCAAACGCGCAGATGCTGGCGCAGGCTACCCGGGCCGCGGCCAAAACGTTGGGCCTGGAATTGTTCGCGGCTTCTTCTCCCGGCTCTTCTGTGACGTCGATCAAGGCGCCGCCTGGCATGGATTCCGGCGTCATTGTCAAGGAATTTCGCAGCCGCTTCGGCTCCATCATCGCCAATGGCCAGGGTTCCATGAAGGGGCAGATTTTCCGGATCGCGCATCTGGGCTACTTCGATTTCGCAGACCTTTTCGCCATGATCGCGTGCCTGGAGATCATTCTGAACGCCAACGGACACGCCGTGGAATACGGCACCGGCGTGGCCGCGGCCCAGGCAGTGTACGTCAAAGAAGCCAAGAACTGATCCATGGACATTCCGATTGCGGAAGGAAGCCGCCGAGGCCACAGCCCTTGCACTGCAGCTTGTCGGCGTTTGTGGGGCAGGTTGTCAACCTGCTGCGGATTGGCAATCCGCCTGCCGGCAGTGGATGCACCGCCTCAACTCTCGAAGATGCTCCCGCACCGTTTGCGGATTTCCGCTATGCGGAATACTTGGTCAATTCTGCGGCGGGTTGGCAACCCGCCTGGTGAGTCGAAGCAAGTGGTTGCTGCCTTATTCGATTCGGGCGCGTTAAGACAGCGGCCGGCGGATTGCCAATCCGCCCCAGGTTAACAACCTGCCCCACATCGCGGTGTTACAAACCATGAATATTCTCATCGCTGAACCCCTCGCTCCGGCTGGTATCGACTTACTCAAGTCGCAACCCGGCTGGAATACGATCGTTTCCAATCCCAAGGAATACGCGCAACACCTGGCCTCGGCCGACGCGCTGCTGGTGCGGTCCGCCGTCCAGGTGGACAAGGCGGTGCTGGAAAAAGCGCCCAATCTGCGCGTGATCGGCCGCGCCGGCGTGGGAGTGGACAACGTGGATCTCGACGCCGCCACCGCCGCCGGCGTCCTGGTGATGAACACGCCGGGCGGCAATGCCATATCGGTGGCCGAGCACACTTTGGCCCTGATGCTGGCGATGGCCCGCCACATCCCGCAGGCTAACGCCTCCACTCGCGGCGGCAAGTGGGAAAAGAAGAAGTTCATAGGCAGCGAACTGCGCGGCAAAACGCTCGGCGTTATCGGTCTCGGCAGTATCGGCCGCGAAGTTGTACGGCGGGCCCGCGCCTTCGAAATGCGCATTCTGGCGTACGATCCCTACGTCACCGCCAAAATCGGCGCCGATGCGGGCGCGGAACTGGTGAGCCTGCCCAAACTCTACGCCGAGAGCGACTACATCACGCTGCACGTCGCCGCGACCCCCGAAACGCAGGGCATGCTCTCGCACGCCGCCTTCCGGCAGATGAAGACCGGCGTGCGCATCGTCAACTGCGCCCGCGGTGAATTGGTGGAAGAAGACGCCCTGCGCGAAGCCGTCCAAAGCGGCAAAGTGGCGGGCGCAGTTGACGA
>Ga0209067_10002226_pt1 | contig 11580 bp, 1 predicted proteins | sample ColStrG_CSR_2013_FD_187199 | JGI IMG/M metagenome (GOLD analysis project Ga0209067, IMG submission 187199) | Freshwater sediment microbial communities in response to fracking from Pennsylvania, USA - Cold Stream Run_MetaG_CSR_2013 (SPAdes)... | ecosystem: Environmental > Aquatic > Freshwater >... | reverse complement strand
CAGAGGCCGATAAAGCGGCGGCCGGCTGGGTAATCGTTACGCTGGCCGTAGACGAACAATTATTCGCATCCGTTACCGTCACCGTATACGTTCCGGCAGGTAGTCCGGTAGCCGTAGCCGTGGTTTGTACCGGGATAGAATTCCAGGAATACAGATAGGGTCCGGTGCCTCCGGCTGGACTAACCAAAGCGGTTCCGGAAGCATTACCATAACAAAGAACATTGGTATGGTTTGTAGACAGGGTTAAAGGTGATGGTTGGGTAATGGTAAAGTTTTGTGTTTGGGAACAGCCAGTGTTTAACGGAATAGTCACATGAGTAATACTGTTAATTCCATAGATATAGGAACCCGTAACTGGATTTTCGAAGCCCATATCATTACCAATATTTACAGGAGAATTGGTCGGTGAACTGAACGATATATTATCAATGAGGGAACTAACGTCTTGGCCTGAAATAGGTATCCCAACGAATTGGATTACATGCTTCGAACCGGCCAGGACCGAAAAGGAATTAGTTGAATAACTAGTATAAATAGTTTGATTGTTGGTAACGCTAGCAATTAAAGTACCATCCACCAATACATTAAAGGAGTGTACAGGATACCCCGGACGACCTGATGCAAAAAAGTTTAGAACATAGGTCCCTGCATTGGGAAAGTAAAAAGTTTGGGATATAGAGCTTGAGGACCCGAGATAATTTTGTAGAAAGGCGGTTTGGTTTCCTTCGGGAGCGGTAACCGATCCCCAAGCTCCATTATGGAAATTTTGGATTCCGCAAGTTCCCACAAAGTTCCAACCATTTCCATCGGTTACGGTAACTGTATAGTTTCCAGCGGCAAGGCTCGTGGAGGTTGCGGTATATTGAGCAGGAATTGTATTCCAATAATAAGAATAATTCCCTACCCCTCCGCTAACGGTTGTGGTTGCGGTTCCATTACCAACCCCATTACAGCTTACATTGGTTTGACCAGGGGTTATGGATAAGGCTGCAGGTTGCTGGCTAATCGATACCGCAGCGGTAATCGTACAGAAATTTGCATCTGTAATGGTAACAGAATAATTTCCAGCCATAAAATTTGAGGCTGTGGGGGTGGTTTGAACGGGACTTGTATTCCAGCTATAGGTATATGGACCTTTACCCCCAGAAGCTATTACGGTGGCCGTGCCTGTGGCACCTCCAAAACAGAGCACATTGTTCTGGCTTGAAATCGAAGCCGATAAGGCAACTGGCTGGGTAATCGTTACGCTGGCGGTCGTAGAGCAATTATTCGCATCCTTGACCGTCACGATATAGGTTCCGGCAGATAATCCGGTGGCGATAGCGGTAGTTTGAACCGGACTGGTATTCCAACTATAGGTATACGGTCCGGTGCCTCCGGCCGGGGTGACCGTAGCAGTACCTGTTGTATTACCAAAACAAAGGATATTGGCCTGACTGGTGATCGAAGCCGATAAAGCTGTGGCAGGCTGGGTAATCGATACACTTGCGGTCGTGGAGCAATTATTCGCGTCCTTGACGGTCACGGTATAATTTCCGGCAGGAAGATTAGCGGCCGTTGCCGTCGTCTGTACCGGGGTCGTATTCCAACTAAAGGTATACGGTGCCGTTCCACCCGCTGGATTGGCGGTGGCGGTTCCCGTTGAATTTCCAAAACAAAGGACATTGGTTTGGCTGGAAATCGATGCGGTTAATGCCGCTGCGGGTTGGGTTATGGTTATACTGGTGGTGGTGGAGCAATTATTTGCATCCGTAATGGTGACCGAATAGGATCCGGCAGAAAGGCCGGTGGCAGTAGCGGTGTTTTGAACCGGGTTAGTACTCCATGTATAGGTATAGGGACCCGTTCCGCCGGATTGGCTGGCTGTGGCCGATCCAGTCGAGTTTCCAAAACATAAGACATTGGTCGAGCCGGTAATAATTGGTGTAAGAATAGGGGGCACTATAATATTGACGGAGGAACTACTGGAGCTGCAAGCCCCATTTGATATGGTCCATTTAAACGTATAGGTACCCGGTATTAAACCTACTAACGGTGAATTATATTGACTCGGGTTGGAAATGATGGCGGTATTGGGACCACCGGTTTGGGACCATAACCCAGTACCAATCAGGGGAATATTTCCCGCTAAACCAGTAGAGGAATTGGTTCCGCAACTTAAAGTTTGATTCGTTCCCGCATTCGAGGGAGTAGGTGCGGGTATATTATTTAGCGTTACCTGGGAACTTGAACTACAAGCCCCGTTGATGATCGTCCACTGAAAAACATAGGTTCCCGCCATCATTCCGGTTACGGTTGTATTGGCGATACCAGGATTGGTTATGGTGGCCGTATTAGGACCGGAAAATTCAGTCCAAATTCCTGTACCCGAGACAGGGGTATTTCCAGCTAAGGTGGCGGTACTGACATTACATAAAGTTTGATTGGTTCCTGCATTGGAAATAGTTGCAGGAGAGGAAATCGTAACGGTAGCCGTCCCTGTCATGGTACTGGTGCAACCGGAGCTTCCATTCGTTGCTATGATTTCATAAGTTCCTGCAGAAGTAATCGTATTGAAACTTAAGGCCGACCCTGTTCCGGATAAGGTTATTGGACTGGCGTTAAACGTACTTAAATAAGTAGACGGTATAACCTGGGTAGTTTGACCAGGATAGGACCATTCCAGGATAATTTCAGCAGGACCACCACCTTGAAAAAAGGTTAATCGGATCGGGTAGGTTTGGCCGGCTACTAAATTAATGGTTCCATTATCCGTGGTAGCCCCATGATTAGTCCAATCATTTATCAGGTTTGTTCCATTGACGGATAAATATACTCCATCGTCCGAAACGGTAGTAAAGGTATAGGTACCTGTTACTGGGGCTTTGACATAACCCGTCCAAATACCTTCCAAATTGGAAGAGGGAACACCCGAGGGAAATCCAGTTGCACCGGTATACCCGTAATAAATATCATTTACGGAAGATTCCGTTTGGGTTAGCACCGGTGCTCCCGTAGGAGTTCCTGTTCCCGAGGAAGCATAATTTGAATAATATTGGGCAATCAAACCAGGTTGTGGGATTAATTGGTAATTCACGCCTGTTTGTGATCCGGAAAGGGTTATCGTGCTTCCTGATCCTCCAGCACAATAGGCTCCTCCTCCACTTACAGAAAAGGCTGAAGGATTGGCTCCCAACACTATGCTTACCTGCGAACTGGAGGGTGTACAGGCTCCACTCGATATAGTCCATTGAAAAACATAGGTACCTGGTACAAGTCCTGTAACGGTCGAATTGGCAAGTCCGGGATTGGTAATGGTAGCCGTATTTGGACCGGAAAATTCGCTCCACATACCTGAACCTATACTGGGTGTATTACCGGCAAGGGTAACCGAACTCACACCGCAAAGGGTTTGGTTCGAACCTGCATTGGATATAGTAGGTGGCGGTGCAGAGGTTATAGTGGCAGTACCGGACATGGTACTGGCACAAGAATTTCCTGTATTCGTGGCATAAATACTATAGGTTCCCGGTGTAGTAATATTGCTGATTACCTGGGGTAGTCCATTCCCGGAAATAGTGATCAATCCAGAACCCTGGGTATTTAATTGGGAAGAGGGAATTACCTGGGTTGCCTGTCCAGGATAAGACCATTCCAAAATGGCTTCACCAGCTCCAGCACCATTGAAATAGGCTAATCGGATAGGATAGGATTGACCTGCCACAAGGCTAATGGTACCATTATCGGTGGTGGCTCCATGATTGGTCCAATCATTGATCAAGTTAACCCCATTCACACTTAAATATATTCCATCATCGGAAACGGTAGTGAACGTATAAGTTCCTGTAACCGGTGCAACCACATATCCTGTCCAGATTACCGAGAAATTGCTACTATTCACTCCGGAAGGAACACCCGTCGCACCCGAATAACCAAAATAGATATCATTGACGGTATTTTCTGTTTGGGTAACCACAGGGGATCCTATAGGAGATCCAAATCCCGTGGACGCATAATTATTATAATATTGCGCTTGAAGTCCAACCGGTACTAGGGTATAATTAACCCCGGTTTGGCTCCCGGATAGGTTTATGGATGCACCAGGCCCGGTTGTGCAAATGGCCCCACCCCCACTTACATTATAGATGGTGGGAGATAAACCAACGGTTATGCTTACCTGTGAGGTGGAAGATGTACATACTCCACTGGTTATGGTCCATTGGTAAGTATAGGTACCCGGAATTAATCCGGTAATGGTGGTAGTGGGCGAAGTTGGGCTTGTTATGCTAGACGTATTTGGACCAAAAACTTGGGTCCAAAGTCCTGTACCCACGCTAGGAGAATTCCCAGAAAGGGTTCCTATACTTAGGTTGCAAAGAGTTTGGTTATTACCCGCATTGGCGGTGGTGGGTACAGGGTCTATTTTTATACTGGCAGTACCATTCATAACCATAGAACAACCCGTGCTGGAACTGCTTGCAATGACGGAATAGGTGCCAGGAGCCGAAATATTGGTAAAATTTAATGCGGCTCCCGTACCTGCCAGGGTTGGAGGGGCGGTGGCAGTCTGGCTTAGATTCGTGGATGGGATTACCTGGATAGCCTGACCGGGATAGGCCCATTTCAGGATAATTTCGGCACCACCTCCTCCCTGGAAATAATTTAACTGGATGGGGTAGGATTGACCTGCCACTAAATTAATAGTTCCGGAATTGGCTGTAGCAGCATGGCTGGTCCAGTTATTGATTAGATTTGAACCATTTACGGTTAAATAAACCCCATCGTCAGAAACCGTGGTAAACGTATAGGTACCTGTTACCGGTGCTATTACATAACCGGTCCATATCCCTTCTATATTGCTGGAAGGTACTCCTGAAGGAAATCCTGTGGCACCGGTATAGCTAGTATATATATCATTCACCGTCAACTCCGTTTGGGTTAGAACCGGTGACCCTGTGGGCATTCCTGTTCCGGAAGCGGCATAATTATTATAATATTGAGCAGTTAATCCATTGGCGACTAGTTGATAATTCACCCCTACTTGAGAACCGGAAACCGTAATCGTTCCTGAACTTCCTGTACAAAACTCCCCGCCACCGCTTACATTATAGGCGATGGGTGAGGAGCCAACCGTAATCGTAACCTGGGAAGAAGAAGCTGTACAAACTCCACTGGAAATAGTCCATTGATAAATATAAGTACCCGGTATTAATCCCGTAATGGTTGAAGTAGGAGAACTTGGATTGGTTATAATAGAGGCGTTGGGCCCAAGTACCTGGGTCCATAAACCTGTTCCTGAACTTGCGGTATTGGCAGCAAGCGTTCCTGTGCTTAACCCGCAAATCGTTTGGTTGGGACCAGCATTGGAAACCGTTGGGATGGGATCAATTTTAACCGTAACCGTACCATTCATATCGCTAACACAATTAGTAGAAGGGTTCGTTGCGAGGACGGAATAGGTACCGGAACTGGTAATATTGGTAAAGTTTAAGGCGCTCCCAGTACCCGCTAAGGTTGGAAGGCTTGAAACAGAAGGGACTAGGTAATTTGTAGGGATAACTTGAGTGGATTGACCTGGATAGGACCATTCTAAAATCGCTTCTCCCGATCCTACCCCGTTAAAATAGGCCATTCGAATGGAATAGGTCTGACCCGCTATGAGATTTATGGTTCCATTATCCGTAGTGGCCGCATGGTTGGTCCAATTATTAATTAGATTGGTACCGTTCACCGTTAAATAAATCCCATCATCCGAAATAGTGGTAAACGTATAGGTTCCTGTAACCGGTGCCACAATATATCCGGTCCAGATGGTGGAAAAATTACTGCTATTTACCCCGGCTGGTACCCCTACCGGATTGGAATAACCAAAATAGACATCATTGACAATAGATTCCGTTTGGGTCACTACCGGGCTTCCACTAGGATTGACGTTCCCCGATGCGGCATAATTATTATAATATTGAGCGGTTAAACCATTGGGAACCAGCTGGTAATTTACACCTGGCTGGGAACCAGAAACGGTTAGGGTGGCAGAAGCTGGGGAACAATATTCGCCTCCTCCGCTCACCGAATATACATTGGGTAAGGTACCTACCGTAATGGTTACTTGGGAACTGGAAGGGTTACAAGTCCCATTGGAAATGGTCCATTGATATATATAGGTACCCGGTATTAATCCCGATATGGTGGTTGTTGGTGAACTTGGAGAAGTTATGGTGGAAGTATTGGGCCCAAATACCTGAGTCCAGATACCAGTACCTATGGAGGGAATATTCCCGGACAAAGTCCCGGTGCTTGAGGAACATATAGTCTGATTTGTTCCCGCATTGGACACAGTGGGAGGTTGGTCCATCACGATCAATACATTCCCAGTCATGATGCGGGAACAGGAATTGTTTTGGTTAGTTGCCAGCACGGAATAACCGCCCATGGCAGTTATATTAGAAAAACTAATCGAACTTCCTGTTCCTGCCAGGCTAAGACCAGTAGGTGCCGCAGCTGTTAACTGTGCATTCGGGATAATCTGGGTGGCTTGGCCCGGATAAGACCATTCTAATAATATTTCTGCTGGCCCCCCACCCTGATAATAGGTCATTCTTATCGGATAGGATTGTCCGGCCACCAGATTTATGGTTCCGTTATCTGTGGCTGCTCCATGAGTGGTCCAATTATTAATCAGATTAGTTCCATTTACCGATAAATAAACTCCATCATCGGAAACAGTAGTAAAGGTATAGGTCCCTGTAACCGGAGCCGTCACATAACCGGTCCAAATTCCTTCAATATTAGAGGAAGGTACGCCTGTTGGAAATCCAGTAGCCCCGGTATATCCATTAAAAATATTATTCACCGTGGATTCAACCCGGTTTAGTACCGGTGAACCGGATGGTTGTCCTGTTCCAGAATTGGAATAATTAGTATAATACTGGGCAAATAATCCCTGGGCGGGAACGAGTTGATAATTTACCCCGGATTGTGATCCGGATAAATTAATATTGAGGCCTGAGCCCCCAGAACAATAATTTCCTCCCCCACTTACCGAATAGATGGTTGGTGTGTTCCCTACTATTATGGAAACCTGTGAAGTTGAAGGAGCGCAGGATCCGGTCGAAATGGTCCATTGATAGGTATAAGTTCCTGGTATAAGTCCGGTAACTGTGGAATTTGGCGCATTTGGACTCGTTATAATCGAAGCATTGGGTCCCAGTACCTGGGTCCAGGTACCTATTCCACTGGTCGGTGAATTACCGGCAAGGGTCGCTATAGAAGCATTGCAAATGGTTTGATTATTCCCTGCATTGGAAATGGTAGGTGCTATCCCCGAAACCACCACCGAAACAGGTTGAATGGTAAAACAGCCTGTACCAGGATTCGTTGCTTTGATATAATAGGTCCCACTTATATTCAAGGCATTCGGGTTGGCAAGTGGGATAGTTCCTAATCCATCTGAATAATAGGAGTATACTAGACCTGCCGTACTTCCTGCCGTTACGGATGCCGATGTTATATCGACGGTATTAGGATTACAAACCGCTGTTGGATTTGTAATAAAAAGACTGGGATTGGGATTAATGGTAATACTGGTGCTAGTGGTTGATACGCCCCCGTTATAAGAATAGGTAACCGTATAGGTTCCCGGCGTTGAGGTAACTAGGTTAACGATACCGGTAATGGGGTCTATGACCAGTCCAGGTGTGGAGCTAAAAGTTCCACCTGTAATGCCCAATAGGGTTGGACTTGTTGATCCCACTGGGCAAAAAGGTGTTCCGGTATAAGTAATAGTAGTTAATGGATAAATTACAGTATAATATCCGGAAAGAATACTCGAAGCTGGTACGGTAAAGGAAACCGTACTACCCGAAACTATACCAGAATGTCCTAATAAGATATTGGTACCAGAATAGAAAGTCCCATCGGTAGCATTAAACAGAAGTTCGTAATTCAAACTACCGTTGGGACTACTATTATTATAATCTCCAAAATTAAAATTCAGGGTAATATTTCCAGAAGCATTTCCTCCCGATTTCATAATGTACCAGGACCGATTCCAAAGAGTTATATTATTGCCTATACCGGGAAGAACAGCTCCTATCAAAATAGAATTATTTTGACCATTATGTGCTCCCATAATATAACCGGGGCTCGAACTATTCAAAAAGTCCGTAGTTCCTGAACCACTGCTAAAACCTAAACCATCGGTCGATCCATTCGCTGCGGCTTGAGGGTTGATTAAAACATTATCGGTGCTATTGGTATAACCAATACCTACCAAATTCTGGTTGAAAGAATTCCCAGCGGGAGGAGTAAATTTGGATGTACTTATTGGGAGTCCCCATGCCGCTGCAAGGTAATTTTCTAGAATGGTTCTTTGCGTCGTATTTAATGCCGTATTAAAAAATAAGATTTCCGACATGGATCCATCATAATAGGCATCACCGGTCCAATTACTTTTCCCTAAATAGTTGCTATTACGAATGATCGAATTAGGCACATAGGAAGTAATTGGTGCTGAGGTCTGTAGGGCACCTGCAGAATACATAGAAACATTGGTTTGGCTTCCTGGGAGACCGCCCATATGAATCGCTTCATATAAATTAAACCCGCTTATTGGATTCGTGCTAGTGTACACATCACCCTGGTTTGTCCCAAAATAACTCGAAAAACAAAATTGGTTGGAGGTTCCACCCCTTGCTGCTAAAATATTATCCTGGGCCGTTCCATTTCCAAAATCAAATATCCTGGCATAGCTACCTGAATTTGAAAAATTAATTACGGATAGTGTACTTAGGCCTCCAGAAAAGGAAATACTGGCTGGAAGGTTTGAGATAGTTAGATATTGACTTAAACTATTGGTAAAATTTATTGCTGGCCTGGAATTTGGACCGGAATTATTGCTATAAACCGGCATATTGGAAGCCATAGACTGGGAAAAATTATTTCCGTTCCCACTTAAATCGCTCCATAGGCTTACCTGGTTACTGCCATTATAGGTTAATGAGCTTCCATTATTGGCATTCAACCAAATTTGAAGGTTGGAATTTCCAAGTCCACCAGGATAATACTGACCATAGGTAAAGCTTATTCCAAAAAAAGATAATACGAAACTAAACAGGAACTGATACAGGTAAATCTTGAAGGCTTTACTAACCAACATTTGAGGAATTTATAAACCAGGTAACCTGAATATCATGCCATTAAGACTGCAAGAATTTTTGCGTCCCTTTTATCGGAATGTTTTACGGTTTATATATCCTTATAGTTACGAACTATCAGAAAATCAATTATTTGCAAAAAAGCAAAATATCATGAGTCATATTTTCTTTATGAAAATTTATAGTTTTTCAAGGATTACAAGCCATTAATTTATAAAGCATTGGAAAAATTACTCGTCAGCAAATACTCTTTTGTAATTTCTTATAAGGAAAACCTTTTATTTATTATGACTTAAAATTAATTTTAATTTATTTTTCTGGGTTATCTTCAAAGGGCAAACACCTATTTTCCGCCCCGAATCAGGGTTGTATATCCTCCATAGGTTTTTTCTACCCCGTTAATTTTCACCTTAAGATAGTAATAATAGGTTCCTTCATTTAAATCTCCACCATTCCATAATCTAGTTTGCTGCATATAATTAGTTGCATGATAGACTTGATTTCCCCATCGATTAAATATCTGTAAATCATTATCGGGATAATCTTCTAGTCCCCGGATCACAAAATAATCGTTGATTCCATCTCCATTGGGCGTAAACAGGGTTGGGAAGAAGAGAACTTCGCCCATCTTATTTATGGTTACCACCGAAACATTATTCACCAGGTTGGGATCTATTTGTTTTGCCGTTACAGTCGCCTTATTGCTAATGCTGCCCACCTGGGTAGTATTTACGGTTAGCCTCAGGGTATCGGACGAGCCCGAGTTTAAGCTTGGTATAGTCCAGGTTATGGCATTACTTCCAGGATTATATTGGTAAGTTCCTGTATTTAGGTTCGCAGCAACAAAAATGACACCGGAAGGAAGGGTATCGACCGCTATCACCTGTGTGGCCTGGCTTGGTCCAAAATTCGAAACGATAAGGGTATAGGTATAGGAGTCCAGATTAATAACCGGTGGCACCGTGTCTTTAATGGCCACATCAGCTACTGGAATCACCGTTAAATTTACAGTCGCAATATTGGAACATAAAGAATTCGGACTAGTAAAATCACAAACCGAATAGGTGAAATAATCTGTTCCTGCATAATCAAACGATGGAGAATAAGTAATTACTCCCGTATTGGGATTTAAATTCAGGGTACCATGACTCGGAGAGGTAATTATATGTACGTTAGACGGATTTATATTCCCTAAATCATTACTTAATTCATTTATAATAACGGGCATATTAGCACCTGTTGAAGCGGAATCCTTATTTGCCCATGGCCTCACTGTTACCATAATATTTCCCGTTGCAACCGATCGATATTTATGAATGTCGGCCAGGGTGTAGGGTATGGATGCAATTCCAGAGAAACCTGTATAAGGAACAAACTGTACCTTTCCCGATGAATTAACCGAGAAGGTCCCTTCAAAAGGTACTTTCATCTGAGTTTGAATACCCGGGGTATTTATATCCAGATCAACCGAAGAAGAATCAATAGGATAGGTACCCACCTGGGCATTTTTGGTAATATTGGGTAGCGTCACCGATACCCCTGCCCATGTACTTATAGTATCATTTCCCGGGATTGGTAGTGTTGGGGATTTTATTATAACCTGTACTTTTCCAAAAACAGTACATCCATTTGCATTCGTTCCTACTATATAATAGGTGCCCGATTGACTCACTGCATTGGGTGAAGAAAGAGGCTGGGTATGAAGAGAATCAACAAAATAGGTAAATACCAAGCCGGGAGTACTACCTGAGGTAATACTTCCATTCGTAATATCAATGGAATAAGGGGCTATGACCGAATTTGGATTGGTAATAACCAATACGGAAGCAGGTAATTGAGTAATGGTTACCGTAAGAGTGGATGTGCATCCTCCATGATCGGTAACTTGAACCGTGTAGGAGCCGGCTGCCAAATTGGATGCCGTAGGGGATGTTTGAACAGGATTGGTACTCCATACATAGGTATATGGGGCGGTACCGCCTCGAGCGGTCACGGTAGCCGATCCTGTCGAATTACCAAAACAAAGTATATTATTTTGGCTCGATAAATTGACCGATAAAGCTGCTGCCGGCTGGGTAATCGTTACCGTTGCCGTGGTAGTACAGCCTCCCTTATCCGTAATGGTGACTGTATAGGTTCCTGCGGCTAAGCCTGTGGCCGTAGCCGAGGTCTGAACTGGTACCGTATTCCAGCTATAGAGATAAGGACCCGTGCCTCCGGCTGGGCTTACCGTAGCCGATCCCGTCGAATTACCAAAGCAGAGTACATTGGTTTGACTGGTTATGGAAGCCGATAAGGCCGCTGCCGGCTGGGTAATCGTCACACTCGCCGTGGTTGTACAGCCCCCCTTATCCGTGATCGTTACCGTATAGGTACCCGATCCCATGCTTGTGGCCGTATCCCGGGTTTGTACCGGTACCGTATTCCAACTATAGGTGTACGGTGC